>Ga0307489_10002255_pt1 | contig 12890 bp, 13 predicted proteins | sample SB12metaG_FD_202247 | JGI IMG/M metagenome (GOLD analysis project Ga0307489, IMG submission 202247) | Sea-ice brine microbial communities from Beaufort Sea near Barrow, Alaska, United States - SB 1.2 | ecosystem: Environmental > Aquatic > Marine > Coastal | place: USA: Alaska | collected...
CCGTCGCCCTTGGCGCTGCAGCGTTGTTGGCTGCACTCACCTTTATCTCAAACCTGAAGCACTTTATCCGCCCTCTGTGAACTATGCGCCCTGTGTGGTGAACAATTGTTTTTACCACCTGACTACAACGCCAATGACTTTGGGTATACCCGTTGCCATTGGCGGTGACGTTTTCAATTGAACTAAGCACAAATTTCAATAACGAAATGTATGGGAATAATATTTTGGTTGTGAAAGTGATACATATGGCGAATAGTAAACAGGCTGCCCCCTGTTACAGAAAGTTGTTATGAATATGAATCAAAAAATACAGATTAAAGGTTTTTTTCAAGTCTTGAAAAAGCCAGTTTTAGTTGTGGGGCTATGGCTACTATCCAGCCCGCTTTTTGCCACCAGCATGCTTGATTTACCCTCTTGGGCGCACTATCAAATACCAGGTAAACCCTCTTTAAGAGGCAGTGCCATTTCTGACGGCTCATTATGGGTTACGGGCAGCAATAATAGTGTATTTGTTAGTCAAGACCTTGGAGTAACATGGCAAAACAAGTCTGTCGCGGTTGATCCCGTAACTGACTTTAGAGATATTGCCTTGTTTGATAAACATAACGCCATTGTGATGGGCGTTGGCAGCGGTGCACAGTCTATGCTGTTTAAAACGGCTGATGGAGGCAACTCCTGGCATTTGCTCTATCAAAATGAGGATAAAGAGGGCTTTTTTGACTCCATTGCATTTTGGAACAACCAACAAGGCCTGCTTTTGGGCGACCCCGTTGACGGGTATTATGTGGTTAAGAAAACCAACGATGGGGGAAAAACTTGGCGGCGTATCGCCCGTGATAAGTTACCCAAAATACTCCACAAAGAGGCCGCCTTTGCCGCCAGTGGTAACACGATTATGGTTGCAGAAAATGGCAAGGCCTGGATCACCACGGGCGGATTTTCTGCCTCGGTCTATGTCAGTGGTGATTATGGGGAGAGCTGGCAACGGCAAACACTTTCGCTGTATAACGATACCCAAACGGCTGGGGGTTATGGTTTAGGCTTAAATCACTTAATGCAGCCCTTTGTTATCGGGGGTGATTATCTGCAGCGCGAGGCTAAATACCCCAATATGGCGAGCTTAATGGACGGCCAATGGCAACAAGTAGATGCTGGTGAAAGGGGCTTACGCACGGCGATGAGCTGCCTGAGTACTATTTGTATTACCACAGGAAAAACAGGCAGCGACATATCCTACAATGGTGGAAAAACTTGGCAAGCATTAAGCTATGACGTAAAAGGCGAGGCAATAGTTAGGGATAAAGGGTTTTATACCATCGCTGCAGATAAGATTGTGTTTCTGGCCGCCGGCGCTGATGGCGGGGTAGGCGTTTTATCGCTTAATTCTGAGTAATCAATACTTATACCCCAACGACCTGAAAATGGGTGCTACACCTGCACAAATTACTCAGCCACCATGTTAAAAAATCCGCAGGGCCGATTTTATAAGGGTTTTATCAAAATAGCCCTCAATACAGCGGTGGCAATGTGACACGCCTTACGATGACTGTTTCTCTAATTTATCAGGGATGAGGGAGGGGCGTTAACTATGATTATCAAAAAGGCCGGGCGGTATTTTTGTGTAGCCACCCGTACCCAAAAAACAACATCGCACCCGTCATATAGGCAAACACAGGTGCCAACAACAGCATAAGCAAATTTACAGTATCAAACATTATTACGCCCAATTATTCGCTTTCGTGCTGCGCTGTTTCTACAAGTTGTGCGTTTAAATCTGTGATGCTGGTTTTTGTTGCGTAGGTTTGTTCTGTAAAGAGGCTAAATTTCTTGGCCGCTGTGAGTACCGCACCTTGTATATTATTATTGAGTTCTTGTTGAACACTAACAACAGATTGGGTAAGCATGTTGCCGATGTAGCTTTCAAGTGACACTTGTGCAGCATGAGAAGTCGCGGTAGTGGCAAGACCCAGGGCAAGTAATACGGCTAAGATTTTAGTTTTGTTTAACATGATATTTTCCTATTAAAAAGTTTGAATAACTGACTATCAGTTATTGCTTAATTCATAGTGTTGCGAAAGTTGTGCCATGTTTTAAAAAATATATTTATCCATATTATTCAATAGCTTAACTAATTATGTTTTTTAGCTGGAAGTAATGCGATCGTTAACTGTCCCAATAATGAGTAAATTGATTCCCTTTTCGTAAATTTGACCACTGACCATTTTACAACTGATGGCACGCACACCCAGAGTCCTGTCAGTCTTGCTCCCCTCCCCCTTAAATCGGTTTCTACGTTTTCACAGCGGGGTAATTTTTATGTGTATATTTGCGGCGAAACCACGGGGTCACAAAACCAGGGTTAGCTCTTTGGTTTTGGATTGATAACCTACTAATTTCCATTAAAAGCAGCACCGCCACAGTATACCTGGTGTAAACACCCAGCCGAGATAACCGGGTTTAGCGCCGGTAAAATGAGGGCGAATAAATCAAAATGCACCTTGGTATATTCGTTTCTGCAGTGGCCTGGCTACTGTGTTTTATTTTTCCTATGCAATATACCTTATAGGCTCAAGCAACAATAACGGGATCCCTTCGGCTACGTTGCCGCTATGCCTGTGCCATACACTTTACGGTAGAAGTGCTGGCGTCTTTCTCTGTGGTCCCTGTGACCTGTGTGGTGAGAAATTACTTTTTCCGCCTGGCTGCAACGCCATTGGCTTTGTATATAAAAAACCCCACCCTCTGCCCAATTTAATAACGTACGGCTATTGAGTGGTAAATATATACTGGCCTTTAGCGTTAATCTCACGGGTCAATGCTTGTGCAAAAGACAAAGCCGCATACGTTAAAAAAAATGCCCCAGCAGAGCACATATTATAAGCTTTTACTCAAAATAACCCTGAATTAAGCAGCGGACAGTGGATGAATGCTGGAATGGCCGGCAGCCCATCGCCCCAGACCCCTGAAAGCCACATTCAAGCACAGAAAAGTGTCAATACTGGGTCTGTCGATGTGGCATCTGCCAGCAAAACAGTCATTGGTAGCAACAGTCGTTTAATGCAAAGAAGGGCTAAAACGGGCTGTTATATTACAAAAATCACCTTAGGGGATAGGCATTCTTAAGATAATCGTTTACCGTTATTATTACGTGTACTACATAATATTTAAGCAATTGATGAGGAGGATCCATGACCACTCAAAAAGAATTTAAAGCGGCGGCCGAGAAGGCTCTTGAATACGCAGTAGCATGGCGTGAGGATGGTGCGAAATTACCGGCTTTTCCGTCAGCTACAACGGCAGAAATCAGAGCACGGTTTGACGGCAATTTACCGGATAAAGGCTTGAACGGCGAGGTAGTTATTGAGCATTTAGTCAAAGCCACCCAACACGGTCTGGTCAACAATACCCATCCAAATTTTTATGCCTGGGTGCAGGGCGCCTCTCATCCCATTGGCGTAGCCGCTGATATCCTTACCTCCGCCTGGGGGCAGAATGCGGCAATCCATCAAACCGCTCCGGCCGCCGCTATTGCTGAAGAAGTCTCTGCTAAATGGATACTCGAGCTACTTGATTTGGCCCCCCAGTGCTCGTTTGCCTTTGCCACGGGAGCCACTACAGCAAGCTTTATTTGCCTCAGCGTTGCCCGCAGTGAAGTGTTACATCGCCAGGGCTACGATCTGGAACTGGAAGGGCTCATCGGGGCACCTAACATCCAGATTTTTTTAGGTGAAGAGGCCCATGCCACTATTATCTCAAACCTCAGGTATCTGGGATTCGGGCGCAAAAACCTTGTTTTTATAGCGGTTGATAACCAGGGGCGTATGCTGCCTGATGATCTTAAACACAAGCTGGGGCTGTCCGATGGACCCAAAATTGTGATCCTCCAGGCCGGCCATATCAATTCCGGTGCCTTCGATCCCTTCAATGACATTATACCTCTTTGTAAAGCACATCATGCCTGGGTACATGTTGACGGCGCTTTTGGTCTCTGGGCCCGGTCTACTCCCTTGCTTGCTCACCTTTGTGAGGGGGTGGAACACGCCGACTCCTGGACTGTGGATGGGCACAAGTGGTTACAGGTGCCCTATGATTCTGGTTATGCCATTGTCAAACATCCTGATGCCCATCGCCGAGCCATGGACATTTCTGCCAGCTATCTGGTCAGTGATCCCAATGATGGCCGTAATCCTACCCAATTCGGTATGGAGCTTTCACGGCGCGCCCGTGGATTTTCTGCCTGGGCGGTGCTACAAGCTTTGGGACGTGAGGGTGTGGTCGAAATGGTCAGCCGCCATCATGAGTGTGCCAAACTGCTGCAACAACTATTGGCCGGCACGCAGGGGATCAGAATTCTAAATGAGGTAGTATTGAATCAACTGGCCATTGCTTTTGGCGACGAAAACGAAGCACTGGAAAAACGTAATCAGATGACCGGCGCAGTCATCCGTGAAATTCGCCAAGAAAATAAAAACTTCGTCCTGGGCGCAAGCTGGAAAAATCAATCAATATTGCGGATTTCCATTATTTCCCAGCTTACCGACAAAGGCGACATTGAGGATCTCGCGGCTTCTGTATTACGGGCATGGGATGCTGTCAGGTCAGCATAACTCGGTAATCTTAGATAAATTACCAGATCAAATATGGTCGCTCCCGTGATGTCAACGTGCTACTTGCCTATTCATGCTGATTTTCAGCATGAATTATCCCGCTACCATATTAAAAAACATCCGCAGGGCGCGTTTTACGAGTGCTTTATCAAAATAACCCTGAATGCAGCGGTGGCAAAGTGACACGCCTTTCGATGACTGTTTCTTTAATTTATCAGGGATGAGTGATGGGTATGACCTGTTGGCTATCAAAAAGGCCGGGCGGTATTTTTGTGTAGCCAGCCGTACCCAAAAAACAACATCGCCCCCGTCATGTAGGCAATCACAGGTGCCAACAGCAGCATAAGCAAATTTACGGTATCAAACATTAGTACGCTCGCTTATTCGCTTTCGTGCTGCGCTGTTTGTACAATTTGTGCGTTTAAATCTGTGATGCTGGTTTTTGTTGCGTAGGTTTGTTCTGTAAAGAGGCTAAATTTCTTGGCCGCTGTGAGTACCGCATCTTGAGTATTATTATTGAGTTCTTGTTTTACACTAACAACAGATTGGGCAAGCATGTTGCCGATGTAGCTTTCAAGTGACACTTGTGCAGCATGAGAAGTCGCGGTAGTGGCAAGACCCAGGGCAAGTAATACGGCTGACATTTTAGTTTTGTTTAACATGATACTTTCCTATTAAAAAGTTTGAATAACTGACTATCAGTTATTGCTTAATTCATAGTGTTGCGAAAGTTGTGCCATGTTTTAAAAAATATATTTATCCTTATTATTCAATAATTTAATTCATTATATTTTTTTAGCTAAAAGTAATGAGATAGGTAGCTGTCCCAATAACGAGTAAATTGGTTCCCTTTTCGTAAATTTGACCACTGGCTATTTTACAACTGATGGCAAGCACACCCAAAGTCCTGTCAGCAAACTACGGCACAAATCACGGGGTCAGGTCTTTGATTTTGGATTAACATCCTACTAATCTTCATTAACAACAGCGCCGCCACAGAGTACCTGGTGTTAGCATCCAGCCGAGATAACAGGGTTTAGCGCCGGTAAAGTGAGGGCGAATCGATCAAAATACGCCTTGGCGGCATTCGCTTTTGCAATGGTCTGGCTACTGTTTTTTATTTCCTCTGTGCGCCGTTACGCATCGGCTTAAGCAACAATAACTCGGTGGAGTTTTGGTATGGGATTTTTAACAGAGCATTTTGCTCAAAACAAGCGGCCAGATTTTGCATCCCAACTTCATCATCAGTAAAAATAAAATAACTGGCTTTCTTTGGCCATGTTTCACCTTGGTCTGTGCCATAGCCTTCAAGGTAAAAGTACCGGTGCTTTTCGAGTTCTTTGCGAAACCACCTATGGCGAAGTGAGTTTTCCTGGGCAGATAGGGGGCAACTGAATGGGTTTTCAGGGATGATAAAATAAGCGTTTTTTAGATGTTAATGAGCAAGCATGCGGTCAATAAAATCACAGGGGCTGCCCACTTCAAGTGAATATTATTTACCTTCATAGGTCAGGCTATATTTTGCTAAGCGATAGGCATTTATCAGATTTGCGTTAATCATTTTTCTCATCGATTTTGATGGCGGTGGGTAGGTAATGTCGGGGATCGCAGCACAAAATGGCTTGGCTAACTACTTTAGTGTTTTATTTTATGTTGCCGTAAACAGACTTTATATTTACCTTAAATAATGCGGTGATTACTATGTGGATAGACGAATATCAAGATTGGCCCAACTTTACTTGGGATGCTAAAGCTCTCACTCTCAAACTGGGTTACATTCGTTATCGTCAAGGTCGTTTACTTGGCGAAATGGAAAGCCTGGGCTTTGAATTGAAGCGTGAAGCCAGCCTTAACACATTGACCAATGACGCGGTTAAATCATCAGCTATTGAGAGCGAAAATCTAAACCCAGAGGAAGTTCGTTCTTCATAGCTCGACGATTAGGAATGGACATTGCGGGTCTTATTCCCTCAAGCCAGGATGTTGAAGGTATAGTTGAAATTATGCTCAACGCAGCAGTTCTCAAAACAACTGACAAAAGAACGTTTATTTGATTGGCATGCAGCTTTATTTCCGACGGGGAGAAGCAGTAGGTGCAGATAAACTTGAAGCCAAAATGCACGATTTTCTATCATGGTTTAGCAATAATAACGATATTGATCCTGTGCTCAAAGCCGGAATTGCCCACCTCAGGTTTGTGAGCATACATCCATTTGAAGATGGTAATGGCAGAATTGCCAGGGCCATTGGAGATATCGCTTTGGCCATTGCTGATGGCACTGCCGATCGCTTTTATAGTCTATCAACTCAGATTGAGTCACCGCGCAAAGAATATTATCACCCGCTGGCTGACTTGGTTCCTGGACTGTTTAGGTCATGCTATATCTAATGCTGAAGTGACGCTTAGCAACGTTCTTTTCAAAGCCCAGCTTTGGGATAACCTCAATCAGAACCCCATAAATGAACGTCAACGCTATATCATCAATCTGATGCTACGGGATGACTTTGTGGGGCATATGAACACGTCCAAATATGCTACGTTAGCAACGTGTTCAAAAGATACTGCATTAAGAGACATTCTGGATTTAAAAGATAGCGCCGTCTTTATTCAAAACCCTGAGCGCGGGCGCAGCAACAGTTACAGACTAATTAAATTACACCCATTTTAGCAAGATTACTTAAAGGTCATGCTACTTTTGCTTATTATTAAACCCTGAATTTCTCATAGATATTGGGGTTGTTGTGATGACATGGACCTATTTGGTGGTAAATATATACTGGCCTTTGTCGTTAATATCACGGGTCAATGCTTGCGCAAAATACAAATAGTTTAAGTGTGCCAGCGATTCTGCAATGGCAAAAAACATATTGTGTTCATTTAGCTCTCGTTTAAACAATACCGCCAGGCACTCTTTGATGGTTTTACCCTTTGTGCAAAATTCTGTTAAGTGTCTTAAATGCTCATCATGATGGGCGATTAAGCCATCAACCCGGCTATGCAAACCTGTAAAAGGCTGTTTGTGAGAAGGCAATACCAGGGTCTCTTGTGGCAAGGTTTTAAACTGCACTAATGTGTCTAAATACATTTTCAGCGAATTGGCATTGGGCTCGGTGCTGTATACCCCTATGTTGGGCGTGATAATGGGTAATACGTGGTCACCGGATATTAACACCCTGGTGTGTTGGTTATACAAACACACATGTTCTGGTGAATGGCCTCTGCCAATCATAATTTGCCACTGAACGGTGCCAATTTTTATTTCATGGCCTTCTTGTAGTCGTTCATATTGCAGCGGTATGGGCAGTATGACTTGCCCTATGCCTTTATTTTTTTTGCGGTTTTCGCTGGCATTGGCCACGTAATCTTGTGACATGCCACAGCGCACTAAAAATTCATCGTCTTGCCAGTCTGATGCGCCTCTGCTGCCGCCGCACAGTGCCCTGGCAACAAAGTATTCATCATGGCTCATGTAAAAGGGTACACGGTACTTGTCGACTAAATAGCCGGCCATACCGATGTGGTCGGGGTGCATATGGGTGACAATGACTTTGGTTAGTGGCACGTCAAGCTTGGCTAACAGGCTATCCCATAAGGCTTGGGTTTTAGCCAAACCTATGCCGGTGTCTATCAGGGCGTAACCTTTTGTGTGCGTTATGGGGTCGTCATCTGCGATCAAATATAAATTGATATGATCAAGGTCAAATGGCAACGGCATACGTAACCACAAAATACCTGGCGCTACTTGCTGCCATTGTCCGGGCTCGGGTATTTGTACATCAATAAAGTCGATTGTCATTACACGTGATCCCTATTTTTATATAGGTATTACAATCAACTTTGACCTAAATCACCACGCACAACGATGAATCATTAACTATCAACATCTTGAATAGCACACAAGCAACATAACGATGCTTGAACGCCGGCAAAGTGAAAGGGCCACTAACGTAATAAATTAGCGTATTCACCCTCTGGCCACTGTTTTTTTATTCCTTATGCGAGATGTAACGCATCGGCTCAAGCAACAATAACCGGGTTGGTGTTTTGTATTGGATTTTTAGCAAGGCATTTTGCCCAAAACAAGCGGCCAGGTTTTGCATCCCAGCGTCATCATCAGTAAAGATTAAATAACTGGCTTCTTTTGGCCATGTTTCACCCTCGTCTGTGCCATAACCTTCAAGATAGCTGTACTGGTTGCCTATTTCTTTTTGAAACCGGCTATGGCGAAGTGAGTTTTCCTGGGCAGATAAGGGGCAACTGAATGGGTTTTCAGGAGTGATAAAATAAGCGCTCTTTAGATGTTGATGAGCAAGTATTCGGTCAACAAACTCACAAGGGCGACCCACTTTTAGTGTGTATTCTTTATCTTCATAGGTCACACTATATTTTGCTAAGCGATAGGCCTTTATCAGGTTTGGGTCAATCATTTCTCTGGGCGCCTTTGTTGGCATTGGGTTTGTACTTAGTTGTCATTATTCACCTTATTGAGTTAATTTACTCACTTGCGGCATTGTAAATTATGGGGGCTGGTCATCAATTACGGCCACAGCAGGTTAAATCATATAAAGGAAGCTTATGCCACTTAACATTGTATTTAGTCACGGTAAAGAAAGTGGCCCTATGGGCAGCAAGATAAAAGCGATGATGACCCATGTTAGGGCTATTTGCGATTGCGACGTTTATTCTATCGATTATCAAAATATCCCCTCTCCAGATGACAGAGTTGCAAAGCTTGTTGATCATTTAAAAACCTTACAAGGTGAGATTGTCTTGGTCGGCTCTTCAATGGGTGGGTATGTATCTACCGTAGCCGCTATGCAAGTGCCTACTGCTGCCTTATTGCTTTTAGCACCGGCGTTTTATTTGCAGGGTTATAAGGTGAGCCAACCTAAAATACGCTGTAACAAAGTGGCTATTGTGCATGGCTGGTTAGACGACATTGTGCCATATCAGAACAGTGTTAAATTTGGTGAAGCCCATCATGCGAAGCTGACTTTAGTTAACGATGGTCATAGGCTGGCTAATAGCGGGGCAGTATTAAATAGCGAATTAGATCATTTACTGAGTGATATAACACGCTAAATGTCGCTTGGTGTAAATGCTCATTTTGATGATGTATTACAGCTCTAAAGATAAAGATGCATGCTGAAAATCCTCCTTTGTGCCAAGAGGGCCAGTCTCAGTGGCAACGGTAAAAAAACACTCAATCTGCGCAACAAGTGGGGGTTATAACAAGTTGCGTATCACACTCACATATGACTGAAAAAAACAGCGTATGCTAGCTTATGCGTTAAATAACCATCAATTGATGCATGCCGGTTAATAATGTATTTTTGAAGCATACGTAGCTAATGATGGATAAAGCATGCAACAGGCAAGCGCAGAGTTTTTAAAATGTATTGGCCCGTTAATTCGTGCAAAACCCGTAGATCGGATGGATCAGCAGGCGTTAGCCTACGTGTAGGTATCTCACGCACCACTATATCCTCAATGGAGCGTGGTGTAGGCGTCAATTCAAACTTACTTTTTAAGGTCTTGCATCATCTTGATTTGCTTCATGATTTACAACAACTTGTTGATAGTCAATTAGATCAAATGGATAACAGTCTTAGTCGCAAATTCCGCAAGGTGAAAGAGGTGCTTTCTAATGACTTCAAGGTGTTTGTGTTTATCGATGGCCTTATAACCCGCCCCCTTAAAGCTGCAGCGTTGTTGGCTGCTCTCACTCCCCCTATCGCCAACCGCGTCGCACTTAGTAGGTTTAAGCTCATGGGGCTGAGCTCCTTTGCCCCCTAGCTGCAACTTCAATGATTTTGAGTGTAGATAAGCTATGGCACAATACAAATGCCTGGTATTTGACGATTTGCATTCCCGCGGTTCTGCATTTTGAAGTGACCTGGGTATATACTTAGAACGTGAAAGAAGCCTCTAAATTTTTTCGGTATTCATCAAATTGATTTTTGTACTTGTCACGTTTAGCTTGTTTATCAGAAAACCAATTCATCAGATCAAGGTTAACAAAAAAAGTTCTTTCGTCTCCTGTGCCAACCATACCAAATGAGTAAGCATTATAAACATGCAACGTCAGCCCATGTAGAAAGGCTTTACCATCTGGGCGATCGTTATAAACAGAGGTCACTGATAAACCTAGCGGTACTTTATTACGCCACCAATTCATGCCAAACCATTCGATAGCCGGTACGGGTTTTAATTCTTCCCCTCGTGAGGCGTCTGGCATATAGCTGTAAGTTAACGTTGGGTGGAGCACAAAATATTGAATAGGTGGGGGCCCTTGCAACTCAGCGGCTTTCCATTTATCTGAGTACATCCAGGTTGTCAGCAACACATCCCAGGTTGTCTGAAATCGTGCATCATCAACGAATGTCTGCCATTGCCCATTCAACTGTTTATAATAGGTCTCAACTAATGTGAGTTGCTCAGATAAGCGAAAGGCACTGGCCACTTCAATTGCTTTTTGCAGCTCACCGGCTACCTCTGCGCATGAATCAAAACCCGCGCCGTCATACTCAATTGCTGTACAGCGATTTTCAGGTTTCAGAGCAATTAAGACTCTATTGCTGTCATCCGGCACGTTACCCGGCTCAAGTTCAAATAGCGTGCCTGCACCAAATACATTATTTACCAAAAAGGTCGCTTTATCCCCTTTTTCAATTATGTCCCCCCAGGTAGTCATAAAATTATTAAACCCGTCAAACTCACCGAGATCATCTTTAATTTGTTCTTTAACGAATGCCGTGAAGAATTTTCGCTCGGCTAACATTTTAGCCTCGTCAATCTGCTTAACATCGCCTGTGCTGTTAACCCTAGCTTTACAGTCTGATACCGCCAGATTGACCGCTTTATCACGAACGTCGCTAAATTTAGAGGTAACTTCGCTTAACTTTTCCTTATCGCAGTCAATATAGGTTACATCATCTTTATCCGTCACCAATACAATGGGTTGATCAATGGCATATACGGGTGTGGCATAAAGCATTATCCATAGCAAAACCAACTTAAAGGCACTTAATAGTCTCATACGTTGTCCCCTAAATTTTTAGGGATAAACGCGGCTAGTCTGTCGTTAAATTCTTTTGACGCTTTAATTAAGGCGAGAATATTTTCTACTGAGCCAACTGGGTTATCTATCGAGTTTATGACCGTGGCCCATTTTTCTTCAAGCCCGTCAATCTGACTGTTCAATGTAGATTGTTTATACTTTTTGCTACCAGCAACAAGCATCTGTTCAGTGATACCCGCTGTGCCACCATACAAGTCGTACAATATTTTAAGCCCGACATCTGGATCCGATAAATAACCGGTAAGATCATGAGTATTCAGTTGTGTAATTCCACTTGGTTGCTGAAATCTCCCTCTGATTGGCTCACGACTATAGGTTTTTATCCGGGTGAAAGGGTCGAATTTATGGGATACGGTGATCATTTTTTTTATACAGCCGCCATTGCCATCATGCACAACATTGTTTGTGGGGTTCGCCCCATTGATGTCATTTAACTCATGTAGAATTCGGCTCACATTGGCTATCGACCAATAATGATCAACCTTGTGGTCGCTGATGCTAAGAAATTTATCGGTGGTATCACCATCGCGATATATTTTACTGAATGTATCGTTAATTAGTGCAGTGCCCAGGCTATAACCAAGAACATGTACCCGCTGACCTTTTAATACGGCTGATTTCATCTTTGAAATTAATTCATTGGCAAAACTTACCCTAAGTCTTTCTCCCCAAAGGGTTAGGCCGTAATAAATAACGTCCAGTATGTGGGTATAAAAAAACTTGTCTCCCCCCATATTTTCAGAATATTTGCCCAGTTGTTCAATAATACTGTTATTGATCCCTAACTCAGCGAATTGTGCCAGAGCTTCAGATTCTGCCTTTCTGAAATCATCAAGAAAGATACCGTAGTTATGCTCGTGAAATTCAACATTTTCCATGTAATCAAATTCGTGATCAGCAAACTTAAGTGCTGCAACTAATCCGGCTTTCACTTCTGCTGTTATTGTTCCGGGCTCGTAGGTGCCCATCCCATGGACTAAAATTATGAGGTTATCTTTTGCCATATTCGTTCACCATGCTAAGTGGCTATAATGAGAAAAAAAGACAGGGGGATATTGGCGTAAAAATCACACATCTATATGCTCTTTTTCATGTAATGATGCATTAAATTGCATCATTTTTAAGAATATCACCTGCTCTATTTTTAACCATATTTTTTTGATTTTAATACTAAATTTCAACTTATAGTGATGGTAGATGC
>Ga0307489_10002256_pt1 | contig 12890 bp, 23 predicted proteins | sample SB12metaG_FD_202247 | JGI IMG/M metagenome (GOLD analysis project Ga0307489, IMG submission 202247) | Sea-ice brine microbial communities from Beaufort Sea near Barrow, Alaska, United States - SB 1.2 | ecosystem: Environmental > Aquatic > Marine > Coastal | place: USA: Alaska | collected...
GGCGGCATCGGCGATGCCCACCACGGCCACGCGCTCCAACCCGTCGTCCTCCACGGCGGCGGTCGCGCGGGCCAACGCGCTGAGTTCAGTCAGCCTCACCACGCTGCTAGCTTCAGGCAACCTCACCACGCTACCGCTGCCGCCGCTGCCGCCACCACCGCCGCCGCCGCCCCCGCCAACGCACGACAACACTCAACAAAGCACGGGAGCGGTGGAGGCGAGACCACGCGCAGCGTGCATGCACGTGCGCGCCTACGCCGGCTACGCTGCGCTGCCCCCCGCGCTGAAGCCGTGGGCGTTCGACCTCACGCGCCGCAACATGCGCGACATGTACGAGCGCACGTGGGGCTGGTGTGGCCGCGCAGATGATGCCTCTTGCCTGCCACCACGTCGTCCTCCTAATTTTGGACCTTTCTCGAGCTGAACATCCTCACCTGACGTGGCAAGCGCCCCGTCATCCTCCACATTCAGACCCTTGTTTCTTGAATTAAATAGCATGACATGACGTGGTAATCATTAAACGCCAGGGCTTTGCAGGTAGTACATGCCGCGTCATCCTCCACAATTCAGGCCCTCGTTTTTCGAGATCAATGGCATCGTATGATGTGGCAAGCGTCTTCTGCCAGGCCCTAGGGGACGGAGCAACCCTGAAAAGAGGCGGGAGCTGGCGCACTCGGGTGCCAGGTTCCTGGTCTTGTTCCAACAACATTCAACTGGTAGTGCCGTAGATAATGGTACTGGGAGAACGAGGGAAACGGGGGATGTTGGTGACGTCGGGGGCGCTGGGGACATAACTGGGGACACATCCAGGGACACACCTGGGGACACAAACGCACCCGGGAATGCTCGCAGTGCCGGGGATAATTGTACCGGAAACACGAGGGATACTGGGGATTGTAGCAGTGTGAGAGAAATTGGGAAGGAAAGCAGGGAACCCAACGGGGAGGGCGCACCCGACCCCGTGGGGTTCGTGCACTTCCGTTTGGAGGTGGAGGACGACGGCGCGGCATCGGTATATGTGTACGAGCTGCAGCTGGAGCCCCGAGCGCAGCGGTGCGGGGCGGGGGGTCGGCTGATGGCGGGGGTGGAGGCGCTGGGCGCCGCCTTGGGCAGGGCCCGCCATATGTCGATCGAAATTTCCGTCAAACACATCCGCCACCCCTCGTTTCTTGAGGTACACGCAACCCGACTAATGTTTCAAGTGCTTCCTACCCGACCCCACCGCAACCTCTCAGGGCCCGGCAGAAACAAATGCTGAAATTGTCCTACAACGCAAATTGAAGCCACGTTTATTGAAACACCGCCCGTTTGATGTTTTGCGTATATTATGCTGGGCCCTCGCTTCAGGTATGGAGAGGTGTATGCTGACGGCGCTCAAGATCAACGAGGGCGCGGTGGGTTTCTACCGGAAGCTGGGGTACCGTTTGGACCCTGACTCCCCGGCCGAGGACGACTGCCAATACGTCATCCTCAGAAAAGTGCTGAGCACATGATCATCTACAATGGATTCCCTAGTCTTCGCACGATTCGTGCCCGGTTGAGGGCGTTTGCCACTGCGTCATGCTGAGCAGGTACGATGGGTTTCCTAGTCTTATGGGATAGTAGTCCGGGGAGAAACGAAGCCATACTCCAAGGAAGCCCATCGCTGGTCATCATAGATGGCCAGAGCCGGGGCCAAAGCCGAGCCGGGAGGAATGCGCAAGTGCGTAGAACTCTAGAGGTCTGATTAATTTAATTAGTAGCTAGACAGCTAGCGAGCTAGAAACCTAGAGGTCTACCACCATAGCTATTCACAGTGCCTTTACTCGTCGATCAACTTACTTGCAAGTCATTACTTGAGCTCTCACAGACAAAGCACTAGCGGTCTGAAGACGACATAATAATGTGTACTCTACGACGCGCCAGGTCACACCATCTCACACCACCACGGCGGTGACCGCGCCCAGGTCTCGCAACACCCCCACGAGGTCGGCCTCCAGCGGATACGAGTGGTGCGGGTGCGCCTTCTGATCGGGGTTATCCGGCCACTCACCAGGGGCTTTTACACTCCTCCACTTTTCAGCTCAACGCAAGCAATTCTTGCGGGATAGGTGAGGTGGTTCATTGAACAAAACGGCACAGGGTGAGCTGAGAAGTGGACGATTGTAAGCCCCTGCCAATCACCCGCTTTGGAAAAGTAGTGGTAAGGCCCGCCTGCCTTGACCGCCGATCAAGGCCCAATTTCAAACACAGTTTTCTGGTGCAATGACCATAATGGATGACAGCACTTTGGTGCAATGACCATAATGTATGTTAGGTCTCTGGTGCACTGATCATTAAAGTGTGTGGCAGCTCTTTGCTGCAAAGACTGGCCACACAGACCGGGGGAAGGATACCGCCAGGCCTTTGACCGAGGAGACGAAGGAGGAGGAGGAGCAGGAAGAGGAGGAGGAAGATGTATGCGGGTACACTATGAGCAAACAGTCAGACAGTCAGATACCAGACCTGACCTCCGACGCATCCTTGGCAGGCTCGCCGGAGAACCCATACAGGTCCACAGCGCCGCACAAAAGGGGCTCACACTCGTCCACTGTTTGGCTCAATGTGAGTACTTTATGGGGGATACGCTGTGAGGTTTCAGTGTTTCAGTGACACAAACGGTTCAGGTTGAGATAAAAAGCGGACGAGTGTAAGCCGTTCAGTGTTTGGCCCAACGTGCGTACTTTTTGGGGCATACGCTGTGAGGTTTCAGTGTTTCAGTGTTTCAGTGACACAAACGGCTCAGGTTGAAATATAAATCGGACGGGTGTATGCCCCCTGCCGCACATGCCGCTGACGGCGAGGGCCACGGCCAACGCGCCGGTGCTGGGGGCACTGCCGCCTTTGCCGGCCAGCGCGCCGCGGGGCCCGCCCACGCGCAGGGTCGTGCATACAGGTTTCCCTTTTCCACTCAACATGTCTGTTTGTTCCACTCGTGTACCCGTACAAAGTCGCATCCTCCTCCCTGGTCTGGCCACTGGTTCCCTGACTGTTTGTTCACCGTGTACCGGTGTACCCGTATGAACTCGCAGCCTCCTCCCGGGCTTGGCCACTACGGGTACACAGGTACACTGGACAACTATGAGCCAACAGTCAGGCTGAGTTGGAAGCGGCCCCGCCAGCGGCGACGCCGCGGAGACGCGCGAGGCGGAGGCGCTCCAGCATGCGGCGCGCGGCGCCCACGGTGGAGTCCGACATAAGTAACAAGGAAACATCCCCAGCGCCGCCGCCGCTGGCACCGCTCACACTGACCCCCCCGCCGCCGCTGACTGTCTGCGCATAGCGTGCCCCCCCGTCGCTGTTCCCGCCCCCACTGCCTCCCCCGCCGCCGCCGCCGCCGCCGCCATCTCCGCCACTCCCGCCACCTCCTCCGCCGCCACCCTTGCCCCCGTATCCCCCGCCGCCGCCACCACTTATCCGCCCGTCCTCAACCAGCGCAGCGTGCAGCCGCGCGAACCTCTCCGGCCGGGCGCGCGTGGCCACCAGCGTCACGCTGGGCTCCAGCGCTGCCCTCAACAGCCGCGGCGCCCCCGCCACTAGGGCCTGATAGATCATGCCCGCCACGTCGTCATCCGCAGTGTAGACCGTGGTTTCTGGAGTTAAATGGAATCACATGACGCGGTGAGCATTTTCAGTCAGGACCTACCCGCCACGCTGGCCCCGCTGGCACTGGTGCCCGCCGCACCACCCGTCCGACCGTACTCCCGCGTCCACGCCGCATTCAGCAACCTGAGGGTGGCCCGGGCCCCGACCCGCGCCTCGAAGCCGGCGGTGGGTGCCTGGTTCATTCGGATCACGGCGCCGTGCGCGTCTATGTCGGTGCCCAGGCTGTAGCGGCGCAAGTTGAAGTTTAGAGCAAAGTCTGAAAGAATGCAACATAATTCAGCTTCAAGCGATGACACCAAGCGCAGTCAGAATGGAGTCAACCTGTACCGCCCAACCAGGCGCTGCCGCAGTAAGGCGCCGCTGTTGCCTACCACGGCGCAACTTGTGAAGCGAAAGAGCGGGGACTCCGCCGGCAGCAGCGCTTTCCCCGTCCCAGGCCGTGTCCCATGCCCCGGCCCCGTGCCCCCCCTCGAGTCGTCGGAACTCGAGCCTCCGTCAACGGTGCCGTCGTTCCCCCGTCTATGGCCAGGCAGATATTTCTCGCCACGTCATCGACACGCATGTTCAACCCTCGTTTAGTGAGTGGAATGGTACCATATGACGTGGCCGTGGCAAGCATTATCTGCCAGGCCCTACCCTCCCAGTAGGATTGCTGAGGCGTTGGGCGCCGAGTCACCGAAGGCGGCGCGCATGGCGGCGTCCGAGGACAGCGCGGCGCGGCTGGCGAAGATGTCGTGCAGGCGCAGGGTCCGCAGCTCGTCGCCCACCTCGCAGCAGGGGCTTACACTCGTCCACTTTTCAGCTCAACTTGAGCGGTTTGTATGGGATAGGGGGTGCGCGTAGGGGTTGTGTAGCCCGTGCTAAGGGGGTGTAGGGGGTGTTTAGGGTGTGTAGAGTGGTTTCTTGTGACAGACACGGCTCAAGTTGAGCTGAGAAGTGGACGAGTGTAAGCCCCTGCCTCGGAGAGCGCCAGCGACTGGCACGTTGCCCTGTCGCCAGGGGCTTCCACTCGTTCCCATTTCTGCTCAACTTGAGCTAACCTTGTCTCCCAGGTCACCCGACTTAATTCATGGATGTGTCCCGAAGATGCCTAAGTTGAGCTCTAACGTGAACGAGTGTAAGCCCCTGCCTGTCACCGCACGGCGCCTGCGCGGCTAAGATGCGCAGCAGTCGGCTCTCCTCGGCGCTGTCCGCGTGCCGGTACCTAGGGACCCATGTGTAGTGCTCGCCACGTCATCCAACGCATGTTGAACCCTCGTTTCCTAAATTCAATGGCATCCTGTGACGTGGTGAAGTCTTGCCACGTCATCAAACGGAATTTGAACCCTCATTTCCTGGGTTAAATGGCATCCTATGACGTGGCGAGCACTATCAATTCAGTCCCCTACCGGTACCCGTCCACCTCAATGGATGTAAGGTTCCGCGGCCGCTTGAGCCGCCGCCATTCGCCCGTGCGCGCGTGCTTCTGCTTCATGGAGTCGTCCTCAATCGCCTTGCGCGTCGCGGCGGCGATGCGCGCCCGCTCACCCTTCAACCAGGGGCTTACACTCGCTCACTTCTCAGCTCAACTTGAGCGTTTTTTATGGGATAGGGGGTGCGCGTAGGGATTGTGCAGCCCGTGTTAAGGGGGTGGTAGGGGGTGTTTACGGTGCGTAGGGTGCCTTTGAGCGTTAGACACGGCTCAAGTTAAGCTGAAAAGTGGACGAGTGTAAGCCCCTGCCTTCAACGCCGCGCGCCCTCCGTGGTCAAGCGATCGCTCCAGCCGAGCCATCTCAGGAAAGGGATTATTGTCAGTGTTTGCGGTGGACTCGCCGCCTCCGTAGGGGCGCGCGTCGGTGGCGGTCGGCAGGCGGCGGGTGCTTCCGGTCAAAACCACGAAGAGCGCGGCGGCCCACAGCAGCAGCACGGCGCGCGCCACGCGCGGGGCCCGCCACCGCCGCATACTTTGTAAGGCATTCAGGCGAACTTCGTCAACTCTCAACGGCCAGACTCGCGACGGAAGTGCGGTTTCGTTCGTCCACTTTTCAGCTTGACGTCAACACTTTTTGAAGGGAGCATGGGTTTGTTTCTGGCCCATTCGGTGGCGAAAACGGCTCAGGTTGAGATGAGAAGTGGACGTGTGAAGCCCGAGCACTCCAAAGACGGCACCCATAAATCATGCTCGCCTCGCGAAAAAAGGCGCTGAGTTCGGGTTCCTTTTGAATCCGCGCGCGAGCGGACCTCACTCCCACCTCCGCCAATGGCTGAGCTACGAGCACCCGCAAGGGACGGCACCGCCGCCGACGCGCCCGTCCCGCGCCCACGCAAGCGCAAAGCCGCCGACGACGGACCCAAAGTTGACCTGACAAACTTGGATATGTTGACAGCTTGTTTTGAATGGGAGCTCGCGCGATTCCTGGCGCAGGCGTGGACACGGGCGGACCCGCAAGACAGCAAGAAAAGCCTCGGGCTGTGCCACTGCACGTTCCTCTTCAACTACCTGGCGGGTGGGGTGGCCTCTCCAAACGATGTACTCCTATCGTCCACGGAGTTCACACCAAACAAAATGCTGGACAGAGTTTCCTCTCGTATGTATATGTATTCTAAGAAGTTCTTCGAGCTTCGAGTGTACATCGAGGCACTCGCAAGGTGGGCACTTATACCAACCCCGACCACTGAAGCGAACGGTCTGTGTGCGGGTTGGCACCCTGCTGGCGGCGCCCGGCATGGAGGAGCGCATCGCCGCCGTGGTGCGGCGCCTGGAAGTCGACGTGGCTCCCCTCGCGGTCATGCTCACCGAGAGGATACGAGAAAAAGGTTACGCTTGGGAGGACGTCAACGTCGAGAAGCTGAAGAGCTTGCTTTGCGTGCCCACGCCGCGCAAGGCAGGGGGTGTTGTTAAGAACAAGCCCTCGACCGGCATTGTGTTCCGACGATTCGAGTCCCGGGGTCCGAATGAGCATTTACCTCGAACTGAGTCCCCGCGTGTGAATGAGCCTTCACCCTAAAGGTAAGTCATACGGATGCGGGCTCATCCGATATTGCTTCGAGTGCATGTGCTTCACTGTGCCTCACTGCATGTGCTTCACCGTGCCCCACTGAGCCTCACTATGCCTCATCGTGCCTCACATTGCCTCACTGTGCCTCACACTGCCTCATTGTGCATCAGTGTATCTCAACTTGCCTCACTGTGCATCAATGCATCTCAACGTTGCCTCAATGCGCTTCGATGTACCTCAACGCGCCTCGATGTGCCTCAGTGCGCGTCAGTGCATCTCAATATAGAGTACCTCAATGCGCTTCGATGTGCAATGTTCAAGGACGCTGCAGCAAGGGCACAGGGAACACGATGCGGCTGACGCTTCCGACGATGCCAGTGTACCATGGGGGTAGGGCGGTGCAGGTTGGCAGTACCGAAACCCGTGTTGAAAGCGCCTATGGTTTCAGCGCTTGTAATGATAACAGCATAATCTGCTTTGAAAGTTTGCTTTCGATTTCAACTTGCGCCGCTGCATCACGGGCGCGGGCTGGACCTGCAGATAGGGCCTGACAGTTGATGCCTGCCACCTCATCATCCACATTGTACACCCTCGTTTCTTGAGTTATATTGAATCACATGACGTGGCGACCATTATTCGTCGGGCCGTACCCTCGTTTCTTGAATTATATTGAATCACATGACGTGGCGACCATTATCTATCGAGTCCGGGACCCTCATGTATTGAGTCAAATGAAATCACATGACGTGGCAAGCGTTATCTGTGAGGCCCCAGCTGCAGATGACCACCGCCACCATCCGAGCGCTCAACCTTCAACATCACAAAGTCGAGGCCCTCCTGACCGTGACTGATCGACTGAATTGGTGGGAGGAAACCATTAAGCCGTTTGTGCTTCACGCCGAGAGCCAGCTCACGGCAGGGTCTGACAAAGCACGCCTCACTTTGAGCTGTTTGTTCCTGAAACCACTCAGACTTATCCAGCTCAATAACTCAAATACACTCAGGTCTCGGCTGAAGACAGTCATGACAGTACTGTCTGTAAGGCCTTTAGCTTACCCTGTCTGTCCTAAGACCAGTTGAATTATGCCATCTGTATCTCAAAAATGCTGGCTGTTGAGCTTGAAAGAAATCTTATGTATGATGAAGACAAAAAAATATCGAGTGAGGCCCTCAATGTGGGAGCGCGAGGTGTTGCAAGCGGTCGGACTGACGGCGGCCGGGCCGGTCGACCCGTCCATGCCTCATGCGCTGGAGATTGCGTTAAGCCCGGTCAGCGGTGGGGTCGGGCCACTCGTTGCCTCACTGTCTGCTCATTGTGTACCAGTGTACTCGTATGAGGTCCTTCCGCCACCAACAAGATTGGGTTTGGTCGTCAGCCATGACAACAACACAACTCAACCCCTGGAAGATATGACAAAGTGCCGAAAGCTATAATTTCGGGCCCTTGCTAAAAAAATCAACTCAATATTCTTGAGTTAAAAGACGCCACATCAATCTGCCGGCGTGATGTGGCGTCTTTTAACTGAATAATCTTGAGTTGGCTTTTTGGGGCAAGGGGCCCGAAAATTAATAGCTTTCGCCACTTTGTCATAGGAAGTTCAAATGGGTTACCAGGGAACTTCGTGTAAGCCCCTGCTGACGGGGGGTCCGGGACAATTTGGCGGCGGAGGCTTAGGCGGCGGGGCCGGGTGCAAGATCACGGTGTGCTCCGCCGACACCGTGGAAAGCGTGATGGACTCCCTCTCGTACGGCCAGTTGGGGAAGGACGGCACCGGCGCCCGGGCACTACCCTTACTCAGCCGCCGAGACGGGGATGAGGGCGCCCATGGTAGGGTTTAGGGTCTAGGGCTTAGGGCCAAACCCCAGCAAAATCTGCGGTGCAAATTGACAATTTCAAAACCCGCGCTGAAAGTCCCTATGGCTCGGCGCTTGAAGCTACAATATGATGAATCGATTGCAAACGTCGCTTTCAACATTCAACTTGCGCCGCTACACCATGGCTACCCGTACCTGAACGTGACCTGCAAGATGCTAATACCTAAAGACGCTGACTACCTGAATATGGGTGCTGGTGTAAAGATGGGTGCGCGCGTGTCGTTTGTGGAGCATGGGGTGTCCAAGTACAGCTCTGACGGTGGGTACTCATCCGACGACAGCGGGTACTCGTCCGCGAGCAGCGGCCGCGGCGGCGGCGGCGGTGAGGGCGGTGGTGAGGGCGGCGGCGGCGGTGGTGGCGGTGAGGGCGGCGGCGGCGAAGGTAGCGGCGGCTGCGGCGGTGGCGAGGGCAGCAAGGAGTACACCAGGGTAGCCGACTACTTCTCAAGCTTCGAGAAGAAGAGAACGGTAAGCATTTCTTGTGTTTTAAACTCAGCGCGACTTGTAATGTGAGTGGGCAGTGTGCGTGCCGGTACACGATGTGGCTGGGCTCCATACCATTGCTGCTAACGTGTGTGTTATGACCTCTGACTGCCCGACCCTTCCGCGCGGTGAGCAACACCAAGTTCACAATCGCCGCTGCGCTGAGCCTGTTCATCGAGCGCCCCGTGCCCACGTTGCGGCAGCATCTGGCGAAGAGCGCCCGGGAGCACATGGTTGGGCGTGCCAGATATTGGTCATGTGGAGTGAACGTGATCCAACGCATTTGAGCCCTCGTCTCTTTAAGATATTTGACGTGCTTTGACGTGGCAAGCAATGTCCGCCAGGCCCTGTCATCCAACGCATTTGAGCCCACGATTGTTGAGTTAAATGGCGTGATATGACATGGCAAGTAATAACTTCCAGGCCTTGTCATCCAACGCATTGTGATCCCTCGTTTGTTGAGAGAAGGCGTCCTATGACGCGGCGAGCAATATACGGCAGGCCGTTGCGCGAGAGCGAAGAGGAGAAGAAGGCTGATGGCGATGAGGCGATTCATCGTATCTGTCTAGGCGCCGAGTTCGAGTGGTCCAAGTCCGAGCCCGAGTACAAGGCGAGGCCGCACTCAACCCTAAATCCTAAACCCTACTGTCTGAACCCTAAATCCTATAATCCCCAAACCCTATACCCGTTGGTGTGTCTGACCACATGCCACTAGGTATGTGACTGATGCTGTTGATCTCACCCCGTGCGACGTGTCATCCGTCTACCGGTGCACTATGTGTTGTGGACCCCACAGCTACTAAGTGTGTGCCTGTACACTTTGTGAAGTGTTCCACACAACTACTAAGAGTGTACTGGTACACTATGTGTAGTGTTCCCTTCACCAAGGTGAGCAGCGTGCGGCGGGTCCCCCTCCCTGACGGGAAAGAGCTCCCGCTGTTCCGCCGGTGAAGCAACACTCCCCAAACATCTAGGTTTGTGATGATTTAGGTTCGCCATGTGAGCGCGCGCTGTCCCGAAGCAGAAGCAATGCATGCGATACATCTGAGTGTGTGATCATAGTGTGCTAGCTTGGACATAAACGTATAGCTAGAGCTATTCATTTGAATAAATACATCTCCCGCGGTGGTGCCGGCCGCTATTCGAGGTCGCGGACTGCGCCGTCGTCGTCGTCGTCGTCGTCGTCGGGGCCAAAATCATCGCTGAGATTGTGAGGTGCGCTTGTGCAACAACTCTCCTTGTGCGCACCTGCATTCCAGTCTTGCTTCTGGCACGCGGTGCCGCAGTACCGGGCGGTCTTGCACTGCGGGCAAACCTTGAAGTCCTTCAGAAGACCCACAACCTCACACCCTTCGTTGCGGCAATACTTAGACCCCTGCAGCGCTTCTTTGCGAAACGCGACCAGGTCGCGCACCATCTCAACGTCGTCATTTACGAATGCAGCATTCGTGTCTTGTGCCGCTTCTGCTGAGATTAGAGCTCCTAATTCGTACCCCTTTCGCGACCAATACATCACGCTGGTCAAGACATCCGGGGGGACGTCATGAGCCTGCCTGAATGCAGCCGTGACCCCGCCCCAGTCGACCCCGGCGACCACTGCGGCCTCCCCCAAACGCCCAATCTCGCGGGCGTACGGCAAATTCAAGTACATGTCTCGGGCGAGCTCATAGCATGCTTCGACGTAGCCGTTCTCAGCGGCCATGCGCAACCACCGCAGCGCCGCCCGCTTGCTACGCGTGACGCCGCGCCCTAGGGCCTGGCAGACAATGCTGGCCACGTCGTAGGAAGCCACTTAACTCAACGCACGAGGAAATGCAGTACGGCAGATGGCATGGCAGGCAATCATGCCGGGCCCCACCGCGGCCAAACGTGTATGAGGTGCAGAGATCATACGCCGCTTCATCATGACCCGCGAGGGCTGCGCGCCTGTACGTAGGGCCTGGCGAACATTCCTCGCCACAAAATGGGGCCAGGGGGGACCTTGGTGCCGAAACACACACGCTGACGCGTCTCTCTCTCTCTCTCTCCCTCTCTCTTGTGTTCGCCGCGTCACAAGGGGCCATTTAACGCACGCGACGAGGGTGCAAAGCACGTTGGACGACGTAGCCAGCAATGTCCGCCACGCCCTAGAGACCCTAACCCTAAAACCCCAAACTCTATAAGCCGTAAACCCTACCTGTACCAGTCCGCCGCCGCCGGGTGGTCCGGTGCCGCCATGCCCTCCCCCGCCTCCAGATAGCATGCCAGGTTGTAACGCCGCAAGTTGCAATTCAAAGCACAGTTGGAAAGTGGTTCATCATGTTTTAGCTTCAAGCGCTGATACCATAGGCGCTTTGAGTTTAACACGGGTTTTGATACTGGCAACCTGCACCGCCCTACTAGGTGGTACATCGCTTTCGGGCAGCCTGTCTCGGCTCCCTTGGTACAGCGGCGTAAGTTGAGATTGAACGCGAAGTTTGAGAGCAGTTCATCATGATTTAGCTTCAATCGCTGAAACCCGGTACGGTCATCATGGGGTCAACTTGGGGTCAACCTGCACCGTCCTACCTTGGTGGCCCACCTCAAGGCTTGGGCGAACTCCTTCCGATGACTGTGCAGGCGGCCCAACGCGTCCATCGCGTACGCGTGCCCCTGCCCCGCCGACGCCTCCAGAAACGCCATGCCGCGCTCCGCCCAGGGTCCGCACCAGCAGACACACGCCGTGGTCGACGCATCAATGGTCGGTCAGCAGTCTGTAGTCTGGTGATTTGGTAGATAGCCGGTCAGCCATGCGGTCAGCCTACTCGTACGGTGTCTCATATTCTGCTTTTGAAACTCTCACACATCGACGCATCTACCAGTGTACAGCTACGGTAGGTCAGTAGGTCCTTTTGCTAACTCGTCCACGCACAGTCTCAAGTCACACACGCCTACGAATGTACAAAAGACTTGTGAGCGACCGGAAGCGGAAACTTGACAGAATGTCGGTGCCAAGTGCAACCCCACCAAGCGAATCCGTTCTTCTTCCTCTGGCGCTGTGTTCCCGTCCGGAACGGACGGACAGGCGATCATGCAGCCCAGGGAGTACTGCGCTTCCCTGTCACCCTCTTTGCAGGGGCGTCACCTCAACTTCACGAGCGCTGGAGAGATGCTTCAATCTTGTCCGGGATAAACTGGTTTATATTGTTGAGCTGGAATAAAACTATAAGGGAACGATTGGGAGGCATTGGTTTCAGCGCCCTGGTTTCCAGTTGCAGCGCCCCACGTCTGCCGCCATTTGTGCAACCACCTCGATGCCGACCCGGTCTTGCAACGCCGCGGGGACGGACGTCTGAGTGGTCCAGTCGCCCAGCGGTGCAGCAGCAGCAGCAGCAGCAGCGGCGCCGGCGCCCGCGGCTCCCGCCTGGCCCGCGGATGCCGCGCGCTTGGCGGCATCGCGCTCTACCCTGCGACGCTCCTGCCGCGACGGCATCTGAAGGAACGAGCAACCGAGCGGTCCAGCGGGGGTGTCCGTGGAGCAGGCGTCGGACGTTGGCGACGGCGGTAATTGGGCACTGAGCAAAAATAAAATAAGACTTGTGTTTTAGTCTTAGGGTTTAAGGGTAGGTTTAGGGTTTGTCGCTGAAGATATGAAAAGGTCTCGCGAGCTCGCCATCACACACCGCCTCCTGTGTCAATTTGCGTTGTCAAGTTGTCGTTTCCCGTCACCCGGCACCAGGACTTCTCACAGACAAGGCCCCCCCCCCAGAAAACCTCCAGAACATCCAACAACCTAAATAGTGATCAGGCTGTTTGGCGCCGTTGGCGAGGCACGCGTCGGGCTACGAGTCAGGGGGTGGGAATGCAACCATCATTTACAAGTCGTCATCATCATATCATCACTGGCGTCTTCATTATTTATGGATTTTGAGGACATCACTCCTCAGATACCCCATGAGAGAAATCAGGATG
>Ga0307489_10002257_pt1 | contig 12886 bp, 18 predicted proteins | sample SB12metaG_FD_202247 | JGI IMG/M metagenome (GOLD analysis project Ga0307489, IMG submission 202247) | Sea-ice brine microbial communities from Beaufort Sea near Barrow, Alaska, United States - SB 1.2 | ecosystem: Environmental > Aquatic > Marine > Coastal | place: USA: Alaska | collected...
AGGAGGAGGAGGAGGAGGAGGAGGAGGAGGAGGAGGAGGAGGAGGAGGAGAAGGAGGGGGAGGAGGAGTATGAGGAGGAGGAAGAGGAGGAGGAAGGGGGGGAGGAGGAGGAGGAGGAGGAGGAGGAGGAGGAGGAGCAGGAGGAGGAGGAGGAGGAGGAGGAGGAGGAGAAGGATGATAGCAATATCGGACACTCAGTTACGCCCGTGCCAGGAGCGCGCGCGGCCATTCGTTGAGACCGTTGTAGTGCGCCAGCCGCGGGGTGCCGAACGCGCGCGGGGTCTGGTTCGACGCGGTGCCTAGCGTGCTCGCCGCTGCGTCGGGCCGCGGCTTGCCACCTGCTCTCAGAGTCCGGGGGTTGGAGAGACGAGGTGAGAGGTGTCATGCAAACGTCTGGCGAAGAAGCCCACTGCCAAACAATCCTTTCTCCTCCTCGGTGCCGCCTTCTCCTCCACATCCGCCTCTGTCTCCTCCTCTTCCGTTGCCGCTCCCTCCTCATCCGCTACCGTCTCCTCCTCCGCCGAGGCCTCTTCCGCCTCATCAATCTCCTTCCCCTCGGCATCCCCGGCAAGTTGCTAATAATGGAGAGCTTTTGCGTGCTGTCTGAATTTGGGTGGCAGTTGCGCTACTTACTTGAGACGTTAGCCCAGAAGGGCGCCTTGTCAGTGTGCCCCGGCTGCCGCCACGTCTTATACGCGGTGGTCGGCGGCAGCATCCTCGCCGCCCGTGGCCTCTCCTCTAGTCCTATTGCCCGCAGCACATGCCCCAATTCTTAGTTCTCCCGAACGAGAACGATGACACCGCTGCGCAGGGCAGCGCTGTGCAGCGCAGTGCAGCGCTGTGCGTCTCACGCTGGCGGCACCAGTGTGCTACTGGGCGGGCGCCTATGAGACTGGGCGGGGTGCGTGATATCGCGCGGGTGGCGCGCCGATAGAGTGGTATCGCTCGGTCGCCAGGTCGCGGTCGTGGTCGCGACTGCGCGTGCGCGCTGCAAGGCTGAGCAGCGCTCGGCGTGTATATAAAGTGACCGGACCGGCCGCGGTCGAGCGGGGCAACAGTTGAACAGTGCCGACCGGCCGGTTCCGACGTGTCCATGTCCATCAGATGTTTCCTGATGTTTCCAAACGGCCACTTTCCCCAAACGGCCATCTTCCGGCACGGCCGTCACACAGCGCGGCGCTGATACGCATGCGGCGCGCACATCGGACAAACCGGCGCGTGTACCCCCATAGCCACGGGCCGCGCCCCCCCTTCGGTGGCGGCCGCGAGGGGGGTGTCAAGCGACAGCGAGTCGTATCGGCAGCTAGGCACCCAACGGAATTTCCCCCAAAAGATGTCGTCGTTGCTCGTGTCGTGAGAAAGTGAAGCAGGGGCTTACACTCGTTCCCATTTCCGCTCAACTTGAGCTGCCTTCGCCCCTTTCCGCCCAACTAAAGCTTACTTTGTCCCCCATCTGACCCGTGGATGTGTCCCGAAGGCGCTCAAGTTGAGCTCTAACGTGAGCGATGTGTCCCGAAGGTCCTCAAGTTGAGCTCTGAAGTGAGCGAGAGTAAGCCCCTGAAGTGAAGGTCATGTCCGACGAAGAGGAGCGCGTATCTACGCCGAAGGGCGCCGCCTCGCGGCTGGCGGCCGCTGAAAGTAAACCGGCGCGGCACTCGGATGGGCAGAAGACGCGGCCGTACCGCGCTTCAGTGTCGGCGTCCGTGGAGACCTGGAAGCGCAGCTCCGTGAGCCTGACCATCATGGGCGCGGCGGGGAAAGTGTCGGAAGTCGTGGTGCGGCCTGACCCGTCGACGCTCGCGGCGGCGGCGGCAGGGGATTACACTCGTTCACTTCTCAGCTCAACGTGAGCGCTTTCTATGGGATAGGGGGTGCGCGTAAGGGTTTTGTGTAGCCCGTGTTAGGGGGGTGTGCAGGGTGTGCAGGGTGTTTTTGGTGTGACAGACACGGCTCCTGTTGAGCTGAAAAGTGAACGAGTGTAGGCCCCTGGGCGGCGGCGGCAGCGTCCCCTGGCGGCGGCCGCGCGGACGTGGCGGCGACCGCGTTGGTGTTCGGCGGCGTGGGAACGCCCACTAGCGTCCGACTGCGGGTCACGGGCCCCGTCAGCGAGGTCCACTGGCAGGGGGGTCCTTGATACTTTTTTACTTTCTCCCATGGGAACGAATGCATTATGGTTGTGGCTCTACCGAGTGGTGAATGACCGTACTCGTATCGAGTGGTATCGTGTCAGGTGATTTGACCGTATTGACGTGGTCTGTTACACCAGTCCCTGTTCAAGCTCACTCTGACTGTTGGCTCATAGTATACCGGTGTACCCGCACACACTCGCCGCATCCTGCTCCCCTGCCTTCCACTAGTTCTCGTGGAAGCTCAACCTGACTGTTTGCTCATAGTGTACCGGTGTACCCGCACACACTCATCGCATCCTCCTCCCCGGTCGTGTCATGTATGCCGTGGGACCGGGCCCCTCCCTTCTTCGTGAGCATGAGCGCATCGGGCTTTCACTCGATGTCGGAGCGCCCCACCACCACCGCCGCGAACATTACCAAAACTCCTCCAAACTGATACTGTAGCAGTATTTGCGGGACGTGCAACCGCTTGCTTGCGACCTCACACGCGCAATTGCCTCTAAAAAAACGCCGTTTACGTAACTCTCAGCTATCATGGCTCAGCGATAGTCAAAGGACGAGCTTTCGCACGTATGAGGAGGCACCAGGCTTTCGCCCAAGACCCCGTCCTTGTGAGCATTTGAAAAATCCAAACACAACTCCAGTCACTATGGGGGCAGGCTTGACGGCGACAGAGTTTTCCGTCGGTAGCGAGTCCCTTAGAGCTACACGGAACGAGATTGATGGTGACTTGGGTGAATTTCAGTGTCTCATCATAAAAAACATGCCGTGGAGGACTCTTGCGTTTGGGTGAGCCTGAAGCGCATGGGCGGCGGCGGCGACGAGGCCCCCACGTTCTTCTACTGCAACGAGACAGAGGAGATGGGCAGGGGCTTACACTCGTCCACTTTTCAGCTCAACCTCAGCCGTTGCTGACACAAAATACACCCTTGACACCCCATAATACCCCTGAAAACCTGCTAAACACCCCCCGGCAACCCCTAAATGCACCCCCTATTCCACAGAAAGCGCTCACGTTGAGCCAGAAAGTGCACGAGTGTAAGCCCCTGTAGATGGGCGCGGACGGCGAGATACGAATGGTCGGTATGACGTTCCGCGTCAGCACCGGGTTCGACTCCCCGCCCCCGCGCACCGCGCCGCACGAAGGCAGGGGCTCCCCGGAACAGACAACATAAATACCGGTGTGAAGTTCGATATCTCATCTTGGGCATCTAATGTCTACGGGAAAGCAGTCCCCGCGTTACACCAACGTGCTCAGTTACTATGGGGGCAGTCTGGACAGCGACACAGTTTTCCGTAGGTACCGAGTTCCCAAGAGCTACACGGAACGGGATTGATGGTGTGTTTGTGTATGCACCTGGGTGAATTGCAATGTCTCATCTCGTGCGATGCCATATTGATGGCGTATTTGAGTAAATACCTCGGTGAATATCAATGTCTCATCTCGTGCGATGCCATCTGCCCGGTGCCCTACCTGCGGGCGCCACGCCGCAGTCCACCCTGCAGCAGCCTACGCCCAGCATGCCGAGTACGCCAGGGGGCTCCGCCGTGGACGGCGTCGCGGTAGGGCGGTGCAGGTTGACCCTATCAAACCCACGTTGAAAGTTCCTGGAATTAAGCTCTTAGAACTGACATGTGACAAACCGCTTTCAAATGTTGCTTCACCTTCAAGTTGCGCCGCTACGCCGCGGCGGGGAGCCCGTCGCACCAGGACATGACGGGCGCCAGCGGGGTGCCCCCGGTGGCGGGGGCGTTAGCAGGGACGGTCAACCCCAGACGGCAGTTGTTCTTGACTGGGCAGGGCGACGTTGTTGACGAGGCGGCGGGGGCGGGGGCAGGGGCCGAGACCGAGGCTGCGTCCATGGACACGTCCGAGTTGGGGGCAGTGTCGTTTCTGGATTATTCTGGGTCTTTGGTGGATCTCTCAGAGACGTCTTCGGAGGCGGAGGAGGATCCAGCGGCAGAGACAGAGTCGCCCACGCGCTGGAACCGCAATCGCGCAGGAGCCGCAATCTCGCAGGAACCGCAATCTCCCGTCCGTAATCTGATCGCGCGAAGCGGCGAAGGGAGCGGCGAGGAGGGGAGTGGAGAGGATGGCAGCGGAGAGGAGGGGAGCGGTGAGGAGGGGAGCGGCGGGCAGGGGAGCGGCGAGGAGGGGAGCGGCGCGGAGGGGAGTAGCGGGGCGGCGGCGGGGAGCGACGAGGAGGTGGTCGCTGATGCCGATCTCGAGCTCACTGACCCGGAGACGCGGTGGCGCGCAGCAATGACAGTGGCAAGAGTTGCTGGGTCCACCCCCGTGACCTCTCCCCAACGCTCCGGCTCCGCCGCCGCCCCCGCCCCCGCCGCCGCTCCCACCTCTGGCCCCAGCCCGTCTACCTCCGCCCGCGTCCACCCTACCCTTGCCCCCGCCCATGTCAACTACCTGCACCCGGACTACACGGTTCAAAGCCCCGGCCCCATCCACGGTCTGTCTCCCCCCTTCGTCCCCGACGATGACGTCGACCAAACAGACAACAGCGACAGCAACGGTGACAAGGACAGCAACGGTGACAAGGACAGCAACGGTGAGAACGACAGCAACGGTGACAAAGGTGACAACTCCTCTTCGGACGACTTCATCGAGGAGCCCTCCCGCGCAGTGCGGTCCGCCATGTGGACGGCACCCATCGCGCACAACGCCGCCTCCGCCACCCTCCGCGCCATCATCCACGCCTGGCAGGGCCTGCCAGATACGTCATATAGGATGCCGTTCAGATACAGTGCCTAGTCTGCGGGCTAGTAACTTCTAGTAATCTGGAGTTTGGTGATTTGGCCAAAAGTCAAATCACCAAAATGCCTACTTGCTACGGGTAGTACGAGTTACTACAGGCAGTACACTTTACAGACTAGGCACTAGACATGAGGGTTCAAATGCGTTGGATGACGTGGCGCGCAATATCTGCCCCAGGCTCTAACGCGTGGTGCAGCTGGGCCTCCGCCATCAAAGCCTCCCGAGAAGACATGGAGATTGTGTATGTGACGTGGGCGGGGCGTGTGCGCGGCGCCCGGACCAGAACACGCATCTTCCTTCGATGGCGCTTTCACACGGCGGCGCTGATCGTAAAGGCTGACCGCGCGTGTAGCACGTACATCTACCGCCACTACACCGCTGAGCCGTTTCGGGCGTGGGAGCGCGGGGTGTTTCAGAGGAGGGAGCGGAGTGGGGCGCTGGTTGGGGCTGTAAAGCTGGCGCGGGGGCGAGAAGCGGCGGCGGCGTCGAGACGGGTGTTTGGCGCGTGGTGTATCGTCGCCGTGGTAGGGCGGTGCAGGTTGCCCCTATCAAACCCACGTTGAAAGCGCCTGGAAATAAGCGCTTGCACCTGACATGTCATAAATTGCTTTCAAGTTTTGCTTTCAAATTCAACTTGCGCCTCTACACGGTGGGCGCGGAGGCGGCGGCGTGGGCACGCGTGGTGGTTAAAGATAGGCGGCGGCGGCTGAGCGGCTGTTTCCAGCGTTGGCAGGCGGAGGCTGGCTCGGTAAAGCTCATGAGGCGGGCAGAGGAGGAGGGCACGCGGGCGGAGGCGGCGGTGGCGGCAGCGGCGGCTGAGGACGCGAGGAACGCGGCGGCGGCTGCGACTGCAGAGATTATGAAGGAGCGGTTGGCGGCCGCTGAGGGCGCGCGGGACTCGGCGGTTGTGGCGATGGCGGCGGCGGACGCAGAGAGTACGCGGGAAGCGGCGGCGACGGCAGCGGCGGCGGCAGGGAGTGCGCAGGATGCGGCGGCGGCGGCGGCGGCAGAGATGGCACAGGAGCGAACGGCGGCCGCTGAGACCGCGCGGGACGTGGCCGCGGCGGCACAGGCACAGGCGGAGGCGGCGGTGGTGGCGGCGGCGGATGCGGCAGACACGGTGGCAGCGGGGGCGGCGGCGGCGGAGGCGGCGCGCCAGACTCGCGCCGCATCCCGCATGGCCGCGCGTCTCCTCAAGGCATCCATGACAAACTTATTCCGCCGCTGGAGCGGGATTTCACACGAGCGGCGGGTGGCGGCGGCAGAGGTGGCTGCGGCAGCAGAGGTGGCTGCGGCGGCAGAGGCGGCGGCGGCGGTCGCGGCGGCTGCAGAGCGCGTGCGGGATGAGGTGGCAGTGGCGGCGGAGAGGGAGAGGGAGGATGATGCGGCGGCCGCAGCGGATAAGATGAATGAGCGCGACGCAGCTGCGGCGGCGGATCATGGCGTCGCTGCCATCGCGGCGGCGGCGGCGGAGAGTGAGCGCATCGCGGCGTTGCTCGCGGAGGCGACCGCGGTGGCGGCAGCAGCGGAGAGCGCGCGGGAAGCGGCGACGGCGGCGGGGTTGGATAGAGCACGGGAGGCGGCGGCAGCTAACGATGTCCGGGCTGAGCGGCTGGTGGCGGTAACGCTCCTTCGCTCCACCCATCGGCTCTCCTCTGTAGTGTTCAGAGCTTGGTCTGTGCTGACGGCTCAGGAGGTGACGACCGCTGCCGCCGCTGCCGCCGCCGCCGCAAAAGTGGCGTCGGTTCAGATCTGCGCGGCCGAGCGAATGTACGGGGCGGGGATATCAAGGGGCACCCGGCGGGTGCTGCAGGGGTGGGCTGCGGCAACCAAGGTTGGGCGGTGCAGCTTGGCCCTATCAGACTCAAGTTTAAACCGCCTGGCATTAAGCACTTGAAGCTAAAGTGTGATATACTGCTTTCAACTTCTGCTTTCAAATTTAACTTGTACCGCTACCCCAAGGTTGCTCGCGCCGCTGCGGAGGCGACCGAGCGCGCCTCCGCTTCCTCCTCCTCCGCCGCCGCCGCCGCCTCCGCCGCCGCCGCCATCGCCGCCACCGCGGCGTATCGGCGGCTTGCGGGGATTGAACGCCTGCAGTCACGCTATACGTGCAGATTGCTGCGCGACGGGTTCAGAAGCTGGGTTTCGCATTCACGCGAGGTGCGGGCGGCGGCGGCTGAGGAGGCAGCGGCCGCGGCGGCGGCGGAGCGCCAGTGTCGTGGTAGGGCGGTGCAGGTTGACCCTATGAATCCCACGTTGAAACCGCCTGGAATGTAGCGCCTGTAACTAAAATACGATATACTGCTTTCAAACTTTGCTTTCAATTTCAACTTGCGCCGCTACATCGTGCCGCCGCCCGCATGGCTGCGCGTCTCCTTAAGACGTCCATGATAACCTTGCTGCGCCACTGGGGTGCGCAGTCACGTGTGCGGCGGGCGGCGGCAGAGGCGGCGGCAGAGGCGGCGGTGGCGGAGGCTGTGGCGGCAGCGGCAGTTGCCGCGGCTGCGGTTTCGGCGGCGGAGGGGGCGGCGGCGGAGGGGGCGGCGGTGGCGGCGGCAGAAGTGGCGGCGGAGCGCCGGTCGGTCGCCGCGTCTCGTATGGCCGGTCGCTTCATCAAGGCGTCCATGGCAACCTCGTTCCGCCGCTGGGTCGCGCATTCACACGAACGGCGGGCGGCGGCGACGGCAGAGGCAAAGGCGGCGTCAGAGGTGGCGACAGCGGCGGTGGCGGCGCAGCGTCAGTCACGCGCCGCAGCCCGCATGGTAGGGCGGTGCAGCTTGACTCTATCAAACCCACGTTGAAACCGCCTGGAAGTAAGCACTTGAAACTAGAATATGATGAACTGCTTTGAAGTTTCGGTTTGAATTTCAATTTGCGCCGCTACAGTATGGCTGCGCGTCTCCTCAATGCGTATATGGCCGGCTTACTCCGCCGCTGGGCTGCGCAGTCGCGCAAGCGTCGGGCGGTAGCAGCGGCGGTGGCGGCGGTGGGGGCGGCGGCGGTGGTGGAGGCGGCCACGGAGGCGGCGGCAGAGGCGGCGGCAGTGTCGGCGGCGGAGCGGCAGTGTCGCGCCGCCGCCCGCATGGCCGCTCGCCTCATCAAGGCGAGGCGCTGCAGGTTGACCCTATCAGACCCACGTTGAAAGCACCTGGATCTAACCACGTGAAACTATAATATGATCAACCGGTTTCAAATTTGCTTAAATATTGCATTCCAATTCAACTTGCGCCACTACATCAAGGCGTCCATGACTACCTTACTCCGACGTTGGGTGGCGCATTCCCGCCAGGTGCGGGCGACGGCGGCGGCGGCGGAAGTTGAGGCGACGGTGGCGGCGACAGAGGCGGCGACGGCAGAGGCGGCGGCGGCAGCGGCGGTTGTGGCGGAGGCGGCAGCGGCGGCGGTTGTGGCGGGGGCAGCGTCGGCGGCGGCGGCGCGCCAGACTCGCGCCGCTTCCCGTATGGCCGCACGCCTCCTCAAGGCGTCAATGGCAAACATACTCCGCTGCTGGGGTGCGCATTCCCGCGAGATGGGGGCGGCGGCGGCGGCAGAGGCATACGCGTCGGTGGCGGCGGCGGAGGCAGCGGCGGCAGCGACGGCGGCGGCGGCAGAGGCAGCAGCGGAGCGTTTGGTGTTGCGGGACGCTGGGCGTGCCTCGGCGGCGGCACGGATGGCCGGCGGGCGCGTCGCGGCCGGACTGCGTAGGTCTGTCCGGGATTGGCGCCGCGTCGCCCACGCGCGTGGGCTTGGACGTCGTGTGTTGGTATCAACGTTGCGCCGGGCGGCGGGGGCGGGGGCGGCTGGAGCGGCAGAGGTGCTCTTCGCGTGGAGCAAAGTGGCTCACGCGCGTGTGCTCGGTAGGGGCTTACACTCGTCCACTTCTCAGCTCAACTTCAGCCGTTGTTGTCACCGGACTTCCATGAAACCACCCAGCGTATCCCTCAAAAGTGCTCACGATAAGCCGAAAAGCTGGCGAGTGTAAGCCCCTGGTTCTCGGTCGCCGCATGCTGGTGGGTGCGCTGCGGCGGGCGGCGGGGGCGGCGGCGGGAGCGGGGGCATCGGAAGTTCTATCGGAGTGGCGCCAAGCGGCTCACGCGCGTGTGCTCGGTCGACGTGTGCTGGTGGGTGTGCTGTGCCGCGCGGCGACGGCAGCTGGGGCGGGGGCGGTGGAGGTGCTATCGGAGTGGCGCCAAGCGGCTCACGCGCGTGTGCTCGGTCGACGTGTGCTGGTGGGTGCGCTGTGCCGCGCGGCGACGGCAGCTGGGGCGGGGGCGGTGGAGGTGCTATCGGAGTGGAGCCAAGTGGCTCACGCGCGTGCGCTTGGGCGTCGCGTGTTCGTGACGGCGCTGCAGCGGGCGGCGGCAGCGACGGCGACGGGCGTGGTAGAGGTAGGGCGGTGCAGGCTGACCCTATGAAAGTTGAACCCGCCTGCTTGAAACCAAAGGGTGATATACTGCTTTTAACCTCTGCTCTCAAATTCAACTTGCGCCGCTTCATAGCGGTGCTCTGGGCGTGGAGCAAGGTAACGCGGGAGTTAAAGGCAGGGGCTTACACTCGTCCACTTTTCGGCTCAACCTGAGCACGTCTTGTGGAATACGCCGTCTGGATGTGTGGGGACAGTGAGAAAAGCGGCTCAGGTTTGAGCTGATAATTGAACGAGTGTAAGCCCCTGGTGGAAGGCCGCCGGGGCGGTGGAGCGGCGGGCGTCTGGTCGGTCGGCAGCGGCGGCGCGCATGGCGGCCAGGCATGCATCGAAGTCTGTCCGCAGCGCATTCCAATACTGGCGCACCCTCGCTGCTACCGCTAGACCCGGCCGCGTCCTATTTCTCGCCACCCTCCGCCGCGTCGCCAGGATTCAAGTAGTCGGCCTGACTGCCCCCGTCTTCACGGCGTGGGCGGCGGCGGCGGCGGCCAGGCAGGGGAGTTGTATTGAGAACATGCGCTGTGCCGATGTTGTGCTCCGACGAACCGAGCTCGCGCGTCAGTATGAGCATTGACTTTGAAGCGACCCGTAAAGTCATGCTCCGATCTCGGTTCGAATGCGTGTTATCAATGACCCTGGGGCGCGGCGCCGTATGGAGGCGCGCTCGGCGGTAGCGTCGCGCATGGCGGCCAAGCGTGTGTCGACGTCCTTCCGCACCGCTTTTCGTAACTGGGCCAACTTCGTCGCCGCCGCCGGTCCAGGTGGGGACCTGTGGATGTTGTCCGCCACGTCATCGACACGCATTTCGAACCCTCGATTCTTTAATTGAATGACATATGTACTTGTCGCCCCTAACTGCCTAAACTAGTCTACTCAGCACTAGCCGCTAAACTACCTTAAAGTAGCCCAGTTTAAATCCCCCTATTTTACAAACCCACTGTAGTCCCCAGTACTAACCTACTAACCCACTTACCACTAGCCCCTGAACCAGCTTATGCTAGCTTACTTCAGCCCCCGCATCGCCAGCACTAACTTAGTTCGACAAGCATAGTACAACGTGGCGAGCAATATCTGCCAGGCCCTAGCTCCTGGCCGAGTTGTAGCGCTCGCCACCCTCCGCCTCGTCGCCAAGCACGACGCGGTCCGACTGACGTCCCCCATGTTCACGGCGTGGGCGGCTGCGGCGACGGCGAGGCGCCGCATGGAGGCAGGGGCTTACACTCGTCCACTTCTCAGCTCAACCTGAGCTGTTTCTGAAACTCAAAACATCCCCTAAACGCCTCATCACCCCCTCCAACCCCGCCATAAATACCCCCTCAACATACCCCAATCACCCCTTGTCCCACAAAAAACGCTTACGTTGTATTTTGTGTCAGAAACGGCTCGGGTTGAGCTGAAAAGTGGACGAGTGTAAGCCGCTGCATGGAGGCGCGCTCAGCAGCGGGTGCGCGCATGGCGGCCAAGCGTGTGGCCGCGTCCTTCCGCGGCGCCTTCCAGGCAGGTGCTTACACTCGTCCACTTTTCAGCTCAACCCGAGCCGTTTCTGACACAAAATACACCCTAAACACCCCCTGACACCCCCCAACACCTCCTAAACACCCCCAAAACAATCCCTGAGTGTACCCCCCATCCGACAGAACGCGCTTAAGTTGAGCTGAGAAGTGGGCGAGTGTAAGCCCCTGCTTCCAGGGCTGGGCGACCCTGGCGGCCGCCACCGGCCCTGCCCGCGTCGTGTTTCTCGCCACCCTCCGCCGTATCGCCAAGCATCACACCGTCCAACTCACATCCTCCGTGTTTACGGCGTGGGCGGCGGCAGCGGCGGCTAGGCAGGGGGGTTGTATGCCTCAATATATCGCTTCCCGCGCCGAGCGCTGACGCTTTGTTCGCAACTCTGTATGGGCATTTGAGCTGTCGCCTGCGGAGCGCTAACCCTTCGTCTGCAACTCTGTATGGGCATTTCACCCAGGCAATATACCGAAAACGGCCTATTGAGAACATGCACTGTACCGACGTTGTGTTCCGACGAACCAAGCTCGTGCGTCAGTATCAGCAATCACTCTGCTGAACGTACCCGGTAAGTCATGCTCCGATCTCGGTTCGAGTGCTGGTTCTCAGTGACCCTCCGGCGAGGCGCCGCATGGCGGCGTACGGGCGCGGCGCGGCACGCATGTGTCGGCGCCGCGAGACCGCGGTGTTCACAGCGTGGGCGACGGCCGCGGCGGCGGCTGCACTGGCAGCGCGCCGTATGGTAGGGTCACCAGGCCAATCAGCCTTACACCTGTATGTTCACCTGGCCAATCAGGGCCTGCCTGATATCCTCTCGCCATGTCACATGATGAGTTCTTAATGACGAAGCAGGGGTTGTGATATACGTCGAGGGTGGTTGTGATATACTTATGCCAGGCTCTATCGCATGGCGGCGCGCGAGGGGGGTGTTTTCCGCATGTTGCACCGGCGCCAGACCGCCGTGCGGCGGCGGCGGTTCGACGCCTGGGCCCGCGTGTCTCGCGACGCCGCCGCCGGCCGCCTCGCGTTCGACACCGCTGTGCGCCGCAGCGTTTCGCGGTGGCTGGGAGAGCACATGCGGAGTCTGCTTCGGGCGTGGTCGGCAGGGGCTTACACTCGTCCACTTTTCAGCTCAACCTGAGCCGTTTCTGATAGAAAATACACCCTAAATACCCCTTAATACCCCCTGACACCTGCCAATTACCCCACAAACAACCATTAAACACACCCCCTGTCCCACAGGAAGCGCTGACGTTGAGCCGGAAAGTGGACGAGTGTAAGTCCCTGGTGGTGGGCGCTGGGGCGCGAGAGTAGCCGGGCCACGGAGCAGTCCGCGGACCAGCAACACGTCTCCGCGGTGGTGGAATGGTCCGCGGACCGCCTCGCAAGTAAAATGAAACTCTTGAAATCCTCCGACACGCTCCGGCGGTGGGCGGCGCTGACTCGCACCGCAAAGACGGGCCGCAAGGCAAGGGGGGGTATTGAGAACAAGCACCCGATCGACGTTGAATCGGCGGACCAAGTCCCCTCGTCTGTGTGAGCATTCACCCTGAAGGTAAGTCATGTTCCCATCTTGCTTCGAGTGCTTGTTCTGAATGACCCTCCAGCAAGGTTTTCTCACGCGTCTTGGGGAGAGTGGGTGCTGAACGTTTTGCGCGGATGAAGCGTGCGGCAATGACGAAGTGGAGGTAGGCCCAGGCGGAATATGCTTTTTCTTTCGCCCAAATTCCCTACGCTGAAATCCCCAAATTCACCCTATTGTGCTCGGATTATGCCCAATTATGCCCAAAGCTACCGACTAATTACCCAGACACGCGCAGGTAAAATGTCAGAAAATGCCAAAGAAACTCCGCGTGTACCCAGAAAACGGCCCAAGATTCCAAAAAAGGCCCAAAATCTCCAGTAAATGCCTAAAATTCCCGGCATCATGCCCGAATTTTTCATTTGCCTATCATTCCGAAAGCAATGCCGGCATATTCCGCCTGGCCCTGAGTGGAGGAGGGCGGCGGCTCGGGAGAAGGCGGCGCGCGACGCCGCCTCCGCCGCCGAGACCCGGGA
>Ga0307489_10002258_pt1 | contig 12885 bp, 18 predicted proteins | sample SB12metaG_FD_202247 | JGI IMG/M metagenome (GOLD analysis project Ga0307489, IMG submission 202247) | Sea-ice brine microbial communities from Beaufort Sea near Barrow, Alaska, United States - SB 1.2 | ecosystem: Environmental > Aquatic > Marine > Coastal | place: USA: Alaska | collected...
ACAGCCATGGCCACGTGCTTATTCGTTTTGTCAATGAAACACGTCATTGATGCGGGTATGGGTCATTGAATGGAGTGATGATGTGGAACTACTTGCTCCCAGATTGTAGATTGGTAACTTCGGGGAGTCAATAACCCGTCGATGAGAAGTTGACGACATGGCAACTGAAGCAGCACTGCAGCACAGGTGGCGTCACTGTTCTGATGCAAGCTTGGGTTAGGCACCCGAGCTCAAGCAGGTAGTCTGTATGGCTGGTTCATCCTCAAAGGGGCCTCCAACCAGATGCGGAACCTCGTTGAGTATCACGTGTCCAACTCCCTGACGTAGGCCGCGCCGCCGTGCTTGGCGCGGCGGCGAGTAGTGCCACGAGCTGGAGAAGATGACGTAGGCACACTTGGGGAGAACGCGAAAATTGTCCAAGGTTTTTCCGAGAGTCGGGAGAGAAGGGAGCTGTCACCAGGAAGGCGGGGGGGAACCGGCGGACTCGCGTGGAGGGGTCCGCGCAGTGGGTCGGCGCGCTTCCGGCGCACTCCCGGAGACCACGCGCTTTACCAGCGCTCATCCTGGCCCGAATGCCACTTCATTTATTTTCGCTCTCTGGTCTCATTCGGTGTGCCTACTTTTTTGGCGCGACAAAAGATGGAATTAATGTGTCGTGGTGCAAGGTGTCTGACGCCGGCACGGCGGGCGCCTACTCGTATGAAGCGTCGGCCTTACTGCGCGGATATCAATACCAATCCAGCGCCTTCATCTAGCCCGCGGAAAGACGCCCCGTCAGGCGCCGGCTTGGAGGTTCGCCCGGCGGCGGCTCGAGCACGCATCGTCTTCCAGATTGTCGTTTCAGAAGCGTTGAGGTGATTTTCCCCCCGCAGAGAGACGACACTAGAGCGACGAAGGTCTGCGCAATGCCGCACTGGTACCTTACGTCCCCTCTCCATTTTCAGTGTAACGACATCCGTCGCAACCGCACTCGTGGCGGCTCCCGGCGCCTGCGTGAGCGGGTGCGCTCGTGCGTTGGTGAGCTGGGTGCGATCTTGCGACGATGATGTTGGTTGGATTTTTTGTTTGAAGGGTTGGTTTTGTTTGATAGGGTTGTTTGTTTGTTGTTGAAAGCCTCTTGAGGCACAAAAATATTGAACGCGCATGAATGAGGTCAAATCTCAGATTTCTTTAGTAAAAGGCGAAAGAAATGAATGTCAAGAGGTGACCTCTGCGCTGCACATTGCATGCCAGCAATGTCATCGTTCTCATTCAAAGCTTTTCCTTGGTTGGGCCAATTTGTTTCTTGGAATAAACCGCCGGCAGGCCGTGGCAACATGTGGATGTGCCAACCCACAACAGCCGGCGCGCGCCCACCCCACCCGCAACCTCGCATCATGCAGTCTTAACCGCAGCAATTACTCTGACTCTGACGTCTCAGGGTCAGGATGTTGGTAGTTTGATTTGCTGACGTTCCTGCAGCATTCGTTATTTCTTGTCCAAGGTTGACAAAACTAATCATTTGGCAAACATCCGCCCAGCCAAACTAATCATCCGCCCAACCAAGACCCAGTACAAATGCGTGCCCGCTGCGGCTCCCGCTAACGCGACGGCCGCACAACCCACGCCGCCCCCCTCGATATCGGGACCCTGCGACTCGTCACGCACGCCTGGTGTGCATTGTCTGTAGAGAGACAGAGTATCCGAACCTGTTTGCTGTGTTTGTGCGAGCGATGAGATTGTGGAATGTGTTTGTAGATGTTTTGCGTGTTTAGTTGTTGTTTGAAGGGGGCGAGACCGCGCGTACGCAGCAACACCCTGCCATGAATTATCCCATGGAGACACCCTCTTGGAGTGTTCCTGCCCTTTACCGCAACCGAAGTGCAAGGGAGGCGGCTCCAGACATGGCCACGACCTTTGTGGTCATTGTAAACCGCTGGGCAGGTAAGCAAACCTCTCGTGCCCTGCCATGACATGTACTTAAACGAAAGAGGCAGGATATGACGTGGAATATGAGTGACAGGTCAGCAGCGTAGTTGTTGCCACGTCATCGCCACGTCATCGCCACTTTATCGCTGTGCTTGCCACGGCATTCATCACATTGTATACCTTTGCTCGTTTCGCATCATCCACCACATGGTGTATCGGTGCTCACCATGACATCCACCACATAGAGCTACCGTACCGGTGCTCGCAGAGTCATCCGCCACATGGTGTACAGGTACCGCCACGGCATCTACCACGTGGTGTAGCGGTGTCTGCCACGTCATAACCCATAAATCGTTGAGTGAACGTTTCCTTGGAGGTATTGATACCTTGGTTAAGCAAACTCGGCATCTTCCGTTCATACCACCTTGAATATAGCGATACCCATTAGAACATCGAACTCAAGCAAGGTTGGGCGAGATTAGTACTAGGCTGAGGAATCGCCCGGGAATCCCTCGTGACGCAAGGTTTTTGCTTTTGCGCGGCGCGCCTTTATACAACGGCGCCGTGACTGCTTGCTCATAAGGTAACCACACACACTCGTCGCATTCACCTCCCATCCACCTCCTGTCCACCTCCCATGCACCTCCTATCCTTGCGGGAGCTTGCAGGAGCTTCAGAGAGCTTGATGGAGATTGGATACTATTGAGGGAGTTCGCGGGAGCTTGCGTGGGCTTGAGGAAGCTGTCATCAGGTTGTACTGATGAGTTACATCGAGGAGGCTGGGACACAAACACTCGTAGTGTGATGCACGATAACTCAATACACGAGTTGATTAATGCGCTTGATGACATACATGTTAACTCGCATCCGTTAATTAATTTATACTGACCCTCCCGTCGCCAGCGCCGCATTCGCCGCCTCCACCGCCGTGATGTGTTCCTACGTCGCCACCGCCGCCAGAGAGAGAGAGAGAGCTAGAGACATGCGTCAGCGTGTATGAGGAGGCACCAGGCTGCCGCCTTGGCCCCCGTGTGTCACCACCGCCGCCACACCGCGGCCGGCCCCCGCCCCCGCCGCTGCCTTCACAAAGCAGGTACATTCATACTTGTGTCCAACGCCGCCTTTCGTGGCGTTCATCTCCTTCAGCGCCGCCGTCGACTCCTTCAGGTCCGCCGTCGCATACATCTGCGCCGCCACCGCCGCGGTTGCATGTTTCTTGCCCACCTCCGCTGTAGCTACTGCCGCCGCCGCCCTCGCCTGCCCAACCTCCAACGCAGTCACCACCAGCGCCGTGGTCACCGCCGCCGCCGACGTGGCAGTGCCGTCACCTCCGCGCCGCGATACTAGTTGTTGTCGGCGCTGGGACCCGCGCGCTCAGACATGGACCCTCCCGCATCCACCGACTCGCGCCGCTTGACGCAGTGCACCTTGTGCGGGTCCACCGGGTTGTTCCAGTGTTGCAGCTGGCAGCTGGGGTCACAGTACCGCCTGTTGTGGCACCGCTTGCATATCATATGGTGCACGTCCAGCTTCCCGCACGCTACGCACTTGCGGAGCTCGTTGAGGAGTGTGACAGCCCTCTCGAAGCCCTGCGCAGCGCTGAGCTCCAGGTACCGCTTCCCCAGAGGCAAGTCCTTCTTCACGCCCTCCCCTCCACGCGCGTATATCTGGCCCACGAGAAACTGCCCCGCTTTGTCCTTTGTGTCCTTGGTCGTCGCCATACGACCCCACGCCGTCGCCTGCGCGTAGTTCTGCTCCAACCCCGTGCCCGCACAGTAGCACGCGGCGAGGCAGTATTGCGCGACCGCGTTGCCGAGGTTGGCCATCTCGCGAAACAACGCCGCCGCCTTCACGTGGTCTGCTTGAGGCCCTCCAAACCCTTGAGGTGCCACGTGCCGAGCCCCGATCGGCCGCCCTGCGGACCAGCTCCGCGCGCTCACTCGGCGCCATCACAGGCCGTCGTCACTCTGCGCGCCTCGCCGGAGAATAACAAGCCGCACGCGGGCCCCGCGCGGTGTGTTGTGGCGCCGGCGGCTTGGGCTGTCTTTACAGGCTTCCGTCTTCGTGTGGGTATCTCAGATCAGATCTTTGACCTGAAAATGATAACCTCGGCCAGCTTCCCTCTCCCTTGGCAGTGCCCCCACCTCGCTCACCCCGCCGTGTGGATGGGCCGCCGCCACGGGATTTTACGCGGGCGAGGCAGGACTCTGTTCGCGGGCAGCGTCGGGGAGGCTGACGCGGTGCAGGTGTTGTTTGTCAGTAGATGTGTCGGTACCTGATACGGCCCGCGTGAGATTGTCATCGTTGCCTCACTATTTCATTTCAAAATCCCTTTCATTGTTACTGTCCCGACACCCTCCCTCACATGCATGCATTCGCATTGACCCAATCGCCTCCGGCTCCGCCATCGACACCTCCGCCGCCGCCTGGTGCTCCTCCGTGACCGCCGCCGCCTCCGCATTTCCCAGGCTTAGGTGTGGCCGGGCTGGGCAGGCTGGCGGCGAGGGGCAGGCGGGTCGCCGGTGGCAGTCGTCTCAATTGGTGCCTCCTCCTTCTCGAGTGCCGCCTCCCCCTTAAAACCCGTCAATATATCCGTGTTGTCGCCCGCCACTGCCGCCGCCGCCTTCCTGGCCGCTGGCACCCAGCGCCGCGTGAAGGGCCTGCCGCCCCACCGCCGCCTATGTGGCTGACTGAATAGTGGCCTACATCACTGCCTCCGCCTCAAGGGTCGCATCCCCCGCCGCCCGCGCCACCGTCTCCGCCGCCTGAGCCGCTGTCTCCGCCGCATGCCTTGTCGCCTCCGCCGCCTTGACCTTCGCCACCAATTGTGCCTTCTTCTTCTTCTCCTTCTTGCTCCCTGCCGGCGCCGCCTCCGCCGCCGCCCTCGCCGCCGACACTGCCGTCACGGCTGCTGCCGCCGCAGCGCTCGCCGCTACCAGCGCTACCTTCGCCGCCTCCATCTCCACCGTCACCACCACCTCCATCGCGCACTCGTTGTCGTCGGCGGTCGGATCCGATGCTACCCCCCCCGCCCCCGCCACCTCGCGCCGCCGGCCGCAGTGGGGCTTGTGCGGGTCCGTCGGGCGCTGCCAGTGCCGCAGCTGGCACGTGCCGCCGCAGTAGCGAACATTGCGGCACCACGCGCAGATCATGTGGTGCACGTCCAGCTTCCCGCAGGACGCGCACTTGCGGAGCTCCTTTAGGAGCGCGACATCGTTCTCAGCGTCCTGGTCTCCCTGCTGTGCCGCGCAAAGCTTTAGGTACTGCTTCCCCAGAGGCAAGTCCTTCTTCACGCCCTCCTTCCCATACGCATACATTTTCCCCACGAGAAGCTGCGCCCTTGCGTTGCCTTGGTCGGCCGCCTTGCGACCCCACTCCGCCGCCTGCGCGTAGTTCTGATCCAAGCCCTCGCCAGCGTGGTAGCACCTGGCGAGAACGTGCCCAGCGAGCGGATGCCCGAGGTCGGCCGCCTCGCGGAACAACGCCGCCGCCTTCACGTTGTCCTGCTCAAGGCCCTCCTCACCCCGGCGGTGAAACCAGCCGAGCTGCGTCTGAGCCTCCGCAGAGCCCCCCTCGGCCGCCCTGAGGCACTGCTTGGCGAGCTCACTCGGCGCCATCACTGCTTGTCGTCAACCTCTGTGCCTCCCCGCAGATTACAAGCCGCACGCACAGACTCCGCGCGGTGTGTTGTGGCGTCGGCGGCTTGACCCTGTTTTCACAGGCTTTCGTCTTGGGAGGGGGAAACTCAGATCAGATATTGACCTGAAATTGAAAACTTCGGCCAGCTTCCCTCTCCCTTGGCGCCCCCCCCGCTCGCTCACCCCGCCTGTAGGTTGGCTACTGCCACGGGGTGCACGCGGGCGGGGATGGGATGTAGTCGTGGGGGGCGGCGGGGAGGTTGGTGTGGTGCGGGGGCAGTCAGTGGATGTGTCGGCTGTCTATTGTTGCGCGCTTAACATGGAATTTTGTCATCGCTCATACTTCACCATTTCAGTTCAATTCAAAATCCGTCTGATTGTCAATGTCCCCGCACCCTCCCTCGCATGCATTCATTCACATTGGTGCGTCTCCGGCGCCGCATTCGCCACCAGCACCGCCGCCTGGTGCTCATCCGTGACCGCTGCCGCCTCCGCCTTATCCCGCCACCGCTCTGCACGAAACGGGTTCATCTTGTTCATGCACAGCAATGTCCAGTCATCGTGTCCATTGTTCGCCTGCAACGCCGCCTTCGCCGCCTTTAGAGGCGCCGTCAGAGGCGCCGTCAGTTCCTACAAGCCTGCCGCCGGCATGGTGCCCGCCGTCTCCTCTTCCTCCGCCACTGCCACTGCCATTGCCGCCGCCGCTACTGCCTTATCCATCCCCACGTATTCTGCCGCCGCCGCCAGAGAATAGCGGCAGGGTAGCACGTCTTCTTGTCCCATTTTGAGTAAAAAGCTGTTGGTGTTCGGCATTATGTAGCGCGGCTGGGGCAGTGGTGGGTACCCATGCTCCCGCGCCCGTGGTGCCCGCCCCGTGCGGCTCTCCAGCGTATCATCTGACGTCTTCGCGTCGGTATCTTGTATGTTTGTGATGTGCGGCATTCGTCCTATGCTTGCGCACACACCCACGCCCACGTATGGATGTGTAGCCGGGATTCACGTTCACACATCTGCTTGTGCCACGGACAGCCGTGGGCCCGCGCCCACTGCAACACCTCCAGGTGCCCGCGGCTAGCTGCGAACAAGCACGTGTTCGAGTCCCACGGGCAATCGTGCTCCCGCGCCCACTGCAACACATCCAGGTTGTAGCGGCGCAAGTTGAGTTTGAAACCAAAGTTTGAAAGCGGTTCATCATATTGTAGCTTCAAGCACTGAGACCAGAGGCACTTTCAACACGGGTTTTGATAGGGTCAACCTGCACCGCCCTACCAGGTGCCCGCTCTTAGCTGCGTGTGTGCAGGTCGAACAGTTCCACGGGCAGTGGTTCTCCCGCGCCCACTTCAGCACCTCCAGGTGCCCAACCGCTGCGGCGTATGCACACGTCCTCGCGTCCCACGGGCAGTCGTTCTTCCGAGCCCAGTGTAGCATGTCAAGACGCCCGCCCTGTGCGGCTATCGCGCAGGTCCGCTCAACCCACGGGCAGCCGTTGTTCTTGGCCCACGCCAGCCGCTCGACCGACGTGCAAAAGTCCCTGACTTTGTGCCTCACCCTCCATACACCCTTCCCCAGCACCTCCGATCTCGTCCCCGCGCGCAGCAGATCGGAGGCCGCCACCGCCACCCGGCACGCCCCCCCCGTCTGCGCGAGGAAGGTACGGTCGATGGGGTCCAAGTGCGCCAGCACCTTCTGCGCGAAGAGGTCAGGGAACCTCTCGACCAGGTCGAGCAGCGGCGAAAAAGTGTCGTCGTGTCCGTCGTTGCCGTCATCGCCGCCCCCGAGGCACTCAGGCTCGGGCGGCGGCGACAGGACCGCAGCGTCGGCGGCGGTGGATGCGATCGCCGCCATGGCGCTCACAGCTAGTGCGTGCAGGTGCTCCGGGGAGGCGAGCGCGCGCGTTGGAGTGGGGTGCCGTAGCTCCCCACAAGAGTTTTAGGTCAAAATATGCTCGTAGCTTTCTTGAGCGGTCGGCAACTGGCGCATTGGCCGGCCGACCCGTCGGAATACAATTCGAAATATGCTACACCCGCCTTGCGCCACTAAGCTCATGGCGGGTATACAGCAGCACGGTCGAAACCCTGAATTCTCGAATCATGTGGCACCCTGTGACGTGGCGAGGGTGAAGATGTCCTAGGCCTCCTAGCCGGCCAATCCTTCCGGGCGCCGGCAGCGATCCAGTGTGTTGTGTTCCACGGCACCGGGCGCGTGTGATGCGGCGACGCCACCGGCGGGGCTCTACACTGCTCCCCATCTCAGCCGAACTTCAGATTATCGTGCCCCTGAAACCACCGGTAGTTATGAACACGAATGCCTCTACGATGCTCAGATATGAGCTGAGATGGGGACCGGTGTGGAGCCCAGGCCGCCGGGCGGCTGTACTCACTCGACGTCTGGAAAGCACCGGCCGGAAGTTGGGTGTAGCGGGGGCGAGAGGGGGCGTCCGTCCGTGGCGTGTCAGGGGCGCGTGTGAGGGTGTGTGCGCATTATATGTGTGTATCACTACATTCAGGCGTGTCATAGTGGTACATCCGGGGATGGTGAGTAAACATTACTCTAAAGCAGTTGGTGTCGCGCATTAGCGCGGCCGGCGGGGGCACCGTGAGTTTTTGGGACACGGTCACCGGTGCTTCAGCGACCGCCGCTCCACCTCCTGGTGCCCGCCCCGTGCGGCTCTATCGCGTGCCATCAGATGTCGTCACGGCGGTACCTTGCGTGTCTGTGAATTGCAGCGGTCCGCAGTCGTCCTACTCTGGTTGAGCCTGCACCCATGCCAGAGTCTTGGGGTCGCCGTGGGAAACGACTGCACACCTATGCTTTTCCCACGGACAGCCGTGCTCCCGCGCCCACTGCAGCACCTCCACGTGCCCGTTCGCAGCGGTGTAGAGACACGTGTCCGTGTCCCACGGGCACACACCCTCCCGCAGCCACTGCAGCACCTCCAGGTGCCCGCCCCAAGCGGCTAGACCACACGTATACACGGTCCACGGGCACCCGGGCTCCCGCGCCCACTTCAGCAGTTCAGGTCCCCGCTCCGAGCGGCCGCTTCACACATCCTGCCATCCCACGGGCAGTCGCGATCCCGCGCCCATTGCAGGACCTCCACATGCCCGCCAAGTGCGGCGAGCGCACATGTCGGAACAACCCACGGGCAGCCGTTGCTCTTGGCCCACGCCAGCCGCTCGACGGACGTAACTCCCCAAGCGTGTGCGTGACCACCCACACGCTCCTCCCCAGCACCACCCGCCTCGTCCCTGCGCGCGGCAGATCGGAGGCCGCCACCGCCGCCCGGCACGCGCCTCTCGTCTGCGCGAGGAACGTGCGATCGATGGGATCCAGGTGCGCTAGCACCTTCTGCGCGAAGAGGTCAGGGAATCTCTCGACCAGGTCGAGCAGCGGCGCAAAAGTGTTGTCGTCTCCGTCGATCCCGTCATCGCCGGCCCCGTGGCCCTCAGGCTCGGGCGCGGCGTCGGCGGCGGAGGATGCGATCCCCGCCATGGCGCTCGCAGCACGTGCGTGCGGCGGTCCGGGGAGGCGAGCGCGCGCGTTGGAGTGGGTTGCCGTCCCTTCTGGAACTTGCCGGACGGGTTGGCAGTCGACAGACGATACTTGCGTGCTATGGTGTCCAGGTACGGTGATAGCGCGGCCTGGTCCCGGTCCTTTAGCTCCGCGCCGAGCTTCAGCTTCGGACGCGTCGGCCCATTGATCTTGTCCCGCTTCGTCCACTTCAGGTACTGATCACTACTGTATAATGGAATGGGTGTGCGGGACCACATGATTCAATGAAGAAATGAAATGCTCACAAATGAAATGCTCACCCGCATCCGCCAGCCTCAGCCCCGCCGCCCCGATACTCCTTAATACCCCCTCACACCTCCTAAAGACCCCCTAAACAACTCCTAAATTCCTGAGATCATCGCATCAGTCGTCGGTGTCTTGTGTGTCTGTCGATTCGTCCACATGACCATTCATTTTCACATTTGATTCATTCACTCGATCATGCACTCGACCACGGCGGCGTCGTCCTCGGGTCGGGCGGACCGATCGTCGCGGCCGCCCGTGTGAACCCGATGACGGCGGCCAACCCACACGGCGGGGCGGGCAAGGGGGAGCAGCGCAGCAACGACAGCTATGATGGGGATGCAATATTATGCAAAAATCCATAAAAAGTACCGATGTACCACGATGACTACACTCTGGTAGGATAACCACTAACCTGATAATACCACTAACCTGTAATACCACTAACCTTAAATACCACTAACCTTATAATACTAGGCTAATTTAAGACTCCCCCTCGCCAGATCTACAGGCGCGCGGGTTCGGCAGGTGTGCACTAGCGTGTTTTTACGTGCGGCGTTCATTTCTTGAGCGCCTTGGCGCACTCGTGCGCGGCGAAGACGCCGAGGCCGACGTTGAGCGCGATGTCCACCGCGCGGATCTCTGGCTTCACGTCCTTCTTCATAAACCCGTTGTGTAGCGCCGCAAGTTGAAATTGAAAGCAAAACTTGAAAGCAAAACTTGAAAGCAGTATTTAATATTTCAGTTTCCAGAGCTGGAACCAGGCGCTTTGAACACGGCTATCAAACGTTTCCAAGAGAGGGAAGAGATACAGAAAGAGAGAGAGAGACGCTTCCGCGTGTATATGGAGGCACCGGGCTTTCGCCTTGGCCCCCGTGACATTGGCTATCAAACACATTCACCTTGCACCGCCTCACCGTTGCAGGCGAAGAGGCCGCTGGACGCGAGGCAGGAGGCGGCGACTGCGCCGTTGACCGCCGCGCGGGGCCGCACACTAGTCCCTTTGAGGTGTCAACATAAGCACTTTCGAGTTTAGGGTTACACGAGCACCTTCGAAGTATCAACAAGAGCTGCACCTTGTAGAGCTATCAAGCTGGGATAGCTTGAGTGGTTGCAGGGACAAACCGTGGCTGTAAAGCCTCAAGTTGGCATAGCTTGAGTGGTTTCAGGGAAAAAACACAGCCGTGACGGCTCAAGTTGTGTGAGCTGGAAAGTGAACCTGAGAAGGCCTTGCCATGGCGAGGTCGTTGCCCGTCGCGTTCTTGCCCGCGAAGCAGGGCCTGACACTGGTCGCCTGCTCAGCTCAATTGAGCCATGTTCTGCATCACAACACTGACACCGGTCCCCTTTTCAGCTCAACTTGAGCCTGATTGAGCACCACAACACATCTGAAACCTTGAGGCAAGTCTTACACTAGCTAGTGCTCAGCTTAAGTTGTGAGGCCCTGACACCTGTCCCCTTTTCAGCTCAACTTGCGCCTTGTTCGGCATCACAACACATGACACTGGTGCCCTTTTCAGCTCAACTTAGAGCGTTATTGAGCACCACAACACATAACACTGGTGCCCTTTTCAGCTCAACTTGAGCGTAATTGAGCACCACAACACATCTGACGCCCTGAGGCAAGTCTTAAACTAGCCAGCGCTTGTCTGTAGGTTAGCAGTTTACCTCCTATATGATGCTGAGCTACCTTAGTAAGTTGGAGTTTGGCGATTTGGCCAAAAGCCAAACATGTATTTCGGTAAGTTTACACCAAACAAACCAGTCACTAGAATTCACTACTCGCAGCCAACAGACCAGGCACGAGTGCTAAGCGTGAGTTGTGAGATGGGAATGAGTGGCGTGGCCTGCCGCGACGAAGAGGCCCGCGGCACCGGCGCCGCCCACAATGCCCACCATCTTCCACGCGAATTCGGCCTGTACGGCGAATAACACAGGGGGGAGGGCAGGTCGGTCAGGGGTGTTCAGGGGGGTGCTTGGGGGTCCATGGTTGTTTAGTAGGGGGTGCTTGGGAGGTGTTCAGGGGTGTAGGGGGCGTTTAGGGGGCGTTTACATCAGGGTATTTAGGAGGTGTTTAGGGGGTGGGGTGTTCAGGAGTGTTTGCACGGGATATTTAGGGGCGTTCAGGGGAGTCTAATCGCAGGGGGTGTCTAGGTTGCCAGGGGGCGCTCACCTCCGCGTTCTTGCCGTTCTTCTTCTCCCTCGCGCGCGCCTCGTCGTTGTGGTAGATCTTCGCCGCCCAGGGTCGTCCAAAGTCCACTCCTCATTACGAGGATGAGGCAATGAATATAAAGGCAATGAATTCAAATGACGTCCAGCATCCTTTGACGTGGCGAGAAACATATGCTAGGCCGTGTGTTTCGGTGGATTTGAAGAACAACAAGCGGGTGGTGGGCGCAGGGGCGGGGGCGGACGGCGGCGCGGGTGGGGGCGACCCGCGGCGCTGGAGTGTGAATGCACTCCGACACACACTTTCGCACAACTCCGAAACCGCTTCGAATACTGCGCTGCCTGCCATCATGTTCTCGCGGGGCATCAGGCCGGCCGCGGCGAAGGCCTGGCCCTTGACCAGCAGGTGGGCGGTGGCGGGGGCGATCATCGCGTGTGTGGGAGAGCAGGGAGCGGGAGAGGAATGAGAGGGCAACGTTCGCGACGAAAAGTGCCGTAATCCAAGTCCTCCGGATAAGTTGGCGGTTGGATAAGTCGGGATGCAGCGTCTTATCCTACGGTTTGGTTTTCTCGGTCAACTCGTGGTTCGCGCGTCGTTGCACCGGCGCTCAACCACAGCTGCACTCTCCCGCGCGCGCGGCAGTGCGACACGTCCGCGCCTCCTCGCAAACATCAGGGGTGTCCCGCTGCATTAGTTCTGAACCCATCCCTGCACCAGCCACGACTGGGATCGCGACCGCCGAGTGCCCCGCTCAGCCGCTTTTCGGACGTTGAGAACCAGCTCCTCCAGCCAGGGCGTGTGTGTTTTGTTGTGGTCGTGCGGCTGTGTCTTGGCTGAACGCACGGGTGTGGTCCAGCGCCGCTGACCTGTGAACGTACTGGAGTGCGGCATGAGCACTGTGACTGTGAGCGCCGTGACCTTCAAGTGGGTCATCACGGACTGGTCCAAAAGGAGTGGCGAGCACCGCTCCGATACCTTCTCTGTCGGCGGACACAACTGGTGAGTATCTGCGTATGACCGCTGTGAAGAGCTCGTCCCTTCCCGGACACTGATCCTTTCCCCGGCCTCGCCACTTGCACCCTGACACAGGCAGCTGGCGGTCTACCCCAAGGGCATTGAGGCGGACGTGGACGGATTTACGGGAGATGGGTTCCTGTCCGTGTACCTGCAGGTGGCCGACGACGACGCCGAGTCGCTGCCCTCCGGCTGGAGCCAGCACGCTAACTACTCCCTCACGCTGGTCAGCCAAAGGAACGAGATGTACAACTTCAAGAAGAGGCCAGCGTCGAGCGCCTTCAAGGCGGGCGAGTCAAGCTGGGGGTATGCTAAGTTCCTTAAACTCAACAAGCTCAACGACACATCCAAAGGATACAT
>Ga0307489_10002259_pt1 | contig 12882 bp, 27 predicted proteins | sample SB12metaG_FD_202247 | JGI IMG/M metagenome (GOLD analysis project Ga0307489, IMG submission 202247) | Sea-ice brine microbial communities from Beaufort Sea near Barrow, Alaska, United States - SB 1.2 | ecosystem: Environmental > Aquatic > Marine > Coastal | place: USA: Alaska | collected...
GCGGACCCCGCCATGCCCGCCGAGTACGTCGCGGCGGCAGGGGCTCACACTCGTTCCCATTTCAGCTCAACTTGAGCGCTTCTGACACCGTATAACCCAACTCAACTCATGAAATGTGTCCTGGAGTTGCTCAAGTTGAGCTCTGACGTGAACGAGTGTAAGCCCCTGCGCGGCGGCCACCTGCTCCGGCTTCGACGCCTTTCTTGACAAGGTAGGGCGGTGCGGGTTGACCCTATGAAACCCACGTTGAAACCGCCTGTAGCTAAGCGCTTGAAACTAAAGTTGACATACTGCTTTCAATTGCTGCTTTCAAATTCAGCTTGCGCCGCTACAACAAGCCCAGCTACCCCAACAGCCACGAGCTCGTTGAGGGCAGGGGCTTACACTCGTCCACTTGTAAGCTCAACCTGAGCCAGTTCTGAAACCAAGACACGCCCTAGAAGATACCCCTTATACCCTCTGACACCTGCTGAACACCCCCTATATACCCCCCGAAACGCACCCCCTATCCTATGAAAAGCGCTTACGTTGAGCTGAGATGTGGACAAGTGTAAGCCCCTGGTTGAGGGCAAGCTGTTCCTGCAGTGGCGGCGCTCCGCGGACGGCGGCGCCGTCGAGGCCCGCATGGTTTTCGACGGTGTTGTTGGCTGGCTCGCCGTCGGGCCCGAGAACCCCGGCGGCGGGCACAACGGCAGGGGCTTACACTCGTTCACTTGAGCCGTGTCTGACATGAGAAACACCCTACACACCCTAAACACCCCTGAGCACCCCCTTAACACGGGCTACACAACCCCTACGCGCACCCCCTATCCCATACAAAGCGCTTACCTTGAGCTGCAAAATGCACGAGTGTAAGCCCCTGTTCAACGGCATGAACGGCGCTCACGTGGTGATGGGAGTTTTCGACCCCGACCCCACGCTATACGGCGGCGCGGCGTGGCTCAACTACGTGGACACGGGCGTGCAAGGCAGGGGCTTGCACTCGGTCACGTTAGAGCTCAACTTGAGCAACTCCAGGACACATTCATGAATTGAGTTGGGTTACACAGTGGACAGAAGAGCTGAAGTCAAGCTGAAATCGGAACGAGTGTAAGCCACTGATGCAAGAGCGCATCATCCACCACAGCAAGTCCGCGTTCCGCCACTGGAAGGATCCCGCCGCGAACCCCGTGCTGGTGGACGCTGCGATGACGGTGACCAGGTGCCACAGCGCGATGACGTTCACGACGGCCTCGGTAGGGCAGTGCAGGTTGCCCCTATCGAACCCACGTTGAAAGCGCCTGGAACTAAGCTCTTGAGACCGAAACATGTTGAACCGCTTTCAAGATTTGCTTTCAAATTCAACTTGTGCCGCCACACCTCGATCGCGGGCGTGGCGCTGAACATGACCGCCGGGACGTCCAACGCGCTCATCTGGGGCGTGCACACCGCTGGCAGGGGCTTACACTCGTTCCCATTTCAGCTCAACTTCAGCTCTTCTGTCCACCGTACAACCCGACTTAGCTCATGAACGTGTCCTGGAGTTGCTCAAGTTGAGCTCTGACGCGAACGAGTGTAAGCCCCTGACCGCCGGACTGCTCAAGGGCTACCACGGGGGCGTCGGCAACCGTGGCCACCTCGCGCTCGCCTTCGCCCAGGACGTCGGGCATCTCGCATGGGTCGACCCCGCCGCTGCGCCCGCGCCCGCGCCCGCGCCCACCACCACCAACGGCACGGCGGTCTCTGGCGCTTCCAAAATCGCCGTCGCTGCCGCCGCCGCCGTCGCCGTCCAGATGCTATTCTTGCTCTCCTAAGTAGGGCGGTGCAGGTTGACCCTATCACATCCGAGTTGAAATCGCGCTTGGTGTCAACGCTTGGAACTAGAATGTGGTAAACCGCTTTCAAACTTTGCTTTCACATCCAACCTGCGCCGCTACAACTAAGTCTAGAGGAACAAGAGTGTCACCGCAACATGACGACCACGCTGTTCATCACGATGAGCAGCCCCACCAAAGAGTTAACTCGATCAAATTTTCAAAGACCATCCATCAGTGACACGGCGCAGCACAGCTGCTTTCTTTCGTTTCCACTGTTGGTATCCGTATCAATCATCAGGGCGCACCCCGTGGCCCACTTTCGTTTCGCCCCCTGTCTGTCAAGATGCAACCGCGTTCTTTCGTTTCGCCCTCTGTTTGTCAGGACGCAGTGTGTTAAGACGCAACTGCGTCCTTTGGTTACCCACAGTACGAGTAGTCCAAGTGTGATGTCGATGCCTCTTCTTTTCTAAATACTACATCCGAACATCATACAATCATACACGGCGGTGTCACAGTCGCGCTCCCGCCCCCGCGAGCGCGCTCGCCAGCACCTGGGCGTTCCTCGCGCGCCCCCTCGCTGCCAAGACGGCGTCCAGCCGGTAGAACGGCAGTGTGATGAACCCGACGCCAGCGTGACAAGATATCCCATATCGATATGGGAGATGACCGTATCGATACTGTCATCTCCCATATCATCTGCCCATATCCCATATCCCATGTCGGATGACAATATCGATATAGTACTGTAGATAACCATATCGAAATACCGTATCCCAAATCGATATCCCATATCCCATATCGATATTCATATCGATATCTCACCAATGTCCGATCTCCCATATCGATATAGCAGATCGATATCGGATCATATCTTGTCACTGTGATAGAACGGCAGTGTGATGAACCCGACGCCCCGCGCAGCGGCGCCCCGCCGCATCAGCCGGTTGCGCAGCGCGGTTCCGCCCACCACCGACCCGCCCGCGTGCGATGCAGATTTATCGAAGCCATGGATTGTAGCGGCGGCCGATGACAGCCTTGGAGAAGTCGCGAGCGGAAAGCCGCATGATATCAATGTTGTCGGAGTGGTGCGTTACTAGCTCGACATAGAACCTCAATGTCGGGCTTGGTACTGTACTGATAAAGCAATATTTCTCAGATATTGACAATTCGTCTGCGTGCACAACTGCGCGTGCGAGGAGACTGTAGCAGACTCGAGATGTGAAGCGCATTCCCCCCGCGCCCCGCCGCTTGGGAGCTAGTGCAGCAGGGTTTAGGATTTAGGGTTTAGCGTTGGGAGCCAGTGCAACAAGAGGGAGGCGCGTGATACCACCGCACCGAGACCACCTGCGCGCGCTCCCTCGATGCCCATGTTACTCGTATAGCGATAATAATTTTACAATTCCAATGATGCTGACAAAAAGTGCAATGACCGGCGGGTGTTCGGCACTTCAAATAGGTCATGCCTATGTGGATCTTTATCAATAATTGAACATGTTAAATTACACAAACAATATCCCATGGATTGATGGATGAAGTGCTCTCACATCATTGATTCAGCTCACCCATCAGCTGACCCGGAGCTCCACCTGCTCCACTCCGCGCTCCGCCGCCCGGGTCTAGGGCCGCGCACATGCCGCCCGCTGTGTCATCCACACGCATTTGACCCCTTCAAGGGGGGTATACTTTATTAAAATTTGGGGCTTTCAAATTGGAATTAGCGGTCGGTTGCGTTTTGGCCCCTCGAATCTAATGTTGAATATTTGGCGTCCTATGAGGTTGCGAGCAGTATATGCCAGGCCCTATGCCCGCCGCGTCATCGAGGCGCATTGTGAATCAACGTTCATAGAGTTGATTGGGATCCTATGACGTGGCGAGCAACATCTACAAGGCCATATGCCAGCCACGCTATTGCCACGGGTTGTGAGCGCTCGTACGACCCTCGTTTATTGAGTGGAATGGCATCATATGTATTTGTCCGTCTTATATTTCAAGTCTAGCGATCAAACCCTACAGTAAACCCCCGATTCAGACCCCTAGAGGGAGCCTAATTGAACCGTTCACGAAGAGACCCCTCTGATGGCATCATACGACGTGGCGAGCAAGGTGCAGGCGGCCCGACCGCTGCGGCGGCCGCGTCACGCTTGTACAGGGCGGTGGCGGCATCCACAGCGGCCATCAGCGTGTGCAGCTCCTTGGGTTTCTGCATCTCGAAGGTGTTGACCAGCACGGCGTCCGCCTGACCGCACCGCAGGGCCCGCCCACTTATCCTGACTGTTTGCTCATCATAGTGTACAACAAGCGTACCGTCAGGCCATGAGGATGACACGGCGAGTATGTAGGGGTACACCGGTACGCTACTTGTATGTGCAAACAGCTAGGTGACAGTTGAGAAAAGAACGGGCGGCCAGGCCATGAAAGAGGATGCGGTGAGTGTGTAGCTGTGTATGCCTACGGGTACAGAGATACACTACGAGTATGAGCAAATAGGCGAGGTGCAAAATAGGTGAGGTGGCAGGTGAGGCCGGGAGGAGGGGCGCTTGGCGCCTGGCGCAGCCATCACAGGTGAGGTGGCATGTACGGCGGGGATGAGGGGTGTCTGGCGCCTGGCGCGGGAGGGGCGCCTGGCGCGTGGCGCGGCCGTACCATGGTGGCGCAGGACGAAGTGGCCGCCGATGGAGAGCCAGCTGTGGACCTGCTGCATGGGCACGCGCAGCATGGGCCACGGCTCCACGCCCGCGCCCACCTCGCGGTCCAGCGCGAACCCATCAGGGGTCACCGCCAGCACCGCGTACCCCGCACCGCAGGGTGCACCGCAGGGTCGCGCCGGGTGAGGTGAGGTGAGGCGCAACGCAGGGGCACCGCAGGGGCATCGCAGTTCCGGGTCCCGCCAGGTGGCCGGATGTGAGGTGACGTTTGGTGAGGTGAGATGGGGTGAGAGTGAGTAGTGAGGGCTGAGCGAGGGTCGAGAGTGAAGGGTCGTGCTGAGTAAGAGAAGGGTTCCGAGTTGAGTGTAGAGAGTGGATGGGCTTGGCGAACCGAGGACGGCAGGTTGGGACGCGGCGCCGCTTGGCGCTTCAAGCATTCATTCAGCCACATTGCGCAGAGTGACTTCTCGACCTGCAGATAAATTGTTGAATTCGACCCTACCGACTTGGTAGTGAGCGCGGCGTCAACGGGCTTGACCTTGAACACGGTGGAGCCGGTGCCGGGCGCGGACCCGATCAGGCTCGTGTCGTCCAGCTCCAGCGTCACGAACTCCCCCGAACCCGAGCCGCTCTTCCCGGACCCACTCCTGCTGAATAGCCCCATTTTGGTGCCGCTCGCGCCGCTCGAAACGCCAAGAGTCGCCCTGGATAAATTGAGTCTCCGAGGCTCCGACGACGCGAGGCTCTCTATACCCGGCCGCCTGACGCGGAGTCACGCGATATGGGACCCTGACCGACGGTCGACCTCGCTTCAAGCACGGCCCCGTCAATAGAGGAGGTGCGCGGACAAATGGGCGCGGCGGTTGAAGAATGCGGACGACGAGAATATTCCCTTTCAAAGTTCAACAAAACCGTTTCTTTCTTTTTGGATTCCAGTAGCTCTACGAGTTGGGATAACTCAAGAAACGACGGTCTAATCTGAGCGGAGACGAAAGAAAGAAAGCAGAGCATCTGACGAGCAGTCAGCCCGAAAGCAAGTTCTGCCTGTATGCGTCCTCGCTCGCTCGCGCCGCGTCGCCAACGACAGTGCCCCTGTTCGACGTGTGCACAGCCCTCCGCATGTGGGACCGCCAGTCGCCGTTTGAAGCGAAGGGTGGGTGCTCAGGTGGGTGAGACCCGGCCGCTGTCATACCTAGTCGTCCAATTGCCTCCTCGCATTCAAGCCGACCGGTTGCTCATGCCGTCGGAGCGGCGCAAGGCGAAGCGCGTTGACGCTCGGCGCGTGCATGCGATGAAGGGAGCCGCGAGTGCTGCAGCAGCCGGGGAAACCGCCGCCGCTCGCTCGAACGTGATCGTGAACCCGGGCGGCGACTGGACTTGGCAAAGCGAAGACCCCGAGGAGGGGCATGGCGGATATTGCCCGCCACGTCATAGGACGTCATGTAACTTAAGACACGAGGGTTGACAGTGCGCTGGAGGACATGGCGAGCGATAGGTGTCTGGCCCTGCGTGGGGCATGCTTCAATGGGAATAGCAATAAATTACAAACTTAACGAAGCGAACAAACAGATAAATATATACAGTATAAAAAATAGCAAACGCCCAGCCGAATAAACATCGGCTTTCGCGTGACGTTCGCTGTTTGCTAAAAAAACCGAATCCGGCTGTGCTAGTGTGCACGCATCTACAATCACTCGTAGTTTATTGTGCTTACTTGTACCTGGCTGGCGGCCCGCGGCGACACGGCTGGTCGGCGGCTTGATGGGCTCCGCAACCTGTCTGAGGTCCCAGGGCTTGCCGAAGTGCGTCTCTAAGCGGATCCGGGTCCCAGCTTCTAGAGCCCTGTACACTTGTACCTTCGTAGTAATGTAAAGGTAGTATAAAGTAAAGGAAAGCAAAGCATGGACCAATCACAGGCCCGGATCAAACTTTGTCATCTTACACGGAAACGTACAACCCCCATCTGGCCTTAGAATTGAAAAGAAGGAAAAGGTATGAAGCTGTGTTGGGCCCCGCCATGTCGCGGGTGACAGTGGATTTGATGACCTCCCGGGTGGTGTTGCGCTTGGTACGGCGGTACACGAAGGCGCACGCGGCGACGGCCACCACCACGAGACCCGCGTGTACGGCCCAGCACACCGTACGGAGATACATCAATAAATACATAAACGCGGGGACTAAATGTCCCGCGTGGCGTGCACTAGCTTCTAGATGGGACGGAGGCATTCAATTGGTCAACATGACCGTATTAACCATATTGACTGGCGTGACTGCGATGGTGACCACGGTGAGTGGCTGAGACAGATGATGCGCAGAGTAACAAGACATGATCCGATATCGATGGGAGATCGATATGGGAGATCGATATGGGAGATCGGACATCGATGAGATATCGATAGGGATATCGATATGGGATATGGGTTATCGATATGGTTATCCTAGATATCGATATGGGATATGGGCAAATGATACGGGAGATGACATTATCAATATGGTCATTCTCCGTATCGATATGGGATAACTTGTCACTCTGGATGGGAATATGCGGTGCCTTACATCCGAGGCCCGCGGCGAGGCCGGCGATGCGCTCCTTGTTGTCGTCGCCGTCGCTGCCGCCCGCGGTCGTCGGCGTCTCCGTCGTCACCGCCGCAACCGCCTCTACGGTGAAACCGGCGTTGCCGCCGGCGGAGAGCTTGGTAGCGATAGAGGTTTGCGTGGCCAGCCCTGCAGCCGCCTTGACTTAGCGGCACAAGTTAATTTGAAATCAAAACTTGAAAGCAGTTTATCATCTTCTACTTTCAGGCGCTTAGTTCCAGGCGGTTTCAACGTGGGTTCCATAGGGTCAATCTGCACTGCCCTACCTTGACGTCCGCCACGGACAGGCCCGCCGCGGACGGCGTGATGGTGATCACCAAGTTGTAGCGGCGCAAGTTGAATTGAAAGCAAAATTTGACAGCAGTTCATCATATTTCAGATTCAAGCGCTTAGTTCCAGGCGTTTTCAACGTGGGTCTGAAAGGGTCAACCTGCACCGCCCTACCACGTCGGCCTTGACGGTGGGCGGGGTGGAGTCGGCGGAGGTGGCGGGCACGCCGGCGGCTACCACCTCCACGAGGAGCGCGCCGGATGCGGCGGTGGACACGATGGACGCCATCATATAGCGGCGCAGGTTGTATTTGTAAGCAATACTGTAAAGCGGTTCATCATATTCTGGTTTTAAGCGCTTACTTCGAGCCGCTTTCCACGTGGGTTTGATAGGGTCAATCTCCACTGCCCTACCTTCACCGCCAGCATCTTATCGGTGTCCGCGGCCACGGTGATGGTGTAGCTGACGGTGTACCCGGCGGCGGCGGCCGCCAACAGGCGGCGGCGTGCGAAACCGCCGGCGGTGCTCACACAGTAGGGCCGTTCGCATATATTGCACGCCACGTCATAGGATGCCGGTGCCATTTGCATCACGAGGGCTCAAAATGTGTGACGGCGGTCGGGGTCGACGATGAGGATTAAGGTTTAGGAGTTGGGAGTCAGGGTTTATGGGCAGATAATATGCACCAGGCGACCTACCACCTCCACGAGCTTGACGGTGGACTTGTCGACATCGTTGACTTGGGCCACGGCGACGAGCACCTTGTTGTAGCGGCGCAAGTTGAGATTTGAAAGCAAAATTTCAAAGAGGTCCTTCACAGTTTAGTTTCAAGCGCTTAGTTCCAGGCAGTTTCAACTTGGGTTTGGTGGGGTCAACCTGCACCGCCCCACCTTGTCGGTGTCGAGGTCGGCCTCGGTGACGCCGCGGAGGGTGGAGGCGGCGGCGAGGATGTACACGGGCGTGGCGGCGATGGCGCCCACCGTGTAGCGCCGCAAGTTGAATGTGAAAGAAAATTTGAAGCAAAATTGAAAGCAGTTGATCAGAGTTTAGTATCAAGTGCTTAGTGGCAGGCGCTGTCAGCGTGGGATTGATAGGGTCAACCTGCACCACCCCACCACGGGGAGGGAGGAGGACCCGGCGTACGCCGCCTTCAGGGTGTCCAGCTCCGTGTCCGATAGGCCGTCCTCCAGGGGCTTACAACCGTGCACTTTTCAGCTCAACCTGAGCCGTTTCTGACACAACATACGCCTAAAAACACCCTCATAGCCCGTGACACCCCTTATACACCCCCTTACAAGAGCCTGAATGCCCCCTCTTTCCCACAGAAAGCGCTTACGTGGAACCGAAAAGTGAACGATTGTAAGGCCCTGCCGTCCTCCACGCTGGAGCCGGAGAGTGTGACGGTGGTCTTGACGACGGCCTCGGTGATGGGCGCGGGCGGCGGCGGCGCCGTGGGCGGCGGCGGGTAGTACATCACGCCGGCCGCGCCGATGTCGTTCACGTCGCGCAAGCTGTAGCGGCGCATGTAGAAATCGAAAACAAACGTTGAAACCAATTTATGGTATATTAGTTTCAAGCGCTGAAACTAAAGGCGCTTTCAACACGGGTTTTGATACTTATAGCATGCACCGCCCTACCAGGTGCAGCTCCCACTGGCCGAACGAGAAGTCAATGACACCCGTGATCAGGGGCTTACACCCGTTCCCATTCCCGCTCAACTTCAGCTTACTGTGCCCCTTTCCGCTCAACCTTAGCTCACTTCGTCCCCCGTATAACCCAAATTAACCCGTGGATGTGTCCTGAAGATGCTCAAGTTGAGCTCTAACGTGAGCGATGTCCTCAAGTTGAGATGAGAAGTGAGCGAGTGTAAGCCCCTGCCCGTGATGCTGGTCAGCATGACCCCGAGCTTCAGATTCTTTGCGACAAATACCTCGACCTCCACCTGGATGGGCCCGGTGCCATCGTCAACGAAGAACTCGCCATACGAATTAGGCGTGGTGGTCACGTTGATGTTGTGGAAAGTCACCAGCATGCCCTCGTAAGGCTCGTTATTGATGTTGCAGACGTTGCCCGAGAAGTGCCCCGTGCTGAGCTTGAGCGGCGCCGGCATGCAGGGGCTTACACTCGTCCACTTTTTGGCTCAACGTAAGCGCTTTATGTGGGATAGGGAGTGCATCTAAAAGTTGCCTAGAGGGTGTTTGGGAGGTATTGGGGGTCATTAGGGGGTGTGCAGGGTGTAATTTGTGTGAAGCACGGCTCAGGTTGAGCTGAAAAGTGGACGAATGTAGCCCCCTGCCGGCATGTCACCCACCGCCTTGATGACGCTGCTGGTCAGCACGTCCACCATCTGCGTGGCGGTGTAGTACTCGGAGATCTTCCCCGTCACGCTGATGTAGCTGCCCACCTCGGGCAAGAACCCCTGGGTAGTCCCCATGGTGTAGCGGCGCAAGGTGAAATTGAAAGCAGAACTTGAAAGTAGTTTGTCGTGTTTTAGTTTCAAGCGCCGAAACCAGGCGTGGTCAATAGTATAGAACGTGGTAAGAAAACAGAGCAACACGCACGGGTATTGAGTCAGAAACCCAAAGCGAAGGACGTTGTGTTCCGTGCTTGCAAACACGGGTACAACCTGCATCGCCCTACCATGGGGGTCAGCTCGTAGGACAGCAGGTACACGCGCAGGCCACCGAAGGGCAGCCGCCCGTCCTGCAGGTAGTACCCTTGGTGTAGCGGCGCAAGCTGAATTTGAAAGCCACCGTTGAAAGCAGTTTATCGCATGACAGTTTCAAGCGCTCAGTTCCATGCGCTTTCAACTTAGATCTCATCGGTTCAACCTGTACCGCCTTACCTTGGGTCTTGTAGCCGGTCACCACTCCGTTCGACACGATGGGCAGCTTGTCGAGGCCGGTCACCACGCCGGAGACGGTCACGGTCTTGTCCTTGTTGTAGGGGGGCAAGCTGATTTTGAAAGCAAATTTTGAAACCGGCCCGTCATATTCCAGTTTCAAGCGCTTAGTTCCAGGCGCTTTCAACGCGGGTTTGATAGGGTCAACCTGCATCGCCCTACCTTGTTGACGGCGTCGTAGCCGGAGCACGTGGAGGTGTTGGCGTTGACGGTGTCGTGCGTCGTGGCCTCGGTGTAGCGGCGCAAGATGAAATTTTGACAGCAATTCATCCACATTTTAGTTTCAGGCGCTTGGTTCCAGCATCCAGGCGCTTTCAAATTGGGCTTGATAGGGTCAACCTGCACCGCCCTACCTCGGAGATGGTAATCGCCGGGTAGTCGTTCACGGGCGGCGCGCCGCTGGTGTACTGCACGCCGCCGATGTCACCGGGGTCGCGCGGGTTGATCTCGTAGTACCCGTACTCGTAGGTGATGATGCCCGTCAGCGACAGCAAGGTATCGCCCAGGCTAAGGCGCAGGGGGTTCATCGCGCGGTACATGGCGTTGCCCACCAGGACGGGGCCCGAGCCATCGTCCACGAAGAAGTGCTTGTACTTGTCCTCCGCCGTTGTCACCACAACTTTGGTCAGCGTCACCAGCGTGTGCTCCATGGCCTCCGTTGCGGCGTCGCAACGGTTCTTGCCCGAGAACGACCCGGACGTCATAGACATGGCCGCGGGCATCGCCGCGTCGCCTACCACCTCCACCACGGTGGGATTCTCGATTTCCATGAGGTTGAAGTACTCGAAGAGCATGCCAGTCACGGTCACCTCCTTGTAGAGCCCGGCGGTTGATGGGTTTAGGGTTTAGAATTTAGGATTGAGGCTTTAGGAGAGCCCGGCGGTTGATGCTCGCCTCGTCAGACGTCACAGGTGGTACGTTTCTCAAGCAATGAGGGTTGCGCGGGCTAGGGCGAAAGCCTGATGCTTCCGTTTGCACACGGAAGCGTCTCCCTCTCCATCGCTCTCTATCTCCCTTTCTCAAACAGCGAGGGTTCGAAAAGCGGTTGGCATCCGCCTGATGGAGACTCCCACTGAGGACTGATAGAGGTTATATTTTGGGGTTGCCATCTGGCACCGTGGGACGCATCCGAAGATCCGTGAAGCCCTGCCTTCTTGCCGGTGGTCATGAGGGACGGGGCGGTGGTGTACACGGGCAGGAACCCCTCGCCCTTGAACAGGTTGCCGCGCTTGTCACTCGGCAGGTACACCCAGATGCCGTCCTCCTTGTACGGCCGAACACACAGAATAATGCTTTTGCCGCGTCATAAAATGGCATTAACAACAAAGGTTCGAGCTGCGGTAGATGACGTGTTGACGTGGCGGGCATCACTGACAGGAAGGTAACGTATAGGGTGCTTTGGCGTGAGTTTGGTATGCAACTTGGGCGGTTTGACAACAATTTGAAAGACGACTCGGGTGGTTGTCCCTACCGTGTCGGTGTCCTGTAACCAAAACCCCTTGTAGGTGGCAGCGCCGGTCACCACCCCGGTGACAGTGACGATGGTGCCGTTGTGTAGCGGCGCAGGTTGAATTCAAAAGCAAAATTTTAGCAGGTTCGAATTGAAACCGGCGCAGGTTCGAATTGAAAGCGGTTGATCATATCTTAGTTTCAAGCGCGTATATCTAGGTGCTTTCAAATTGGGTTCCGTAGGGTCGACATGCACCGCCCTACCGTTGTACGGGGAGACGCGCTTGGATGCGCAGTCCGGGTGGCCCGCGTATTCCGCGGCGCGCAGCTGGCGGATGCTGCCATCGGCCGCGGGCGGCAGCGGGGCCGCCGCGGCGCCGCAGGAAATCGCGTCATCGGACGTGCACGCCTCGCCGCTGCGGAGGGCCAGATGCGTCATGCTTGCCTCGTCATCTAAGCAGAGTGACAAGATATCCCATATCGATATGGGAGTTGACTATGTCGACACTGTCATCTCCCATATCATTAGCCCATATCCCATACTGAAATCTAGGATGATCATATCGATATTGTAGATAACCATATCGATATACCATATCGATCTCCAATATCAATATGGAATTATATCTTGTCACTCTGCATATAGGAGGCCATCTATCTCGCTTCATGAAAGCGGAGTTACATCGTGGTGGATGACTCGGCGAGCAACATGCATGAGGCCCAACCAAAGTAGCAGTTGACGATCTTGTCACCCACCACCCACTCGCAGTCGGCGGCGGTGGTGCCTGCTGACTTCGCCCAGTCTGCCTGCCCTGCCGTCGACCCACACGCAAAGCCCACCACCAATTCATTCCACCCGCGTTCCTCGTCAGTACCAGAGTGACACGATGTGATCGGGAGATCGACATGGAGTATCGATACGGGAGATCGATGTGGGAGATCGGACATCAATGAGATGTCCGATATGAATATCGATATGGGACATCTCGTCACTCTAGTCAGTACGATCGCTGCACAGAACACGACGGCACTCAACATTATGACGCTGCCTTCCGGGGATACGCTTCATTCAATAAGGTCATACTTGACCAAACAAATTTCCTCTTGCTTTTAGTGATTCCCTGACCGACCGTTCCCTGACCCCCCATTCCCCGATGAACCCGTCCCTGACGGACCCTTCCCTTACCCCGGTTCCCCGATCAACCGCTCCCTAGGCCAGTCTCCC
>Ga0307489_10002261_pt1 | contig 12880 bp, 25 predicted proteins | sample SB12metaG_FD_202247 | JGI IMG/M metagenome (GOLD analysis project Ga0307489, IMG submission 202247) | Sea-ice brine microbial communities from Beaufort Sea near Barrow, Alaska, United States - SB 1.2 | ecosystem: Environmental > Aquatic > Marine > Coastal | place: USA: Alaska | collected...
GTAAGCCTTTTATCCCTCCAACCACTACAGTCATCCCCTTGAAACCTCGTCAAGGACAATGCTGTAGATATGAGCTATCAGGTCGAAATTGTAAGCCGATTGTCCTGGAAATTGCTTGGGTCATCCTATCCACTTGATACCTCAAAGACACTTCTGTGAGGCCCTGCCACCGCCGAGGTCAAACACAAACACTGTCTCGTCGCCGTCCACGTCCATCCCGTACGCCAGAGCCGCCGCGACGGGCTCATGCAGTATCTTCACCCGTTCGAGCCCCGCGGCCTGCCCTGCACGCTCCGTCGCCGCGCACTGCGCGTCGTCGAAATACGCCGAAAGTTAGGAGCGCGCAGTCGAAGGTGGAATTGAGGTCGGGTGAGGTACGCTATGTGGTGGATATGATGTGGCGATCACCGGTAAACCATGCGGTGAATGATGTGGCGAGCACTGGTACACATGTGGTGGATGATGCGGCGAGCACCGCACAACATGTGGTGGCGAGCACCGATACATTATGCCGGACAAAACGTGGCGAGTACCGGAACACTATGTGGGGGATGACGTGGAGTCCGGCGAGCCCTGCCGGGACGGTGATGACCGCGCGCGAGATAGGGCCCTGGCCTTGCTCCTTCTCCGACGAGGGCCGGGCAGATATGACTCGCCACGTCATAGGACGCCATTCAACTCAAGAAGCGAGGGTGCACAATGCGTGTGTTGACGTGGCGGGCAATATTTGCTCGAAGGGCCTGGCGGATTGCTCGCCACGTCATAGGGTGTCATTTCACTGAAGAAACGAAGGTTCAGAATGCATTGGATGACGAGGTGACCCTCTGGGGCCTGTCAGATATTGCTCGCCACGTCATAGGATGTCGTTTGACTGAAGCCACGAGGGCTGAAAATGCGTTCGGTGACGTGGTGGGCAACACTTGCTTGTTCCTACCTCGGCCAAGGCATATCCCGCCACGTCATGGGATGACATTTGACTGGAGAAACGAGGGCTCAAAATGCGTTCACTGATGTGGCGGGCAACATTTGCTTGTCCCTACCTCCGCCATGTCGAGAAGCTTTCGCAAGATGTGCATGGAGACTTCCTCGGGCATCACTTTCCGAGTCAGCGCTGGGCAGTTCATCGCCGCCAGCCCCGCCCCGTCGCCCTTGGGCCCTAGACCGGCAAGAGAAAGTGCGTCACCACCGTGTATCGAGCCCGGCAGGAGGGTCACTGAGAACACCTACTCGACTGACGTTGAATGGATGAAAAACCACGATCAGGCCGAGGGTACATGCTCACACGACGGTCTGGAGTACTCCACCACAGAAGTGTCAAGTACGTCTGTATGAGCATCCACCCTGAAGGTATGTCGTGCTCCGTTCTGCGTACGAGTAGTGTCGTTGTTCTGAATATGCCCCCTGCCTGGGGCTTCAGCACTACCCACGGGGTCGCTCGCCAGTACTTCGAACGGCACCCGGAGCGCATCCTCCGCCACCTGCTTGAACTTCTTTCCCATGAATCGCTTCACTGAGTGGAACGTGTTCTTCGGGTCCGCCCCTAGGGCCTGGTAGATGCCGCCTGACACGTCATTATCCACGTGTTAGACCCTCGTCTCTTGAGTAAAACGGCATCCTTTGACGGTCGCGAACAACATCCCTATCCTCTGACGTGGCGAGCAACATCTGCCAGGCCCCACCTTTAGCCAGGCGCTTCCGCGCTGCGTGACCCACGAGCACTTTGCCGTCGGCTTGGAAGTTGACGATGGACGGCACCGTGCGATGACCGTCCTCGCAGGGTATCACCATGGGCTGGCCGTCGACGATGATGGCGACGGCGGAGTTGGTGGTGCCGAGGTCGATGCCGCAGATGGCATTCGATATCACCACCGTCGTCACCCTGTCCCTGGCTCGACCGCTCGCGGCTCCGCTGCTGCGGCCGCGGCTCAGGGCGGACTGGCGGCGGCGGCGGCTTGCGACAGAGGATGGGGCGGTGGCGAGGTGCGGCCGCGTCGCGGTCAAGGCCGCTGTCGCCGCCATGTTGGGAGGTGTGCGTCGTATGCCGACAGGAGTAGAGAGGGTACAGGTAGCGACGAGCGCGAGCAGGAGGCGGCGGTGCGTGCGGTGTGCTGGGCTTGACCGATGAGTGCACAGAAGTTGAACCCATATCTGATCGGCCTGCGCGTTCAGCATTGTCTTTCAATTTCAAAGCAAAGGACCTATGAACGGCGAACGCTTCGAATAAACTCGACTTCGGCACCCTCGCCTGCGCCCGCGTCCGCTGAGCGGGCGGTGCAAGCGATTCAACACTCTCGCGCACGCAGACCCCGCCCCTATCTGCCGGGCGGAGCAGGTTGTTCCCCGTACCGTGCCCCGCCACCGCCGCCCCAAGAGCCGTGTCCCCCCCCCCCCATCGCTGCAGCCGTCGCCCCGCCCCGCATTGGCCGCCGGTTCGTTACGAGTATCCCTACGCTGCGAGGAGTGCCCAAAAGCGGTCTCAGGTCTCTCGAGTACAGATGGCGGAAATCCCCGGCGCCGGCGCTGGCGTCGGCGGGGGAAACCTCTGTGGGTAGGGTCTGATGCGTGCTGCTGACCTTTCATAGGATAGCGTGTAACTCAAGCAACGAGTGTTCAATGGCTTCAGATGATGTGACGGCCAAAGCATTCAATTCAATTCAGGAAACGAGGGATCAAGCTGTCGGTGGTTGACGTGGCGGGCAATATCTGCCAGGCCCTATCCGTGGCGCCGTCCTGCCCGATGGCGAGTTGCTCGGGCCTCTGCTCGAGGAGTGGCGCGAAGTGCTGGTGAAGCACGTGCTGGGACGGCTGGACCCCACGGACTGTACCCTGCTCTCGCGAGTGGCAAAGCCGTGGTTGGCGGTGGTGGTGGCCAACAACCTGCCGCGCGCGGGGAAGGCGGGGGCGGTGGCGCTGAAGCTCCGAGACTTCGTCGGGTCCGTCGAGCTGCTGGCTTGGGCGAAGGACAATGGGTGCCGGTGGGACGCGCACACCTGTGCGCTGATCGCCGCGGGTGGGCGCCTGGAGGTGCTGCAGTGGGCGCGGGACAACTATTATTGCCCGTGGGATGAGAGGACGTGTGAAGCCGCCGCTCATAGAGGTCACCAAGACGTGGCGGAGTGGGCTTGGGATAATGGCTGCCCGTGGGACGCGAAAGTGATCCGCACATGGCGCGAGGGGTGCCCTGAGCTGTGCGCCTTGTGGGACGAGGACACAGCTGTGCCAGCGTGGCAAGGGGTCAGGTTCGGCGCCATGGGCGGCGCGGTGCGGCGCGTGGATGCGGGGCGCGTCGTGGCCCTTGATCTTCCTGAAAGGCGTTTGACGGGCGACCTGCCGGCGGTGCTCGGAAAGCTTGCCAGGTTGAAGCTGTTGTCCCTCAATGAGAACCAGCTGACGAGCGTGCCAGCGGAGTTGGGGGGGCTAACTGCGCTGACGAGGTTGGAGCTCGGCGGGAACAAGCTGACGAGCGTGCCGGAGGAGCTCGGGAGGCTGACGGCGTTGCTTGGTCTCAAGCTCCATAGGAACAAGCTGACGAGCGTGCCAGCGGCGCTCGTGGGGCTTACCGCCTTGAGGGTTTTGTACATCAACAATAACCAGCTTACGAGCGTGCCGGCGGAGCTTGGGGAGCTCACAGCGTTGAATAGTTTGCACCTCGACGGGAACCGTTTGACGAGCGTGCCGGTGGCGTTGGGGGAGCTCACCGCGCTGACGGCACGGGCTTACACTCGTCCACTTTTCAGCTCAACCTGAGCCCTTTCTGACACAAGATGAACCCTTAATACCTTCTAATACCACTTGACACCTCCTAAACACCCCTTAAACAACCCCTGAACGCACCACCTATCCCACAGAAAGCGCTTACGTCGAGCCGAAAAGTGGACGAGTGTGAGCCCCTGGTCGCGGGAGCTGGACCTTGGCCGGAACCAGCTGACGAGCGTGCCGGAGGAACTTGGGAGGCTCACCAGGCTGCAGAGCCTGGTGCTTCATGGAAACAAGCTGACGAGCGTGCCGGCGGCAGGGGCTGACGCTCGCCCACTTCTCAGCTCAACCTAAGCCGTTTTTGTCACCGTCACTCCATGAAACCGCCAGCGCATCCCTCAAAAGTGCTCACGATAAGCCGAGAAGTGGACGAGTGTAATCCCCTGGCCGGCGTCGCTTGGGGGGCTTACTGCGTTGACTGTGTTGCTCCTCGCCGGGAACAAGCTGACGAGCGTACCGGCGGAGCTTGGGCGGCTCACCGGGCTGAAGGAGGAGCTCACCCTCACTGGAAACCTGTTGACGAGCGTGCCGGAGGAGCTCGGGGGGCTTACCAATCTTACGGCGTTGTACCTCGACGGAAACCGGCTGACGAGCGTGCCGGCGGCGCTCGGGGAGCTTACCGCGCTAACGGGGTTGGACCTCAGCCATAACATGCTGACGAGTGTGCCGGAGGAGCTCGGGGTATGGTGGTGCAGGTTGATCCCAAATTTAACTAAAGGCTGACCGCGCTTGGTTTCAGCGATTGAAGCTAAAACTTCATGTATTGCTTTCAAACTTCGCTTTCATATTCGACTTGCGCCGCTACATCGGGGGGATGACCGCGCTGCAGCGACTCGTGCTGAAAGGGAATCAGCTGACCACCGTGCCGGCGACACTCGGGGGGCTCAAGGTAGCGCCGTGCAGGTCGAACCGATGAAACCCATGGTGAAAGCGCTTGGAACTGAGCGCTTGAAACTATGATGTGATGAACCGCCTTCGAACTTTGCTTTCAAATTCAATTTGCGCCGCTAAAGCAAGGCATTGGGGACACTGGACCTCACAGCAACCAGATGACGAGCGTGCCGGGGGACCTCGGTGGGGCAATGCAGGTTGACCCTATCAAACCCGCGTTGAAAGCGCCCGGAACTAGACGTGTTGAAACTAAAATACGATTACCTGCTTTCAAGCTTTGGTTTCAAATTCAGCTCGCGCCGCTACACCATGGGAGGCTTATCGCGCTGAAGACGTTGGACCTTGGCAAAAACCGACTGACGAGCGTGCCAGCGGAGTTCGGTAGGGCGGTGCAGCTTGACCCTATCAAACCCAAGTTGAAAGCGCCTGAAACCCAGCGCTTGAAACTAAAAGTTCATGAATTGCTTTCAAGTTTTGCTTTCAAATTCAACTTGCGCCGCTCCAGCTAGGGCGGCTCACGAGGCTGTCAGCCTTGTACATCTGGGGGAACGAGTTGACGAGCATGCCGGCGGAGTGGGAGGAGGGCGGGGCGTTGGAGGCGAGAGGCTGTGATATTTCACGGTAGGATCACTCGGTGACGGAGGAGGTTGGTTAGTGCTTACCGTGCGAGTGCCTTGTGGGGCGGGATGAAGACTTCCGGGTGCTTCGGCTCAAGCAATTGCCAGTGTCACAGTCCTGCGTCACAACGCTGCTGCCCTCCTCTGTCAGCTTTAGAGAGAGAATGGCTCGAGAGCTCTTAATTTATTTACAGTTTACCGCTAGCTCCAATTTAAATACCCCATTTATTTGTATTATATAACCCCCTCTATTCCAATGCCAACGCTTGCTGTGCCTCTTACTGAACACCATCTTCACAGATGCCACACGCGCCATGGTGCGCCGTTTTACTAAATTGCGCCCGCTAGTAATGTACCGGGGATGACGTTTTAAAAAGGGTCCACAACCCCGCGTCGGTGAAAACAGACGATGCCCGTGGCTTCGGCGAATGCAACGTCTCGGCTGTCTAGTCTTCAAATTGTCATCTGGAGTCTGAACCCACGACTGATGATCACTTTTACAGCATAGCATGCGAGTACTCGTACTCGTACCGTACGAGTACCCGTACTACTCGAACAACAATGCGGCGCAACGCGCAGAGGGAGGCGGTGGCCTTGGATTGACCGGCTTGATGCTGAGCGCGTTCAGCATTGTTGTTCAAAACCAGGAAGTGGATCGATAAATGATAGATTAATGGCAAACGCTTCGCAAACGGCGACCCTGCCTTTTGGTGGGCACCCCTGACCTAGCTAGCACCACAACCACCGCGCAGATCCCCTTCCTGACGCGCACATATAACCTTCCGACATGGACGATAAGATCGCGGAGTTCCTCGGGGTCACGGGCACCACGGACACCGCCAAGGCCGCGTTCTTCTTGGAGTCGGTCGACGGCGACGTCGCCATGGCTGTCAACGCCTTCTTCGGTGAGACACACTATTATGTTTCTCGGAACTCCCGGGGGACAGGGCGGGGGCGGGGGCGAGAAGCGTGATGGGGGGGGCGGTGGGGGCGGGAGCCTCCTCGGTGCGCTGCGCCTTGTTGGAGACTGGCGGGGGTCCGGCGCCTTGGGTTTAGGATGCTTTGGACACGAACACGAAGTCGTCATTCTCTTCTCGTTCTGGCGGTTTTCCGACACGTACTCGGACCGATGGAGCGCGCGCGTATCTACGTGTGCTCGGGAAGCTTCGGTCCGCGACCAGCGGCGCGGGTATATCAAGACGCGCGCGACATGTGCTTACGACCCCCCGGGCTTCACGCCGCGGCGCTCGGCCACGCGACTCTCTCTAGATCACGTTGGCGCCCGTGGCTGAAAAATAAGGGCACCTTCTCTCCTTTTCGTGACTCCCGCACATATTCGCGTCGCGCTGACGCTGATTCGTACCTCGTATATATCGCAGAGGCCGACGATGGCGAGGATGGCGACGAAGACGGCGACGATGAGATGCCCGAGGTGGCACCGGCGCCCTCGATGCCGGTGAGTGTCCCCCCCTCACACCGCCCCCCACTTCGATTGATTGCCGTGGGCTTTCGGTGTGCGTGTCTGTCCGAGGAAAAAACCGTGACACACTGGCACCCTAACTCGTACTCGTACTCGTAGTCTTCAGACTCTTTTGAATGCGTGTCATGGCGAGCACCGCACCGTGCGCGATGTGATGGATGGCTTTGCGACAACGATACACAATGCGGTGGATGAAGCGGCGAGCACACCCGCTCACATGCACTTCCCTCTCCACACCCACTCTGTCGCAGGCCCCGACTCCGACTCCAGCACCCGCCCCCGTGCCCCGCGCCGCCCCCGCCGCGAAGGCCAAGCGCCCCACCGGCAGGGTCTCACCCTTGTCAACCCCGGAGTACCGGTACACCAAGTGACTGTAGTCCCTACTATGTACCGGTACACTATGTGATTTTGCCCGACAATGAGTTCACATGGCACCCTATGAATCGGCGGCGTGTCCAACGTGCGGTCGCTTGCCGATATGAACAAGGATTCAGACGACGAGGATGAGAGGCCCGAGGAATGGTACACCGGCGGCGCCAAGTCCGGCCAGGTGGTTCAGGTAGTGCCTGGCGGATACTGCTCGCCACGTAAGCCAACGCACTTTAAACCCTCCTGTTGAACATGTGGCATCCTTTGACGTGGCGAGGATATTGATCGCCACGTCATCCGAAGCAATTTGAACCCTGGTCTCTTTCGTCAATTGGCGTTCTTTGACGTGGCGAGCAATATCTGCCAGGCCCTATGTTCAGGATCCCAAGAAGCCCAAGTCTAACGAGGATCGGCTGCAGGAAGTGCTGGACGGTGCGCGCGCCAGCGGCGCCGTGCAGGGGAAGAGCGAGGTAGGGCCTGCCGCAGATTACTTACCACATTATGCAGCGCCCTCTGCACCCTCGTCTCGTGAGTCACACGGCACCCTATGACGCCATAGGGCCTGGCGCATATTGCCCGCCAAGTCATCCAGCGCACCTTGACCCTCGTCTTGTGATAAATTTGGTGCCCTATGACTTGGCGAGCACTATCCATCAGGCCCTACAACGAGGACATGGAGGAACCAGCGGCGGCGCCAGCAGCGGGCACGCGCGCCTTCACCGGCCGCGGCAACACCCTCGGCAATACCGCGGGTCCCGCCCCTGGTGACGTGGGGCCTGCCAGTTAAACAACACCCCATGACACGGCGGGCAATATCCAGAATACCCCATGACGAGGCGAGCAACACCCATTCTCGCCACAGGGCCTCGCGGATGTTGCTAGTCATGTCGTCCAACGCATTTTGTGCCCTCGTTGCTCGAGTTAAACGGTATCCTATGACGTGGCGAGCAATATCTGCCAGGCCCTAAATGCAGGCACCTGAGTTCGTCCCCCCGCCCTCCTCCGCCCTGCCCGCCGGGGTCGAAGGCGCCGCGGCCGCCGCCGCCACCGCCGCCGGTAGGGCCTGGCGGATATCATGTGCCACGTAATCCAACGCACTTTGAAGCCTCGTGGATTCAAATAGCACCCCATGACGAGGCGAGCGATATCCGCCAGGCCCTGTACTGCTCGACACGTCATCCAGCGCACTTTGAATTCTCATTTCTCGATATGAATAGCACTGTATGACGTGACGAGCAATAACAGCCAGGCCCTAGCCGCCGGGGAGCCCGTCGCCGCCGCCGCCGCCGCGGGCGCCGGACCTGCCGCGCCGGTGCCGCAGAGCCACATTATCACCTTCTGGGCCAACGGCTTCACAGCAGGGCCCCCCACTCCTCCACTTTTCAACGCAGTGAGTCATCTAGACTGTGGTGACTGTTGACAAGTGTTTAGCTCTTGAGCGTCTCGAACGCCCACCGATGGACACTATGTCTGAGGACATAAAGATCTCAGCTCAACCTGAGCCGTTTTTGCCACTAAAAGATCCCACATGGTGCTTACGTTGAGCTGACCAGTGTACGAGTGTAGGACCCTGCGTCATGGTGAACGATGGACCGCTGCGCGGGTACGAGGACCCCGCCAACATTCCGTTCATGCAAGCGGTGGGGAAGGGGCAGTGCCCGCGGGAGCTGGAGCCGGAGGCAGGGGCTTACACTCGTCCACTTTTGAGCTCGACCTGAGCCATTTGTGACACAAAATACACCCTGAACACCCCCAAGTGCTCCCTGCTAAACACCCCCTCGACAACCTCTGAAGATACCCCCTAGACAGAAAGCGCTTACGTTGAGCTGAGAAGTGGACGAGTGTAAGCCCCTGGCCGGAGGACCGCATGACGCCCATCAACATCAACCTCGTCAAGAAGGAGACCGACTACGAGGCGCCGCCGGAGCCCGCCTACAAGGCAGGGGCTTCCCTCGTCCGCTCTTCGGTTCATCCTGAGTGATGCTTGTCATTGAAATCACCTCACCCCCCTTCAATGGGCACCTGACCCCCCCATACTGGGCACTTGACCCCCTTATGATGGGCACCAGATCATCCCATGTTGGGCACATGACCGCCTATAACGGGGCACCTGACCCCCCTATAATCGGGACCTACCTCCCCCCTTAATGGGCACCTGGGCCCCCTCGGCAGACGTATCCCACAGAAAGTGCTCACTTCGAGCCAAATGGTGGATGAGTGGAAGTCCCTGGTACAAGGCGTTCTCGGGGTCGGGCAACAAAATGAGCGACGGCCCAAGCGGCTCAGGCTCGGGCTCGGCTCCAGCCCCGGCCCCGACGGCAGCAGGGGCGGCGGCGACGGCGGCGGCCGCGGTGGGGGGCTGGACCATTGACGAGACCGCGCCCGTCACGTCCATTCAGCTGCGGTAGGTAGAAATGCATCATGCTCTACACATCATCCACCACACGGAAGTAGAGCATCCACCACACGTACATTCTGTGACCGCTCCCGTGACGTCCATTCAGCTGATGGTGGTTCAAAGATGGATCATGGTTTCTACGGCATCCCCTACGTTTATATTCCTTGGATTTAGTCAATTGGTATCCGATGACGAGGTGGGAAGTTTTCATGTGACCCTGAGATACGGCTCCGCGACGGCAGCCGGCTCGTGGCGCGCTTCAACCTCACGCACACCGTGGCGGTAGGGGGGCGGCACGTGTTGTATGCGGAGTGGAATGAATGTGAAGATCATATGTTTATCGCATTTATCCGTTCGTAAACAGACGATACCGACAGCAGCGCTAATCACCACGTAGCACATACCTTGTCCCCGCTCACTAAATCACCAATGATGCACCGCTAATGCACCTCTGATATGCCGGCCCTATGCGTGGGACATTCGCGCGTTCATCGCCCAGGCGCACCCGTCGGGCAGCCCAGAGTACACGCTGCAAATGATGGGGATGCCGCCCAAGGTAAGGCGATGCAAATTGATCCCAGGTTGTCCCCAGGTCGACCCAAGGTTGATCCCATGTTGACTCCCGGTTGACACCAAGTTGATACCAGACTGACCCCAGGTAGACCCTAGATTGACACCGGGTTGACAGCGTCCAGTCTAAGCGCTTGAAGCCAATAGAGCTATATATGGAACAGCATTCAAGTTTTGCTTTCAATTTCAACTTGCGGCGCTACCCCAAGCAGCTGACGGACCCGGCGCAGCTGATTTCGGACGGGATCGCCAACTCGGTCATCATGCAGCGTTGACCGCGGATAGTTGGCGACTGTGCGTGACGGGAGAGAGAACTGCTTCCTCGTTTATAAGGAGGCACCAGGCTATCGCCCTGGCCCCCGTGTGTGAGCGGTGGGATTGAGTTCAAGTGTGGGGGCGGTGTGTGCCCGTTGGGGTTGAATGTTTGTGTTGTGGCGGTGTTAGACGGACAGGCCAGCTCGGTCGTCGGACGGCCTGGCCAATCAGTTACCATGCAGCGGTGATCGCAGCTGGGATTGAATGCAAGTAGAGGGTGGTCAGTGGTGAACGGACATAGTCGAGATGTGTGATGTGAGCGTTGGGGTTGAAAGAGGTCGTCAGGGTGGCAGCAACGGTGAACAGAGATAGTCGGAGCGTGTGAGCGCTGGGATTGCATGCAAATGTGTGGGGTTCGTCAATGAACAACAGTAGTGAATGTGTGTGTGTGGGGAGTTGGGTCATCATCCAGTGGTGAAGAAACAATAGCGAATCAGAGTGAGAGGAAATGGAATGTAGCGATGAAACAATCACATCAGAATGTATAAGCCCTTTGAATTCGCGGGCCCGCAGAGTCTACCCCCGAAAACCAGCCTACGATACTTGTTTAATCCCATCTCCCCTTTGTTCTTCTTCGTCTTTGTTAATCATTACAAAACTGAATTTCTAGAGTTCTGTCTCCCATCTCCCCCACCAATCCCCCCAAATTTGACACCAAGCTTGGATCACATGTGTCGCGGCGCGAGCGGCAACCGAGGCTCACCCTGCTGCTGACTTCCGCCGCCACCCTTGCCCTTTGACGCCGCGGGACGCTCCATGTGCCGGTTGATATAAATCGTCACCAGTTTTTGTTGTGCCGGACTCAGCCCGCTGAGCTGCGGCAACAGCCAGTCACCTAGACTCTCGTACATGCTCACCAAGGTGTCCACCACCGCCTGGCGGGAGGGTCATCGAGAACAAGCACTCGAACCGAGATCGGAGCACGACTCATCTTCGGGAACGAATTATCATACAGCCACGCGAGCCTCAGCTTCCCCGCTTAGCAGCTTAGCACGTGGAGGATCATTGAGAACAAGCACTCAAACTGAGATACGAGCATGACACGTTCAGGATGGATGCTCATATAGATGTCGGTAGTCTCGACGTCGTTCGAGTGCTTGTTCTCAATAACCACCCTGCCTTGCGCACATCCGCCGAACTCGAATTGAACGCCTCCACCAGTCCCGGCACGAGGTCGGGAGTGCTTCGCATCAGCGCGTCGGGCGCCATTCGCGCGATGACTCCCCCCAGGCACCGCACAGGTGCCGCTCCACCGTCTCCGAGGGACATATACAAAGCACTCGCCACGTCATGTAATGACATCAGACTCAAGAATGGATAGCCTTAGATGTGTAGGTTGGGAGGACGCGGGGGGAACAAGGGGCTGAAAGAAAGGAGGGGGCGGCCGGGAGAGAAGATGGCAGGGAGGAGGGGGCAGAAGGGGAGGCGAGGGGAGGAAGGGGCGGCGGGGAGATGTGGGAGCGGCAGGATGGCGGGGACTGCAACATTCGCTCTGCCCTGCCGTTTCCAACGTGAGGAGCCAGCGCGTGCAACGCCGCCGCCGCCGGAAGCGCCTCCACCACCCCGTCGAGTGCGTCGCCCGCCGCGGTCGTCACCTCGGGGAACTCGTCCTCATCATAGCGGCGCAAGTAGAATTTGCAAGTAAACGTTAAGGCAAGTCATCATATGCTAGTTTCAAGCGTTGACATCAGGCGCTTTCAAGACGAATGGGAGAACGCTTCAACTTGCACCGCCTCACCTCATCGTTCAACGCCCCCAGAATGCGCGGGAGGGCGATGCCAGCGTGAGGCGCGAAGGCTCCTGGGGCGCACTCCGCCAGGTCCCTAAGCGTCGCTAGCGCCAGCGCTCGGACTTCGGGGACAGAGTCGGGGGAAGCCAGGGACTCGAGGCTCACCGCCAGAACCTTGCAGTAGAGTCAGTACATTCTTTCATAGGGGATTTCGTTCCACGGCTTAGTCTCAATCGAATTACTATGCATGGAGCCATGGCTAATTTGTGTTTGTGATGAGCTCTGCGCTGGACAACGCTGGTACAAGGAAAATTAAGAGCAACAGTCAATAACGAGTGTGAAGCATGTTTGAGTTGTTCCTGCCTGGCCGGCATCGTGAGGGGCAAGGGAGGCGCCGGCTCGTAGCGCGCGTCGGAGCGCGGCGAGTGCTTTCGGTCGCGCGGCGGGGCCGTTGTTTAGGGCCCGGCTGATATTGCTCACCACGTCATAGGGTGACATTTATGTCAAGCGGATAGCGTTCAAACTGCGCTGGATGACGTGGCGGTTGACATCCGCCATGCCCTATTGCTCACCACGTCATAGGGCGCCACTTCACTCGAGCGACGAGGGTTCAAAATGCGTTCATGACCTAGCGGGCTGCGTGAATTAGCTAGCGTGCAGAAGTCAGCGGGAAAATAGCAGAAGCGTGCGGCGTGCCCGCAGGACTGCAGACTAGCACTCGACCACGACTGGGGATCTGACACGAGCAACATGTG
>Ga0307489_10002262_pt1 | contig 12874 bp, 33 predicted proteins | sample SB12metaG_FD_202247 | JGI IMG/M metagenome (GOLD analysis project Ga0307489, IMG submission 202247) | Sea-ice brine microbial communities from Beaufort Sea near Barrow, Alaska, United States - SB 1.2 | ecosystem: Environmental > Aquatic > Marine > Coastal | place: USA: Alaska | collected...
ACGCTGGCGTCGTGCTCCTCCGCCTGTTCCTCCTCCGCTTCCTCCTGCTCCTCCTCCTCCTCCTCCTCCTCCTCCTCCTCCTCCTCCTCCTCCTCATCATCGTTCCTTGGTTTAAATAGCATCCCATGACGGGACGAGAAATATCTGCCCGGCCGTGCGTCGAGGTGTCGGCGCCGATGGTGTTGAAGCCGCTGGACGGACTAGTCTTCAACGCCAGCCAATCAGTGGACCCGGACGACCCCACGCCGGAAGCGCCGGTGTTCCCGTTCGGTCCCTTCATGTACCGCTGGAGTTGCTACAACGTGAGCGGCGACGGCGTCACGCCGGAGGCAAGGGCTTACACTCGTCTAGTTTTCAGCTCAACCTGAGCCGTTCCTGACTCAAAATACACCCTGAGCACCCCCTACTACCCTCTACTACCTCCTAAACATCCCCTAGGCAACCCCTATAATGCAACCCCTATCCCACAGAAAGCGCTTACGTTGAGCCAGAAAGTGGACGAGTGTAAGCCCCGGGCCGGAGGCGTACCCGCTGGACTCCTGCTTCGCCGACGAGATGGGCGTGCTCAACCCCGACTCGCTGTCCAACGCGCTGGTCGTGCCGCCCGGCCTGCTCAAGGCAGGGGCTTACACTCGTCCACTTCTCAGCTCAACCTGAGCCGTTTCTGGCACAAAGTACACCCTAAACACCCCCTAATACTTCTTAAATACCCCCTGACACCTCCTAAGCACCCCCTAAACAACCCCTAAATGCACCCCTATACCACCGGACGCGCTTAAGTTGAGCCGAAAAGCGGACGAGTGTAAGCCCCTGGCTCAAGGATGGCAAGTACCTGTTCGTGCTCACGGTGTCCAAGGCAGGGACTTACACTCGTCCACTTTTCGGCTCAACTTAAGCGCATTCTGTGGGATAGGGGTGCATTTAGGGGTTGTTTAGGGGTTGTTTAGGGGGTGTTTAGGGCGTGTCAGGGGGTATTAAGAAGTATCAGGGGGTGTTCAGGGTGTGTTTTGTGCCAGAAACGGCTCAAGTTGAGCTGAGAAGTGGACGAGTGAAAGCCCCTGATCCAAGGAGCCGCTGTACAACGCGCTGGGGATGATCGCGGGGCGCATGGCGTCAATCAAAAGGACTGTCACCGTCAAGAGCCCGGCCAAGCCGCGCCTCGCGGGTAATATGACGCTCGCCGCCGAATTCAGCCAGTTCCAGGCGTCCCCCGCGGCGTTTCGCACGGCGCTCATCGGCGACCTGGTGGGGCGGTGCAGGTTGACCCTATGAAACCCAAGTTGAAACCGCCTGGAACTGAGCGCTTGAGACTGAAGTGTGATTAACTGCTTTCAACTTGTGCATTCAAATCCAACTCGCGCCGCTACAACCTGGCCTCGGGCCTGGGCGTCGCCATCGCCCGCATCATCATCACTCAGATCACCAGCGGCTCCGTCGTCGTTGACTTTGAGATTTTGTCGCCGTCGGATTCTGTCGCCGGCGCTAAGACTCTCGCCGAAATCGCCACCGACGCCGGCCTGGGCAAAGTCATCACGTTCACCAAGCTGCAGAGCGAGCTAAACATCTCGGTAGGGCGGTGCAGGTTGACCCTATCAAACCAACGTTGAAAGCGCCTGGAACGAAGCGCTTATAACTGAAATCTTATAAACTGCTTTCAAGTTTTGCTTTCAATTTCGACTTGCGCCACTACATCTCGGTGCCCGCCGCGGTGTTCCCCACGGTTCTGACGACGAAGATCGAGGAGGTGAGCGCGGACGACGTGATGCCCATCGTCATCATCCAGCCGCTGCGCTCCAACGTGGTCAACGCCAACGAGCAGCTTGTCCTCGCCGCCGGCTTCCAGGTAGGGTTTTAGGGTTTAGGGTTTAGGGTTTGGCTTCCAGGTACGGGGGGCTGAACTTCCTCCACCCTCCACTCCTCCACTCCTCCACTCCTCCACTCCTCCACTCCTCCACTCCTCCACTCCTCCACTCCTCCCCTCCTCCACTCCTCCACTCCTCCACTCCTCCACTCCTCCACTCCTCCACTCCTCCGCTCCTCACCTCTACCCGAGCCGTTTGCATCACTGAAGCCACCCAACGCATCCCACTAAACGTGCTGACATGAAGCCGAGAAGTGGAGGAGTGTGAGCCCCTGCGTGCGGGTGCTGGAGGGGCAGAACCGCTCGCTGCTGCGCAACCAGACCACCTTCTACTGGGTATGGCCTGACCAACATATGACGGAGTGCGTGAACACTTAGACACTTAGCAACAAGTAGTACTAAGTCGTCCAAATGGAGCGTTCTGATTGGTCGAGCGGGACGACTTAGTACTACTTGTTGCTAAGTGTCTATAAGTGGTTTCACGCACTTCGTCATAGCCTGCCACGTCTTCAACACGCATTTGAACCCTCGATTATTGATTCAAATGGCATCCTATGACGTGGCAAGCAACGTCTGCATTGCCCTATGACTAGGACATCATCGAGGGAGTGCTGGACTTCAGCTACCCGGAGACCATCTCGACTGAACGCACAAACGCGAACCTGGTGGTGCGGAAGAACGTGCTGGCGCCCGGGCAGACGTTCCTGCTGCGCCTCACGGCCCTGAACACCGTGTCCGGCCTCTTTGGATACAGCGAAATCTCCTTTTTCGTGAACGGCGCGCCGAGCTCGGGGACGTTCGACGTGACGCCGTCGGCAGGGGCTTACACTCGTCCACTTTTCAGCTCAACCTAAGCCGTTTTGGTCACACCTCCCCGTGTCCCCCTGTCTAATAGATTGGGGTAAAATCAGGCACCCAACGTATCCAACAAAACGTGCTTACGTTGAGCCGAAAAGTGGACGAGTGTAAGCCCCTGGTCGTCGGTGGGGTTCGCGGCGGAGACGGAGTTCAAGCTGCGGGCCATCGGCTGGGAGGACGACGGCAGGGGCTTACACTCGTCCACTTCTCAGCTCAACCTGAGCCGTTTCTGACACAAAATACACCCTGAACACCCCCTGACACTCCTTTATACCCCCTATTACCTCCTAAACACCCCCTAAACAACCCCTTGATGCACCCCTATCCCACAGAATGCGCTTAAGTTGAGCCGAAAAGTGGAGTAGTGTAAGCCCCTGGACGACGGCACGGACCCTGTGGAGTACGAGTTCCGCTACTACCACCCCGTGACGGGCGCGCAGATCCCGCTCGTGGCGCGCGCGCGCGACAACGAGGTAGGCCGGTGCAGCTTGACCCAATCAAACCCGCGCTAAATCCGCCTGGAACTAAGCGCTTAAAACTACAAAAATGACAAACTGCTTTCAACTTTGCTTTCGAATTCAATTTGCGCCGCTACAACGAGGTGGTCACAATTGTGCCCCCCGTCACCACCGCTGAGGGAGAGTATGAACTCGTCATCACCGCGTACATCGTGGACTTCTACAACGCCAAGGCGCAGGTCAACCGCACCATCATCGTGAAGCCCCCCAAGGTAGGGCGGTGCAGGTTGACCCTTTGAATCCCATGGTGAAAGCGCTGGGAACTCAGAGCTTGAAACAATAATATGATGAATCGCCTTTAAAGTTTGCTTTTAAATTCAACTTGCGCCACTACAACAAGTACGACGACAGCACCACGGCGCTGGTGCAGAACGGCAGCTACCCGTACAACCTGACGGCCTCGCTGGCCTTCACGCAGAACCTGCTTGACGCACAGCTGCGCACCGCCAAGGTAGGCCGGTGCAGGTTGAAACCAGCTGAACCCCTCCAAGTTGAAAGCGCGTTGGCTTCGTAAATGGGGGAGGCCCCCTATGGACCACTGTTTCCTCACTCTGATATATGGGGGAGGCCCCCTATGCAAAATTCAGCGCTTGAAAGCAACATGTGATGAACCGCTTTTGACTTTTGCTTTCAATTTCAACATGCGCCGCTACACCAAGGGCACCAACAACGTGCCGCTGCTGCTGACGATCGCGCAGGCGGTGGTGGCAGGGGCTCACACTCGTCCACTTTTCAGCTCAACTTCAGCCGATTCTGACACAAAATACCCCCTAAACACCCCCTAATGCCCCTTAACACCTGCACAACACCCCCCACACAACCCATAAGTGCCCCCCACATCCCACAAGAAGCGCTCAAGTTGAGCTAAATCGCGGACGAGTGTTAGCCCCTGGGTGGTGGTGGTGAACAACGCGGAGGCGACGATCCGGCGGAACATGCCGCAGCCGGTGACGCTGCCGGGGCTGGACTACACGCCGTCGCAGAAGGCGCAGCTCGCCGCGGACGCCTTCTACACCTCGGTAGGGCGGTGCAGCTTGACCCCAGCAAACCCACGTCGAAACCGCCTGCAGATGAGCCCTTGAAACCAAAATGTGACGAAGTGCTTTCACGAAGTGCTTTCAAACTTTGCTTTCAAAATCAAGTTGCGCCGCTACACCTCGGCGTCCATGGCGCAGCTGGCCACCATCATGGTAAGGCGGTGCAGGTTGACCCTATGAAACCCGTGTTGAAACCGCCTGGAATTAAGCGATTGAAACTTGAATACGATAAACTGGTTTCAGACTTTGCTTTCAATTTCAACTTGCGCCGCTACATCATGGACGCGCTTGACGACGCCATCCAGAGCGTCAAGGTAGGCCGGTGCAGGTTGACCCTATGAAACCCAAGTTGAAATCGCCTGGAACTAAGCGCTTGAAACTATTTCATGATGAACTGCTTTCAAAGTTTGCTTTCAAATTCAACTCACGCCGCTACATCAAGGTGTCCAAGGAGGAGCTCGACCAGTTTGCGGCGGTCACGGTATGGCCCAAACCCTAAACCCCAAACCCTAATCCCTAAGCCCTAAACCCTAAACCCTAAACCCTAGTCATTGTGTGGCCCGCCAGATGTTGCTCGCCACGTCGTAAGTTGTCGTTTGGTAAAGAAACGAGGTTTTCAAATGCGTGGAATGACGTGGCGAGAAACGGTGCAATATGTCCTTGTGTGACGGCGGCGTCGACGGCGGGCACGGAGGCGCTGGCGGGCGGCGACAACGCGGTCAACGCGCAGAACTCCGTGCTGCAGCTGGCCACGGCGTCGGGCGAGTCGGGCCTGGACGGCGTGGCGGCGCAGGGCCTGCTGGACTCCGCGGGCAGGGGCGTACACTCGTCCACTTTTCAGCTCAACTTAAGCGCTACCTGCGGGATAGGGGGTGCGTTTAGGGGTTGTTTAGGGGTCGTTCAAGGGGTGTAAGGGAGTATGAAAGGGAGGATGATGGGGTGAGTAGGGTGTGCTTTTGTGTCAGAATGGCTCAAGTTGAGCTGAGAAGTGGACGAGTGTAAGCCCCTGTCCGCGGGCTCCATCCTCGACGTCACCTCCGACGACGCCGGCGCCGCCATCACCGCAACCCGCGCCGCGCTCCTTGGGGCCGCGCCGTCGCCCGCCGCCGCCGCCACCACCGCGCTTGACAAGTCCAAGGCTAACGCTGCCAACACCGCCGCCATTGTCAAGGTAAGGCGGTGCGGTTGACCCTATCAAACCCACGGTGAAAGCGCCTGGACCTAATTGCTTGAAACTGAAGTGTGATGAACTGCTTTCAAGTTATGGTTTCAAATTTATTTTGCGCCGCTACATCAAGGCGTTGTCGCGGTCGGGTGTGGGCGGGGGCGTGGAAGGGCAGGACGCGTTCAGCGTGTCCTCCCCCAATTTGCAGGTCAAGGCCTTTGTGGCCAACGGCGATACGGTAGGGCGGCGCAGGTTGACTCGCCAAGCTACCCAAACTTCATCACTCAACCCTGTAAATCTGACCAATCTTCGCCACTGAACTTTGCGAATGTACCCAATGTTTAACATTGAACCTGGCAAGATGTACCCAAGCTTTGCTTTGGAATCCAACTTGCGGCGCTACAACAAGGCGGGCGCCGTGGAGATGCCGTCGGCGCCGGGCCGCAACGGCTCCGCCCCCAGCTTCAACATCCCCGCCGGCCTCGACAAGGCCGGCGATACCGGCGTCGGTGGGGCCGCCCAGATGTTTAGGGTTTAGGGTTAAGCATTAGGATTCAGGGTTAAGGTCTGAACCCTAAACCCTAACCCCTGCTCGCTACGTCACAGGCTGCCATTGAACTCAATACAGGAGGGTTCAACAACACGCGTGCTCATGACGAGTCGTGCAATATTCGCTTTTGGTCCCTTGCTTGCCACGTCATAGGATGCCATTCAACCCAAGAGATGAGGGTCTACAATCCAGGTCGGTGGGATGACGGGGCTGGCGGGAAGTATTCGCTCGTCCCTAGGTGCAGACAACGAGATAACGACCTCGGTGTCGAACAAGAACATCTACGCGTTCTCCAACGACTCGAGCCGCATCGAGGGCGACACCGCCTCCTTCACGGCAGGGGCTTACACTCGTCCACTTCTCAGCTCAACTTGAGCCGTGTCTGACACAAGAAAACGCCCTACACACCCTCCACACCCCCTCACACCCCCTTAAGACGGGCTACACAAACCCCACGCGCACCCCCTATCCCATACAAAGCGCTCAAATTGAGCTGAAAATGGACGAGTGTAAGCCCCTGCTTCACGGTGTCACAGAAGGGCGCCAGCCAAGAGAAGGAGGTGGCCAACCTGACCATTCCGTTTCAGATCAAGATCCCGCTCACCATCGTGGGGTCCAGCTGCCGCAAGACGGTGGGGGGCTGCCGCTACTGGGACGGCGCCAAGGAGCAGTGGTCCACGGAGGGCATGACGGAGGCAGGGGCTTACACTCATCCACCTTTCAGCTCAACGTAAGCCGTTTTGGTCACATCTCCCGTGTCCCCCTGTCTAATAGACTGGGGGACTATCATGCACCCAACGTATCCCACAAGATGTGCTTACGTTGAGCTGAGAAGTGGACGAGTGTAAGCCCCTGGGCGGAGGTGGAGCGGACCGACACGTACATCCTGTGCGAGGCCACGCATCTCTCCGACTTCGCCGTGTCCGCGGACGACGTGGTGCCCGAGTTCAACCTGGTGAACCCCGTGGTAGGGCAGTGCAGGTTGACCCCATCGAACCCACGTTGACACCGCCTGAAACTAAACGCCTGAAACCACAATATGATGAACCGCCTTCAAAAATTGCTTTCAAAATCCACTTGTGCCGCTACACCGTGGACGCCGGCGACCTCTTCAGCAATCTGAACATGGATAACGCCGTGGTCATCTTCGTGATCGCCATCATCATCTGCTTGTTCTCCGCCTTCAACTACGTGGGGTACAAGGCAGGGGCTTACACTCGTCCACTATTGGGCTCAACGGAAGCACATTCTGTGGGATACGTTTGGTGCATGATTTTCCCCCAGTCTATTAGACAGGGGGACAAGGAGATGTGTGACCAACACGGCCTAGGTTGAGCTGAAGAGTGGACGAGTGTAAGGCCCTGGTACACGCGCGACATCCGCGACCGCGAGCGCAAGCGCGTCGTGGACAAGATAGCCACCATCGACAGCCGCCTCTCCCGCTCCGGCATCTACGCCGTGGACGCCGGCGCCGTCGTCAAAGGGGGCAAAATTGGCGCGCCGGGTAAGATAAGCAAGCCGCAAAAGGCTGCGTTGGCCGGCGGGGCGGGCGCGGCGATCGGGCTCACGGAGGCGGATCTCACGCCGGTCAAGCCCGTGGGCTTCAAGGCAGGGCCTTTCACTCGTTCACCTCTCAGCTCAACTTGAGCGCTTTTCATGGGATAGGGAGTGCGCGTAGGGGTTGTGTAGCCCGTGTTGAGGGGGTGTTAGGGGGTGTGTAGGGTGTTTTTGTGTGTCAGGCACGGCTCAAGTTGAGCTGAAAGGTGAACGAGTGTCAGCCCCTGCTTCAAGGCGCAGCTGGAAGACGCTTTCCAGGCTTTGCGGACCAATCACCAAGTGGTGGGCATCATCGAGTGCGCGCCCGAGGTAGGGCGGTGCAGGTTGACCCTATCAAACCCGTGCTGAAAGCCCCAGGAACACCCGCTCGGAACTAAAATATGATCGCCTGCTGTCAATTTGCTTCAATTTTGCTTTCAAATTCAACTTGTGCCGCTGCTCCGAGGACGACTTCACGCGGCCGCAGCGCCTCATGTGCCTCCTCGCCCTCATCTTTGGCCAGTTCGCCGCCTCGGTGGGGCGGTGCAGGTTGACAGCATCCAGTCCGAGTTGAAAGCAAACCTGCTTTCAGCGCTTGAAACTAAAATCATGGATGAATCGCTTTCAAACGCTGCTTTCAAATTCAACTTGCGCCGCTACACCTCGGCGATCTTCTTCGGCATCGACCCCAGCAACGTGGCCATGAAGGCAGAGGCTTACACTCGTCCACTCTTCAGCTCAACCTCAGCCGTTTTGGTCACACCTCCCCGTGTCCCCCTGTCTAATAGACTGGGGGAAAATCATGTACCCAACGTATCCCACAAAATTTGCTTACGTTGAGCCGAAAAGTGGACGAGTGTGAGCCCCTGGATGAAGGCCATCATAGGCGTGGTCACCTCCATGATCCTCACGCCGTCCAAGGCATGGGGGTTGTTGAGAACAAACCCTAAACCCTAAACCCTAAGACGCACTCGACACACGTTGAATCCCCTCCTACTCCTCACCTAGATCCTGCACTAAATAAACCCTAAACCCTCAACCCTGAACCTTGAGAACACGCACTCGAGACACGTTGAATCCCCTCCTACTGCTCCCCCGCGCGTCTGCACGAGCATGCACCCTGAAGGTAGTACCCGATGATTCATGCAGGGGCACGCCTGATCTCGGTTCGAGTGCTTGTTCTGAGCGACCCAGCAGCAAGGTGTTCTTCAAGATGCTGTTCACGAACTCGACGTACCGCGCGCCGCCCAAGCGCAAGGAGACGCGGCGCACGCTGGCCAAGACCCGCCGCGAGCAACTCAAGCGCGGCGCCATGGTGGGGCCAGGCTTTATTAAGCCCTAAACCCTAACCCTAAACCCTAAACTCCGAACCCTAAAACCTAAAAGCCATGGTGGGGAGCTGCACGCTCATGCCCGTGCTTCAAAGCGCTTGAAACCAGTCTCGACGTGTCGAGGTGTCGAGCGCTGATTGTGTCATACCCCCGCCCCGCGCCAAGATGGGGCGGTGAATGCGCCGGCCGGGTTTAGGGTTCAGGGTTTCTACCAGGGTTTAGGGTTTGACCCCATGCATGATGTGCTGTGAGAACGCTGCCAAGTACACAGGAAGCTTGACAGACGTGTTTAAAGCGCCTGAGCCTGATTGCTGCGCCTTGTGAAGTAAAATCGATAAACCGCCTTCAAGCCTGGCTTTCAAATTTCAACATGCGCCCCTGTACCCGGGTTTCAGGCGGCTCCAACAGCTCACAGAACTTTTCCGAGGATAACAAGGCAGGGGGGGTATTGAGAATTGAGAACATGCACTCGACCGACGACGCATCTCCTCCTCCTCCTCCTTCTCCGCGCGTCTGTATGACCATTTACGCTCAAGGCAAGTCATTATCCGATCTCGGTTCGAGTGCTTGTTCTCAATGACCCTGCTGCAAGGAAGAGCCAAGGTCAAGAGATTCCTCGGCGAAGAAAACCAGCAAGGTGAAGATCAATCTGGCGGCGGAGGGGCCGCCGCCGTCGCATGCGTCGTTTTCGTACGACCCGGGAGCGGCGGCCAGGAACCCGCGCTCGAGCCTCAAGCGAACGTCGAGCATCACCTCCAAGGGGCCGGGGGCGGCGGGGGAATACCCGGCGGGATGGGGGGCTACCCAAAGCTTCAGCTTCGCCCCGGAGGGTGCGGCGGCGGCGGCGGCGGCGCCGGAGGGACCGGACACCGCGCCGGGTGGTCGCCCCCGCCGCCGCGCTGGTATGCCGAGGTGAGGCGGTGCAGGTTGACCCTATCAAACCCACGTTGAAAGCGCCTGAAATTAAGCTCTTAAAACTGAGTTATGACAAATTGCTTACAAATTTTGCTTTCAAATTCAACTTGCGCCGCTACACCGAGGCAGAGCCAAATGGCAGGTGGGCCCGAGGGCGGCGCAGGGTCTGGGGCCGCCGCGGGTGGCGGGGTGGCTGGGGTGTTTTCGTATCCCAGGGACACGTCGAATTACGTTCCACCGCCGCAAGGGCCGCCGGCAGGCGTGGGCGATGCGCCGCGGCCGAGGCGCCGCGCTAAGGTAGGACCTGTCAATGTCTTAACATCGCTCGCCACGTCATAGGATGACGTTCCACTCAATGAACGAGGGCTTAAAACGCATGCCAACGACGTGGCAGGCAATTTTTACTTTGTCCCTTGGGCCAGGCGTCCAACCAGGTGTCGCCTGGACCGTCGCCCGGCGCGGGGGTCTTCGATGGTGTGTTTCCAGGTTTAGGGTCGGCACAGGACGGCACGCCGCTACCGCCGCAGCCGGGCGGCGGGGGCGGGCCGGCGCCGCCGCCACCCTCGGGCCACCCCATTCGCCCGCGACGCAAGATGGCGAACATCGGCTCGGCGGCGATCGCGGCCGCGATGACATTGGGGCGGGGCAAGGTAGGGCGGTGCAGGTTGATCCTACAAGACCACGTTGAAAGCGCCTGAAACTAGCCGCTTGAAACTAAAATGTGATGAACCGCTTTCAAACTCTGCTTTCAAATCCAACTTGCGCCGCTGCAGCAAGGTGGCGCCCGGGCCGCTGATGCCGCCGCCACCGGAGGCCGCCCTCGCCCCCGGCGCCGGCGCCGGCCGCCCCGTGCGGCGCAAAGCGCGCGCCGCGATGCTCGCCATGCAGGGAGCCGCCACCATGCAGGCAGGGGATTACACTCGTTCACGGTAGAGCTCAACTTGAGCAGCTGCAGGACACGATCATGAGCTAAGTCGGGTTATACGGTGGAAAGAAGAGCTCAAGTTGAGCTGAATTGGGAACGAGTGTAAGCCCCTGCATGCAGGCGGCGGCGGACGCGGGAGGTCCCGAGGACGTCGCCGCCGGCGCGGCGCCCCCGCCCCCCGCGCCTCGCTCGCGCCCGCGCTCCGGCCACGCCCCCTTCCAGCCGGGTTCACCCCCGATGAACGACAACTTCACCGGCGGCGCTCCGGGGCAGGAGACACCCAACACGCCCCCCCACGTGGCGGTAGCAGCGAGCCACGATGCTGAGACGCGCCTCGCAATGCTGGTAGGGTCAACTAACGGTTGTCGGCCGCCAAGTCATCGACACGCGTTTCGAACCGTCTTAAACCCTCCTTTCTTATGTTGAATGACTTCTTATGAGGGACAAGTAACTGTTGTGGACCGCCCCAGTCATCGACATGCGTTTTGAAGCGTCTTAAACTCCCGTCTCTAAAGCTGAATGACATTCTATGACGTGGCGAGCAATATCTGCCAGGCCGTAGATGGTGGCGTCCGTGTCGCGCGCGCTGCAAGTTCGGCGGCCGGGGGCGGGCCGCAGCCTGCGCCCCGGCGCCGGCGCCTTCGACGTCCAGCGCCGCAAGCGCATGGTAAGGCCTGCCATATATTGCCCTAAACCCTAAACCCTAAACCCTAAACCCTAAACCCTAAACCCTAAACCCTAAACCCTAAACCTCATAAGCTGTGACAGTACCCCAAGCTCTCTCCTTCGCCACGTCATAGGATGCCATTCAGCTCCCGAAACACTCAAATGTGCGTGGGATGACGTGGCGAGCTGTATGTGGGCGGCTCTGGCACGTGGTGGGCGCGGTGGTGGAGCAGCAGGCCGCCGTCGCCAACGCGGCGGACGGCACGGCAGGGAGGTTTTTGATGCCAAGCACTTCACCGACCTTGACTCTCCTCCTCCTCCTCCTCATCCTCCTCCTCCTCCTCATCCTCCTCCTCCTCCTCCTCGTGTCGTACTGGGTGAGTCATGCAGGCACGTCCGATCTCGGTCCGAGTGCTTGATTTGAATGACCCTGCGGCCAGGAAGAAGTGGTGATGGCGCATTACGTGCCGGAGCCAATCCTCATCATCGTGCGCCGCATCCAGCGCATGTGGCGCCGCAAGATGGCGGACCGCGAGCGCGTGCGCAACCGCGCCGCGCGCGTCTTCCAGAAGATCTATCGCGGCAACATGGCGCGGCAACGCGTCAAGTTGGCGAAGTCCGAGCTCGCCGGCACGGTGGGCGGGGGGCTGTGGTGGGTCAAGGCGCACATGGCGGGTGCGGGCGGCGGCGAAAGGCAGGCGAATGCGGCGGCCCTCGCCGGCCAGCAGCAGTCCAAGGCAGGGGGATCATTCAGTACAAGCACTAAACCCTAAAAAACCTTAAACCTTAAACCCTAAACCTTAAGCCCTAGTGCTTGTACTGAACGCAGGGGGGTCATTCAGTACAAGCACTCCACCGACATTGAATCGACGAAAAACCGAATTCGGGCCAACGCCTCATAGTCGGTCGGCACACCACCAACTGAGTTCGAGCGTATGTATGAGCATTCACACTGAAGGTAAGTAAAGCTCCGATCTCGGTCGAGTGGTTGTTGTGAATACCCTAAACCCTAAACCCTAAACCCTAAACCATAAACCATAAACCATAAACCATAAACCCTAAACCATAAACCATAAACCCTAAATTTGACCCTGGTGATTGGAGCAGCAGGCGCGGTCGGACGTCAACGCGGGGTCGCGGCAGGAGGAGCTCGTGGGCAGGGGCTTACACTCGTCCACTTTTCAGCTCAACTTGAGCACTTTGTATGGGATAGGGGGTGCGCAGAGGGGTCGTGTAGCCCGTTTTTCAGGAGCGGGTAGGGGGTGTTTAGGGTGTGTAGGTTGTTTTGTGTGTGACAGACACGGCTCAAGTTGAGCTGAAAAGTGAACGAGTGTAAGCCCCTGCTGGTGGGCAAGTGGATGGGCGTGCCAAACGCGAAGTTGATGGCTGAGCTGGAGGAGGCCGACGCGGGCGGCAAGGCTGAGAAGCGAGTCAAGGTAGGGCGGTGCAGGTTGACCCTATCAAACCCACGTTGAAAGCGCCTGGAAGTAAGCGTTTGAAGCCCAATTGTGA
>Ga0307489_10002263_pt1 | contig 12874 bp, 10 predicted proteins | sample SB12metaG_FD_202247 | JGI IMG/M metagenome (GOLD analysis project Ga0307489, IMG submission 202247) | Sea-ice brine microbial communities from Beaufort Sea near Barrow, Alaska, United States - SB 1.2 | ecosystem: Environmental > Aquatic > Marine > Coastal | place: USA: Alaska | collected...
TTAACGGTACTGTGTCTGGCACTCGCCAAACCATCGATCTCTTGCTCGCTAGGCTAAATGCTGATGAGCGACTCAATCCTATCTCGGTTAAGGAGTCAATAGACGAAACCCAGCCGTTCCATCGTACTAAAGTTAAGCTTAAAAAAGAGATTGTGACTATGGGGGTTGAAGGTATTGACCCTCTTAAGACAGTGGGTACTTACGTTAAGCCTGCTGATTGGAATGCGTTGATTTCCGATCCTGATGTGTTACTGATTGATACTCGTAACGATTACGAAATTGAAATTGGTACGTTTAAGAATGCGGTCAATCCCAATACAGAATCTTTTCGTGAGTTTCCTCAATACGTAAAAGATAATCTTGACCCAGCCAAAAACAAAAAAGTCGCGATGTTTTGCACTGGTGGGATCCGTTGTGAAAAATCTACCGCGTATCTAAAAGAGCAGGGGTTTGATGAGGTGTATCACCTTGAAGGCGGCATTCTTAAGTATTTAGAAGACGTACCCAAAGACAATACTTTATGGGAAGGTGATTGCTTTGTATTTGATAACCGCGTGGCGGTGAATCACGATTTAGAGAAGAGTCATTACGACCAATGTTATGCGTGCCGTTTGCCTATCACCGAACAAGACAAACAAAGTGACCTATTTGAAGCAGGTGTGAGTTGTCCCAAGTGCCACGGAAAACATAGTGAAGAGCAGCTCGCAAGGTACAGAGAGCGTGAAAAACAAGTCAGTTTAGCCGTAGAGCGTAATGAAGAGCATTTAGGTTTAGATGCCCGCAAGGCCATCAAGTTAAGGCGCCAACAAAAGGCTGCTAGTCGCCGAGCTCAGCGCACTGCTATGGGTAAAAGTAACGGTTGATTGACTTTAAAATGAATCACTTATTTGACTGCGTTATTAATAGAATATAGACACTGGCTTGTCATAAGCGTTAAACTTAGCCCATTAAAATAAAACTTGAAGAAGTTGAATAGATTATGTCTGAGAATGCATCTGAAAAAGCATTAGACCCTAAAAAAATGGCAGAAGCTCGTAAAGAGTTTGATTTCTTTGATGTTGACGGCAGCGGCACAATAGGCTTAAGAGAGTTTATTGAGTTGTTAACGGTGTTATCGCCCAAAACCAAAGCCAGTCATGTTCAAGAAGGTTTTAGTTTAATCGATAAGAACAACGACGGCTCTATCGATTTTGAAGAGTTTTTAGAATGGTGGCAACAATCTTGGTGGGAATACTAACGCTAGTCGTTGGTCACATTTTATAAAAAGGGCTTCAAAATTTGAAGCCCTTTTTAGTTTTTATAGCCTGTTCTTTTCTGTATGGTTTATGTTTTAGGTTTTACCCCCATAACTAATGAAAGATTTATGATGTTTAATCTTACACATATTGATTCACTTTATTTTAATGGGAAACCTTAATATGACAGATGCAACTTACGTCCCCCCTAAAGTCTGGACCTGGGACGCTGGTAGTGGCGGGAAATTCGCCAATATCAATCGACCTATTGCGGGCGCAACTCACGATAAAGTGCTGCCAAAAGGTAAACACCCCATGCAATTGCATTCTTTGGCGACGCCTAATGGTGTAAAAGTCACTGTGATGCTAGAAGAATTGCTGGCGGCGGGTTTTACTGGGGCTGAATACGACGCTTACATAGTGAATATTATGGAAGGTGAGCAGTTTGGTAGTGGGTTTGTGGATATTAATCCCAATTCAAAAATACCTGCTTTGATGGATAATAGTACTAATCCACCTACTCGCGTATTTGAGTCTGGGGCAATTCTGCTGTACTTAGCAGAAAAATTTAATGTGTTTTTACCCAGTGATCCTTCGAAAAAAGCTGAATGTATGTCTTGGCTGTTCTGGCAAATGGGCAGTGCGCCGATGTTAGGAGGTGGATTCGGACACTTTTATGCTTACGCACCAGAAAAGTACCAATACCCCATTGACCGCTATGCGATGGAAGTGAAACGTCAACTTGATGTACTCAATATTCAGTTAGCAGATAAAGAATTTATTTGTGGTGACGAATACACTATTGCTGATATGGCAATCTGGGCATGGTACGGCGCTATGGTACTCGGCAAGTTATATGAAGCGGCTGAGTTTTTAGATGTTGAGTCATATACACATTTACTACGCTGGGCTAAACAGATTGATGCCAGAGACGCTGTGAAACGCGGTAAAATGGTGAATCGTAGTTGGGGCCAGCCTGAAGGCCAATTGCGTCAGCGCAATGATGCCAGCGATTTTGACAATAAGACGCAAGATAAGCTCGAACCTTCGGAATAACGTTTTATTCTGATTTTGAGTTCCCACGTCGAGCATCAGTTCACATGCACCCTTAGGGTGCGTGTTTGTTCTATTTTGGGATATTTCCATCCTCCATTATTTATTTAACCCTAATAAATACGGGTTAATGCTCATTGGCTTGAAGTTTGCAGTGTAAGAAATTGAGTCAAGGTCAATGATGACCTAATAATAAAAGATTCAACGGATAACGGCGTCCATTAACTCATTAGAAAATTCTAATGAGTTAATGGACGCTTTTTTTTTGGCTCTAAAAACGTGAATAACGTTATTAATAATAATCACAATGAGAGAGAAAAACGATGTCTTATTTAGAACCAAAAGAGTTTGCTACCAAAATGGTAGACGCGGGTGAACAGAAAATTTTCATGTCCACTAAAGATACGTTAATTAGAGCATTTATGGCGGGAGCTATTCTTGCGTTGGCCGCATTTTTTGCGATCACAGTCATCATAAAAACAGGTAGTCCAATACTTGGGGCAGTGCTTTTCCCCGTTGGGTTTATCATGCTGTATTTGATGAAGTATGACTTATTAACCGGTGTGTTTACTTTAGTGCCACTTGCCGTTATCGACAAAAGACCAGGCTGTACAATAAGGGGCATGCTTAGGAATTGGGGACTAGTGTTCTGTGGAAACTTTGCAGGTGCACTCACCACCGCATTCTTTGCGTCCTTCATACTGACTTATGGTTATCAGATTGACGGCGGTGTGATTGCTGAAAAAGTTGCCTCAATTGGTGAATCAAGAACATTGGGTTATAAAGAGCAAGGTATTGGGGGCTGGTTTACAATCTTTATCCGCGGGATGTTATGTAACTGGATGGTCTCTATGGGGGTGGTTGGCGCCATGATCTCTACATCAGCGGGCGCTAAAATGGCCGCAATGTGGATGCCTATCATGCTGTTTTTCTTCATGGTGTTTGAGCATTCAATTGTTAATATGTTCTTGTTCCCATTCTCTATGATTATGGGGGGAGAATTCGCTATCTCTGATTACTTGTTATGGAATGAAATTCCAACGGTATTGGGTAACTTGGTGGGTGGTTTCTTATTCGTAGGCTTACCTATTTATTATACTCACGTGCGTGAGAGTAAAACCCGTAACGCTTAAGTTTTCCCTTTGATATTTGCTGTCGCAGAAAGCGTTCACCAGCGTATAACCTGTTGTCAACAAGTATTATTTTAAAATTCTTCATATTAAGAGAGTTATGTAATGAATCGTAATGAAGTAACAGAATTAATCGTTCTACAAAAACAACTTAAAAACCTCACTTGGCCACAACTTGCTGAGGCCGTGGGTCAAAGCAAAGAATGGACAACTGCTGCTCTTTTAGGGCAAATGACGTTGAACGCTGATCAGGCCAAATCAGTGGGCGATTTACTAGACTTACCAGACGCCGCTATCGCACAATTGCAAATAGTGCCTTACAAAGGGTCTTTGCCGACAATCGTACCGACTGATCCTCTTATCTATCGTTTTTATGAACTGATCAGTGTTTATGGCTCTACGTTCAAAGCTTTGATCAACGAAGAGTTTGGTGATGGCATTATGAGTGCGATCGATTTTGATATGGACTTGAGCCGCAAGGAAGATCCTAAAGGTGACAGAGTAAAAATCATTATGACAGGTAAATTTTTACCGTTTAAAAGTTACTAGTTATTAGTTATTAGTAACTAGATTCTAGCTCATTCTTTACAAGGACCCCACTGCATGTCTGACGTTTTAGCTATATCAGTTGGACAATATTCTGATAAGGGTCGAAAAGACATTAATCAGGACTTTCATGGCGTGTTGGTACCCAAAGAGCCGGTGTTATCTACTAAAGGCATCGCAATTGCGATTGCCGATGGCATAAGTAGCAGTGATGTGAGTCATATAGCCAGTGAAGCTTCGGTAAGAAGTTTGCTGGATGATTATTTTTGTACCTCCGAAACCTGGTCAGTGAAAAAATCTGCTGATCAGGTGCTCACCGCTAGCAATTCTTGGCTGCACTCACAAAGTCAAAAAAGTGAACACCGATTGGATAAAAATAAAGGTTATGTATGCACCTTAAGTGCAATGATTATCAAGTCAACCACTGCATACATATTCCATTTAGGTGATAGCCGAATTTACCGTTTACGTACAGGAGAGCTAACACAGCTTACCGATGATCACCGCACGTGGGTTTCTAGTGAAAAAAGTTATCTAAGCCGTGCGATGGGCATATATCCTCATTTCGAATATGACTATCAATCTTTAGTTATCGAACAAGGTGATATTTTTATATTCGCAACTGATGGGGTGTATGAACATGTGAGCAGTGATTTTATGATAGCCGCTGCAAGTGATGTGTTAATCGACATAAATAATGTGGCCCAAATTTTGGTGGAAACCGCGTATAAATTGGGAAGTACAGACAATCTTACTGCTCAAGTTGTGCGCATTGACTCAGTACCTAGCCAAGATATAAACGAAAGAGTACAACAACTCACTGAACTGCCTTTCCCGCCTATTTTGGACGTGCGAGCCAATTTTGACGGTTTTAAAATTGTCCGAAATTTACATGCGACAAGCCGAAGTCATGTGTATTTGGCTGAAGACAATGAGACACCATCTAGTTTACCTATCGTCATTAAAACCCCCTCTGTTGACCTGCAAGATGACCCCGCTTACCTAGAACGATTTTTGATGGAAGAGTGGATTGCAAAAAGAATTAGTAGCGCCCATGTGCTTAAACCTTGTGAGCTAAAACGCAAACGACACTATTTGTATACCGCCTTTGAATTTATCGATGGGCAAACACTGACTCAATGGATGATAGATAACCCAAAACCAAGTTTGCAAAGCGTTCGCGAAATTGTCGGGCAAATTGCCAAGGGGTTACAGGCTTTTCACCGATTAGAAATGTTACATCAGGACATACGCCCTGAAAATATCATGATAGATACATCAGGTGTGGTCAAAATTATCGATTTTGGTTCAACCAAAGTGGCTGGTTTAATGGAGATGACTCAGTCAATCGAGCATCAAAATATATTAGGTACCGCTCAATACACCGCACCTGAGTATTTTTTAGGTGATGTTGGGACACCGTGTTCAGACTTATTTTCGTTAGCAGTGATCACCTATCAAATGTTGACAGGTAGATTGCCTTATGGGGCAGAAGTGTCTAGATCCAGAACTAAATCAGCACAAAATAAACTGCGTTATCAGACCGCGTTACATGATGATCGCGAAATCCCCGCTTGGGTGGATGACACACTCAAACATGCGTTGCATCCCAACCCTTATAAACGTTATCAAGAGCTATCAGAGTTTATCTATGATTTAAGCCAACCAAGTAAAACCTTTTTAAGTAAAACTAAAGCACCATTATTGGAGCGAGACCCAGTGGTGTTTTGGCAAAGTGTGAGTGTAATTTTAGTGTTGGTGATTGTTTACTTACTTTCGAAGTAATATTGCTATAAATTTAGAACATAAAAAGCCCATTTAAGAATTATTTACAGTGAAATATGGGCTTTATATGTTGTTGTTTTAGTGTTTAGCTGCGTATTCTTCGTTGGCTTTCCATACACGCATAAAGTTACCGCTAAGGATTTGGATAATATGCGCATCAGTGTAGCCGCGGTTTATCAAACCTTGTATTAGGTTGGGATAAGTCGACACGTCTTTTAGATCGGTAGGCAATGAGTCACCCACACCGTCATAATCAGAACCAATGCCAACATGGTCAATACCAATCAGTTTTACTACATGGTCAATATGATCTAATACGCTGTCTAATGTGGCATAAGGTAGTGGGTTTTCTTCGGCAAATTGGTCACGAAAGTTTTTATATTCCTCGCTGTCCTTACCGAATTTTTCTTCTGCCGCTTTTTGTCCTGCACTGCGTTTTTTGCTCCAAGCATTGGCTCGTTTAGTGACAAAGGTTGAACCAAAGTTAATTTGGATCACGCCGCCATTTTTGCCCAGTGCTTTGATCATATCGTCGTCCATATTACGCTCAAAGCCAGGTGTAAATGCTCGCAATGAAGAATGTGAGGCGATGACGGGGGTTTGACTTATTTCAAGGGCTTGATAAAAAGCTGCATCAGAGACATGGGAAATATCAATTAACACGCCTACTTTATTCATCTCGGCTACCAATTCTTTACCAAAAGGGCTAAGGCCTTTCCATTTACGGCGCAAGTCGTAAGATGAATCCGATATGTGGTTAGCCATTGAATGAGCCAGTGTAATGTATCGAATACCCCGTTCATAAAAATGTTGTAGGTTGGCTAAATCACCTTGAATAGGTGAACCGTTTTCCATGCCCAGAGGCAATGAAATCAACCCTTGAGCAAATTGTTTTTCCACATCAGCGGTGCTGGTGGCAATGGCAAATTTGTCGGGTGCACGGCCTACAATCGCCTCAACATAATCAATCAGCTTGTCGGCTAATTTAGTTGAGTTGGCCGAGTTGTCTAAACTGGCTGGAATGTAAATCGACATAAAAGGTGCATTCAGTCCACCTTGTTTGGCGCGAGGGTAATCAAAGTCACCATCTGCTGTGGCCTTGGTAACATCGACCCATTTTTTTTCGAGGCGGTAAGGCACATCGATGTGGGAGTCAATTATGATGTTTTCTTGGGCCAGTTTATGGGCTTTATCACTGACTGTGATGGCTAAAACAGAACTAACATATAATGTACTGATGGCGAATATTGCGCCGAATTTAAGTGTTTTATTCACAATAATAGTTTCCCGCTATTTAATAATCTCACGACCGATCTATTTCTATAGATTTGCTGGTCATAGTCTAAAGATGATTGTTGAGGACAATTCCCCTAATATGATTCTATAGGTTGACGAGATAAAGTGAAAGGGCCAGCAATATTGCTGGCCCTTTCATGGCTGTACATTGATCTTAACTAACCACAGATATTAATTAATCTTAGTTAAATGGAAAATTAAGCTACTTTGTGGTGTCAGTAAGGGGGGGCTAGACGGAATCAACCACCAGAACGCACAAGTTGTTGATGTTTTTTGTAGGATTCAACCATCGCTTTTAACTCACGGCTTCTTCGTCTGATATTTCCCATAAGTCTATTTCCATACACATATGTCCAAACATATCTCAACATGCTCAAATAAAGTCGCAGAAGCGCGTTCAGCCATCTTGATCGTTCTTTGGATGATGCGGTTTACCATTGCAAGAGCCAGTCCTAAGCGCTGCAATTGAAGCAAAAGCTGGAAGTCAGAATGAAATAAGTGGGTTTAGAGCTTCATCCTAAAAAGACGAAAGTTGTCTATTGTAAAGATGATGACAGGCGAGGGGATTATTCAGAAGTCAGTTTTGATTTTCTGGTTTCTGCCTTTCGTTCTCGCCGTTCAAAGAATCGGTGGGGAAAACACTTTATTAATTTCACTGAGGCAATTAGTAACAAGGCTGCAAAAGCAATCCGACACAAAGCGCGTGATTGGAACTGGCCATTACGTAGCGACAAACAACTGGAAGATCTTGCCCGAATGTTCAATCCGATCATTCAAGGTTGGATCAACTATTATTGACGTTACTACAAGTCAGCGTTATACCCGACGCTTAAATGCTTAGACCGTCTTCTCATTATGTGGGCGACGCGAAAATTTAAACGTTTACGCAATCATCGAAGACGAGCAGCGAAATGGTTAAATCGTATTGCGCGAAAGCAACCCTAGATGTTTGCTCACTGGCGATTGTTGTATGCTAAGGCCTCTTGATAAGAGGCGGAGGAGCGGAAACGTTCACGTCGGGTTCTGTGAGAGCCAGAGGGGGGCAGTTCCCTTGGGCTACTCGACTGGAAAATTCGAATTACGTTTTAGTTATGCTGCTGGCGACAACGTTTTAGAGCAACATAATAAGTTCCTCTGATTTTTGTAGCGCCTAAGAATAAACCTAGTGAGGATCGTGGATCCCATCTATTAGGTTGCTCATTCAAAAATTTTAAATTTTTAATATCATTAGACTTTACTGAGTTTTGAGTACGTTGACTCACGTTTCACTAACCTAGGTATGTATTTATAACCGCTGGTTATTTGCTCCGCTGTAACGTCTTTAATATTCCCTAACGCCAGTTGTGCAGCAAATTCTGCCATTTCTTCAATGGGATAATGCAAGGTTGTTAACTTAGGTCGTGAGTATCTAGACAACAACACATCATCAAATCCAATGACAGAAATATCTAATGGCACTCTAAACCCATTGTCTTCCAATGTGGAAATGGCACCAATTGCCATGGCATCGTTGTAAACAAATATAGCGTCGAATTTGGTATCGCTTGCAAGTAGTTTTTGGGTAGCCACTTCGCCACCTTGTAAGTTAGGTTCATCTTCAACAAAATGTTGATTTAACAAAGATAAACCTGACTCGGTAAGTTCTTTTTTAAAGCCTTTAAATCTTAGTGCGGGATCGTCAATTTTATATTTGCTAGAAATGCAGGCTAATTGCTGGTGGCCTAAAGACATCAAATGCCTAGCGGCAATTTTTCCACCTTCTTCATTGTCTAACCAAATACATCTGTCTGCGATTTTTTGAATAAATCGGTCAATTAAAACAAGCCCTGGCACTTTGCTAGCGAACTCTAGTATTTCTTCGTCGGACAATTTTTTACTGTGAACGACAATAGATTCACATCTGCGCTCCAATAAAAGTCTAATTGCTTGGCGTTCTGATTCTTCACTGATTAAGCCTGTACTTAGAAGTAACTGCATATTGTTTTGTCGGGCAACTTTATCAACACCATTGGCAAGTGATGCAAAGAAAGGATCGGTTAAATCAGGGATAACAACGCCAAGTGTTTTACTCTTTTGAGTGACAAGTGCTCTTGCATTCTCGTTCGGGCGGTAACCTAATTCCGCCATAACAGATAACACTCGAGCTTTGGTTTTTTCGCCAACCTTTGGACCGTTATTTACTACCCGGGATACTGTGGCAATTGATACTCCAGCCTCTCTGGCGACATCTTTTATGGTAGACATGATTTACTTATTAGGAATATTTATACCTATAGTATCTGGTATCTATTACTAATTAAAGTCTAAACGTTTACATTTTCATTTAACCCATTAAATAAAGTGTTTTAGGTCTTTAAACAGTAATTAATCTATATTTATATTTATTATTGCAGTGAAAAGTGTAAACGTTTACCCTGTGTGAAAATGTAAAGTGAAAAACATTAAAATAGGTAACTAATCATGAGTGAAATTTTTGATCCGACCGAACATCCACACCGTCGATATAATCCATTAATGAATGAATGGGTATTAGTGTCTCCGCACCGTGCGAAACGCCCTTGGCAAGGCCAAGTTGAAACCTTAGATGAAGATAAGAGGCCAGCCTACGATGAAACATGCTTCTTATGCTCAGGTAATACGCGTATCAACGGTGAAGTGAACGACAAATATAAAAACACCTTTGTATTTTCTAATGACTTTGCCGCGTTAAAATTTGATACACCCATTTTTGCAACTGATGATCCTTTATTTAAAATGGCAACAGAGCAGGGCGAAAGCCGAGTGATATGTTTTTCTGCGGATCACAGCAAAACCTTGCCTCAACTTAATGTTGAAGAAATTACTGAAGTCGTTAAAACCTGGCAAAGCCAGTGTGAAGAGATAGGTAAAACTTATAACTGGGTGCAAGTGTTTGAAAACAAAGGTGCAGTAATGGGGTGTTCAAATCCACACCCACATGGACAAATATGGGCACAGCAACAACTGCCTACTTTAGTTGAAAAGAAACAAAATGCACAAACTGCCTACTTAGCAGAGCATGGTACAAACCTTTTACAAGATTACGCCAAACGAGAATTAGACTCCCAAAAACGTGTTGTTGTAAGTAATGATGATTGGGTAGTTGTTGTTCCATATTGGGCCGCATGGCCATTTGAAACCTTGTTATTACCTCGCTTTGCGATTCAGCGTATGACTGACTTAACATCAGAACAACAAGTGTCGTTAGCTGATATTCTGCAGCAGATCACTATTCGATATGACAACTTATTTAATACCTCATTTCCTTATTCTATGGGCTGGCATGGTGCACCTTATGATGGTGAGGCCCATTTAGAGTGGACACTTCATGCTAGTTTTTTCCCTCCATTGTTACGTTCTGCGACAGTGCGTAAATTTATGGTTGGATATGAAATGATGGCAGAGGCACAGAGAGATCTCACTGCAGAACAAGCCGCAACAAGACTGAAAAATGCTTCGTCAGTTCATTATAAAGGCGGTAGTAGGGCGCAACAGAAAGAACAAATCACGGAGCAAAAATAATGAGTCAGTTTGAATTAGTAAGTGAAAGGCATATAACTCAATTTGGTACTAAACCAGAACAGATTATTCACGGTCCAGGTCGTGTAAATTTAATTGGCGACCATACCGACTACAACGACGGATTTGTATTACCTGCAGCTATTAATTTTGGTACTGACATCGCAGCAACTAAGCGTGATGATAGAATTGTTCGCGTATTAGCAGTAGATTGTAATAATGAAACAGTTGAATTTTCATTAGACGATATTCATTTTGATGAAAATAAAATGTGGGTTAATTATATTGGCGGTACATTACTGGCGTTAATGAAAGCATATCCAAATATCACAGGCGCTGACTTAGTGGTTACTGGTAACGTTCCTCAAGGTGCTGGACTGAGTTCCTCAGCAAGTTTTGAAATAGCAATATTGAAAACTTTTGCAGGTCTAAATTCTATTGAATTAGATGGTATTGAGGCTGCATTAATGGGACAGCATGCTGAAAACAACTTTGTTGGTTGTAATTGCGGCATTATGGATCAGCTTATATCAGCACTGGGCAAAGAAAATAATGCCATGTTATTAGATTGTAGAAGTTTGACTTTCCAACATGCACCCATTCCAGAAGATATGGCCCTATTGATTGTTAATTCAAATGTAAAACGTGGTTTAGTTGACAGTGAATACAATACCCGTCGTGAACAGTGCGAAACCGTGGCTCGTTATTTTAATAAAAAGGCATTAAGAGACGTCACTTTGAAACAACTACTCGCTGCCGAAAATGAATTAGGTGCCGAACTTGTTAAACGAGCGAAACATGTCATTACAGAAAACACACGTACAGAGTCCGCATTAACTGCATTGCAAAATAACGACATGCTTAAAATGAGTGAGCTAATGGCTCAGTCCCATAACTCCTTAAAAGATAACTTTGAAATATCAACACCTGAAATAGACTACTTAGTTGAAATAATTGGTGCTGAGATAGGTTCTAAAGGTGGTGTTCGGATGACCGGTGGTGGTTTCGGTGGATGTGTTATTGCATTAACACCAAAATATTTAGTCGAACAAATTAAGCAAAAAATTGACGCTACGTATCAGCAGCAAACTGGATTAAAAGAAGAAATATATGTGTGTGTTGCAACAAAAGGTGCATTTAATCGATAATTCCATACCAGAGGATAAATTGACAAGATAAATAAAAAGAGCCGGCATCGAATGCAGGCTCTTTCATAAGAGTAAAACTTAAACTAGCTAACCTTAGATAAATGGAAGATCAAGCTACTTTGTGGTGTTAGTAAAGGTAATTGCATACCCAGTTGCATCAACACTTCACCTGAAAACCGTTTACCATCCACGTCGGGTAGGTGTGTTTTAAAATTAAATATTGAGGCTTTAGGCCAGTAATCACCTGACTTTATTGGCCAGATAATATCTAGTTGATATACCGCTTGCTTTTCTAGTCCAGCAAAATGGAATTGGTCAGGCAAAGAAGCTGAACTACATGCGATCAGGCTATAAGAAAACAACGCTTCTGATTTATCTTGGGCGACTATGCCCAATCCATGCATATAGTCAGGCAATTCAAGCCGGAACAAATCACCAGAATGTACCAGTTGTCGGTGTTTTTTATACAGCTGAACCATTGCTTTTAACTCGACTGTTTCTTCATTGGTTAATTCTCGCAAGTCCATTTCCATGCCCATATGGCCAAACAGCGTAACTGACGCTCGCATCGCCATATTTATATTTCTATGGGTGATATGACAGTCTCTAGGACCAACATGGGAGCCCATTAACTCAGCCGGGAAAAAGTACGAAAAACCTTTTTGGATTTTGAGTCTTTCTAACGCATCGTTTGAGTCAGAGGTCCAAATACGATCGGTGTGTGCTAACACCCCATAATCTGCGCGGCCGCCACCAGATGCACAGCTTTCAATTTCTACATTTGGGTGAGCTGATTTTAATTTAGCTAACAACTGATAAAAAGCACGGGTTTGATTATGTACCGCAGGTTTGCCATTTGCGTCACCGGGGTGATTGAGATCGCGGTTCATATCCCATTTGATGTAGGAAATATCGTACTCAGTCAACAAACTATGAATACGTTCAAACAGGTAATCGAATACTTCCTGGCGGCTTAAATCTAAGACTAATTGATTACGAAATTCTACTTGAGGATTTGGAGGTGTACCTAAAATCCAATCTGGGTGTGCACGAAATAAATTACTATTGGGGTTAACCATTTCAGGTTCAAACCAAAGGCCAAATTCTAATCCTTGGGCTTTTACATGGTCGATTAGTGGCGTTA
>Ga0307489_10002264_pt1 | contig 12872 bp, 24 predicted proteins | sample SB12metaG_FD_202247 | JGI IMG/M metagenome (GOLD analysis project Ga0307489, IMG submission 202247) | Sea-ice brine microbial communities from Beaufort Sea near Barrow, Alaska, United States - SB 1.2 | ecosystem: Environmental > Aquatic > Marine > Coastal | place: USA: Alaska | collected...
TTCGGGGAAGTACGGCGCCAGGGTTTAGGGTTTAGGTTTAGGGTGAAAGTATGGGTTCCAACCTGGGGTTGCCGCATTCCATATTTCGGGTCCTGGAATCCGTCCGAATCCGTCCGAATCCGACCCTCTACCGAATCCGTCCGAATCCGGAATCCATTTGGACGACCACTCCAACCCTGAACCCAAAATCGCCCAAAATCGTCCCAATTCGTCCTAAATCGCCCAAAATCGTCCAAAACACTGGTCACTATGGATTCGTCTCCGGAGTGGACACCTCCCGGAATCCGTCCGAATCCGTCCGAATCCGACCCTCCACCGAATCCGTCCGAATCCCGAACCGTCAACCCAGGTTCCAGCTTGCTCCACGTGGCGCCACCCCACCACAGAGGCTTCGGGGAAGTACGGCGCCAGGCTCCAGAACGCCACCTGCATCGCGGGCACCTCGGTGTCGCCCAGCGGGAGGGGCTTAAATCATCCTTTTTTCGGCTCGATGAATCATCCACTTTTCGGCTAGACGTGAGCGCTTTTATCTGGAATACGTCCGGTGGTTTCTTCAATCATGTCAGTGGCGAAAACAGCACAGGTGGAGAGCTGGAGAAGTGGACGAGTTGAAGCATCAGAGTGACAAGATATGGAGGATCGATCTCCAGGATGACCATGAATCCTGTATGTTTGAGGATGACCTTATGATCCTAAATATAGTCTTAGAATCATGAGGATGACCCCGAGGATCCTGTCATATTGTCATCCTGTCGGTCAACCGGACAGTATGACCAGATTATATCTTGTCACCCTGTTGAAGCCCCTGCCCAGCGTGCCGTCGAAGTCGAAGAGAATCGCCGTCTTCGCGGCGAGCTCCGACGCGGGCCCGACTGGCGCTGACGCGGCGGCGGCGCGCACATCTGCGGCGGCGCGGGCCACGGGGGGCCCAGAGATAGGGCCCGGCAGATATTGCGCGCCACTTCATCCGTCGCCCTTAGACGCCTCGTCTCTGGAATTGGATGGCATCCTACAACACGGCGAGCAACATCCGCCAGGCCCTGCCCAGAGGTACCCCGGATCCGCTGGCGGGGGTTGTTCTTGGGCGTGGGGTGCGCCTTCTTCGTCCGCGCCTTGTCCGCTTCCGCGAACACCCAGGCGCCCTTCACCAGCCCCCCGAGCGCCTCCTCGATGTCCCACATGCTCAGCCCCGCGGCCTGTAGCAGCGCGAGCTGCACGCCGTCGGGCTGCCATGACGTAGCGGCGTGAGTTGAAATTGAAAGCAATACGTGAAAGCATTTTTCATATAGGACTTTCAACCTTTCGAGCGCATGAACCAGGCGCTTTGAACAATGGTCTCAACACGTTTTCACTTGCACCGTCGCACCATGAGGGCTGTGTGGCGCGCAACACGTGCACGGACTCCTGCACAGGCACCAGCCGCCCGTAGTACCGCGTGTGCACGCCCAAATGTAGTGTACCGGCACAAGGCAGTAGTAGCACGTGGTGAGATCACCAAATATCACACACAGGCATCATAGGCATTGACTCAGACGTTCACACCGCAATCTTCGTACATGAGTGCCTGCAGCCTCACCACCGCCCAGCACGCGGGCCGCGGTGTCCTGCACGTCGTCGAAGCGCCCCAGCTGTAGCGGCGCAAGTTGAAATTATAGGCAAAATTTAAAAGCGCAAATTCATATTCAGCTTCAAGCGCTGAGACCAGGCGCTTTCAACCCGAGGTCAACCTGCACCGCCCTGCCCAGCGTAAGCCGTGCCTGGGCCAGGAGCTCCTCGGCCAGCATAGCCCCCGTCATGGGCTTTCCATTCCCGTGGGCTGTCATCAGCAGCTCCTCGCCGTGCTCCCGCCACGTAAAGCCTGGCAGTTGCTGCTCGCCACGTCATCTAACGCAATTTGAAGCCTTGCCTCTTGACGTGGGCGGGTAGGGCCAAGCATATATTGCCCGCCACGTCACCCAACTCATGTTGATACCTTTTATAGTGCTCGCAACGTCATCCGACGCACTGTGAACCCTTGTAAATTTTGTCAAAATGCATGCTATGCCGTGGCGAGTAACATCCACCCGGCCCTACCACACCAGCATGAGGATCTGCGCCACGGCCCAGCTCCAGATGGTCTTCTTGTCCTTGGGGGAGGCCGAGGCCGGGGTCACCAGCGTCACGTCCGGGCACACCCACCGGTCCTCTTGCCCCGCCACGGTGTAGCGCCGCACGTTGAAATTGAAAGCAACTCGTGATAGACGCGGTTTATAGCAATTTAGTTTCAAGCGCTGGACAGAGTGACAAGATACGATATTGTCATACTGACCGATTAAACAAAATAGAGCCCTATGACAACATGGCATCAATATGGAGTATGACCGCTGTAATCAGGCAATTTCAACACGGGCTTCAAGCCTGTCAGGCTGCACGCCCCAACACGGCCCCACCACGGGGCGTGCCGACTGCCCGGCGGCCAGAAGCGTGATGAACGCCAGCGTGGTATGCATGCCGTTCACCAGGGGCTGACACTACTCCACGATGGAGCTCAACTGGAACACTCAATAGCACTCCACCCTCATCCCTCAACCACACTCAACACTCAAGTAAGGTACACGGGGGGGGAGGGGAGCTACAGTTGAACGGAAATGGGGACGAGTGGAAGCCCATGCCATTGACGGTGACCAGCTTGCGGCGGTACATGTAGTCGGCGATGGCGGGCGACGCCGGCATCACCACTGTGTCGCCGTCCAGAGGCAGCCGCAGCATCTGGACGTCCGCGTCGTAGGGGCGCAAGTTGAATTCGAGTGCGAAACTTGAACGCAGTTACATCGTTCTAGTGTCTGATCGTTAGCAAAAAAGTGAATTCATAACTTTCAAGCGCTGCAACCAGCAAAGTTCACTTTCAAGCGCTGCAACCAGTAAAGAAATTAATTAATAACTTTCAAGCGCTGCAACCAGGCGAGTTCGTCACAGGTTTCAAGCATTATATCTTGAACCGCCCCACCATATCGTCGAGGCTGACGCCGGGCTTGGCGTGCTGCTCGTACGGGTCGGCCAGCATGGGGCAGGGCCGTAGTATACTAGTTATGTTCCAGCTTAACTTGGGCCGCTTTGCCTATGAAATGCACTTGAGTTATCCCTTGAAAGTGCCTACGTTGAGCTGGCAAGGGGACAAGCGGCCAGGAACTAGACGGCGACGGGGTCAACACCCAGAAGGGTGATGGGGGCAACAGGCCAATTTCGGTATATCGCCTGGGTGAAATGCCCATACAGAGGTGCGGGCAAAGCGTCAGCGCTCCGCGCGGGAAAGCGGGCGCCAGGTTGAAGCCCACACAGAGTTGCGGGCAAAGCGTCAGCGTTCGGCGCGGGGAGCGATATACAGAAATCGGCCTATTACAGGTACACCACGACGAAGAGTCACGGAACGAGTGCCCAGGCTCTACCATGACGATAGAGCCTGTGTGGTCCTCCGCGTCCACCGAGATCACCGCCTGGTCCCGGCTAACCGTCAGCTCAGCACAGATGCGGTCCACCAGGAAGTAAGGCCTGTCAGATATCGCTCGCCACGTCATCCAACGCACCTCGAACCTTAATCTCTTGAGTTGTATGGCTGCCTATCACGTGGCGAGCAATATCCACCAGGTCCTGTCATCCAATGCACTTCGAACCCTCGTCCCTTGAGTCAAATGGCTCCCCATGACGTGGCAAGAAATGTCCATCAGGCCCAACCAGGCAGGGGATGACCACCACGCGGCCCTCCAAAGAACGCGCCAGGTCCTGCACCGCCATGTGGTCGTTCTCGCACGCGTACAGCGTGGGGCGCTCGGACACCTCCTCCCGCACGGGTAGCCACTCCAGCATGGGTGCCAGCCACGAAGTCAGCGCGGGCCCCACCGTAGGGCCTGGCGGATAATTCTCGCCACATCATCGAAACGCATTTTGAACCATCTTCTCTTGAGTTGAACGGCAACTTGTGACGTGGCGAGACCAACAGTATCTGACAGGACCTTTGCCCGCCACGTCGCCGACACGCTTTCTGGACAAAGTTTCTGGAGTTAAATTGCAGCCTTCGAGGAGGCGAGCAATATCTGCCAGGCCCTACCCCACGGCGCAAGTGAAGGTGCTGGCCTTGAGGATGACGTCGCGCCAGACTCCGGTGTCGCCGGAGATGACGAGGTGCCCGCAACCCTCGACGTCGCACTGAATCTGGTCGACCACGGACGCTCCCTGATCCATCGCGTTCAGGTCTGTCTCTGTGAAGAGCTTCATGGCGCTGACGTCCTGACCGTTAATGACCACCCCCACCGGTTGCTTGCCGTGCGCCACCAGTGAGCTGCGGTTGCCCAGATCCGTCCACGCCTTGGTGTAAGGACGAGACTTGAATAGGCCGATTTCGGTATACAGCCAGGTGGAATGACCATACAGAGTTGCATGCAAAGCGTCAGCGCTCAGCGCGGGAAACCGGCAGCAGGTTGAATGCCCATACTGAGGGGTCAACCTGGAATCAACCTTGGGTCAACCTGGGATCAACCTGGGACAACCTGCACCACCCTGCCTTGGACGGGCGCTGGATGACGGCGTAGCTCACCCCGCTGCTCTCCATCGCTCAGGGTCGTACACTTGTCCACCTCTCAGCTCGACATGAGCCAAGTTTTTGTCAACGAATATACAGCCCGCGTCAACTTTTCAGCTCAATCTGAGCAATTATGGTTCTTATCCATGTCACCCAAGTTATGCCACAGAAAGTTAAAACGACAAACTGAAAAGTGGATGAGGGTTGCTGACAAAAAGTGCGCCTGTCAAGCCGAAAAGTGGACGAGTGTAAACCCCTGCCATCGCCGGCAGCACCAGACCCATGCCCAGCTTGCCAGCACCGAAGTGCACGTGAAAGTCGTTCTCTTTGCGGTCGAGCTTCAGGATCTCCCTCAGCCGAAGGCCTCGCAGATTATGCCTGCCACGTCATTCAAGGCGTTGTGAAGCCTCGTTTCTGGAGTCAAGTGGTTTCGTCATCATTTGGCGTGTCAAGAATCTGCCGGGCGCTTCCGCAATTGCTCGAGCACTGCCACGCCATACACATCATTTCAAACCCTCGAGTCTTGAGTTAAGTGCCAGCAACCGGTGTGACGTGGCAAGCATTATCCGCCAGGCCCTTCCTCAGCTGATCGAGCAGGGTGATCTTCGACGAGGGGTCGGCGGGAGGGTCCACGTAGAGCACCTCGCTGCCGCCGCCGAAGGGGGAGCCGGGGTAAACGACGGCCGAGGCGCTGACGCCCGCCGCGGTCCAAGCCCAGGGCCGGCACTTGCTCCCGTGACGTTGTCAGCAGTGCTGACTCAGCTCGAGCCCTCTATTATGTTTCAGCGCACCTTGCGTCATCTGATTCCAGTTAACTCACGAAATGAGGGCTCAGAACGCGTGTCGATGACAAATGGGGGCGCGGGGTTGGCAGATACTGCTCGCATTGTCATGGGAGCCATCTAAGTCAAGAACCGACGGTTCAACTTGCGTGCTGATGTCCTGGCGGGCAGTATCTGCCAGGGTTTCAGGTACAAAGATGGATGTGAAATGAAACAAAATGAGATGGATGTGAGGTGAGGGGGGATGGATGTGTGGTGAGGCGAAGTGAGGTGGGTGGGACGTGGAGGTGAGGTTGAGGTGAGGTATTCACGATCGGTTAGCTCGGGCTGGATACAGACGAAGTGGGTTGTGTTCAGGGGCGATACGAGTCGGGTTCAGTCGCCACGATAAACAGAAGGGGACTTAACAGCCATGCCTGGTTGACGCGGGGGGGTGCGGCTACCGACGCGGCGCGGGGGGGGGCGGCGGCAGCGGCGCGCCGGGTCGGGCGGGTATTGGCCAGCACCCGTACGGCGCGCCTCGGCTGATGCTTTTGCTGCCGGACAGCCCCGGCATGCGCGCACGCGGGGGACTGTGCGCTCATGCTGCGCCAGTAGACGAGAGGCGAGGGCGGAGGCGAGAGTGAGGCAAGGCAAGGTGCACAGAGGTGAGTTGTATGGCAGAGAGGAAGGCCTGAGGGATCGCTTTCTCAAACGTTGTACTCGCATCCTTGCGCTTTCTGATGTTGGCACTCACCAGACGAAACTGCGCTCCATAGCCAGAGAGAGCCGGCGGCTTCGCAACCCGTGCGAGCCCGCTAATGAACAGGAACTGCGGTATCTCCAACCCAACGTCGTGCCGTCAGCAGTGGCGCACGGCAGAGACGCCCCAGTCGAGTGGCATAGCGCACGATCGCGAGTTTTTGCTGACTGTGTCCTATCTATAAAACGCTTGACGAGTCAGAATTGTCCGTTTCTGTCTCGAAACGGTCCGGTCGGCGCGAAAAATACGCACACGGATTAAGTCATCACGGGGTTTTCATGACGGCATCGGCCCTTGGTATACAGACCGTCATATCCGGACCCATCTCACGATTTCAACCCTCGTCTATGGGCGGCTGGATGGTCTTAGACCTTGTGTCACTGCCACGTGGCGAAAAACTGCGGTGGAGATAGTTTTGAACGCGCGCTTTTTACTGGACGAAATACCGACCTTTCGTGCTCTGACCCCTCGTCGTCTCCGATGGGCGCCGCCATTCGCGCTACCGCGGCTACCTTCCGTTGATGAACGCGGGTGCCCTCGCCTCCAGGTGTCTGCCCTTGGTGCTCCGCTCCCAAGCAACCCGCGCGCGGCACCGACCCAGCAACGGAGTGAACGGCGCGCGAGCGGCGATGAAGCTCGTGCCTGACTCGACCACCGGCACGAAAAATGTCACCATCCGAACTCCGACCACGTTCGACAAGAGTGAGCTCAAGACGGCAGGGAAGCGTTCGCACACGCCACGTCCCCCCCCTCCACCCCTCCCACCCCATCACGCCCCTCACGCCCCGCACAATGCCCCGTATTCGTTCCCGCAAACCCCACCCTCGATCCTCTTCCTATCTCTTTCCCCATCTCCTTTCGAAAGTCCTCTTCTACGAGAACGCGCACCTCCTCGGCACTCTACCCTACCGGCCGCTGCGGCGCCCACACATGTGTGCCGTCCCTTTCCAGCGCCCAGAGCAGCTCGCCGCCACGGGCGAACCGTTCGCCGTGCGATACCCCTCTCACAAACGAGCGAGCACTCTGCACTCTCAAAACCAAAAAGTTAGTCTCTACTCACCCAGCCAGCCGCCCCCTCTCTGTATCTCCGAAGCGTTTTCAGATTGGCCCTCACGGCGTCGGCGTCGTGGGCACGCAGCAAACTGCGCTTTGCTCGAACGCCGCGCGAGGCAGCCCGCCGTAACAGGGCACCATACCTCGAAGTCGCGTTGCGTTGTCGCGTTACAGATCGCCACGGTTCCACGGTTGACAGAGACTGAGTATATTTTAAAGTCAATAGCTCAACCTGTCAACACATCTACTCGTCCCTGAGTACTGGGCATCGTGCACTTGGGAGTGGGCGGGTTCTTCCGCTCCCACCAGGCGGCATACCTGAACGACCTGCTGACGTCGGACTTCGAGGATGCCAAGGTAAGGCGTTGCAGATGGGCAGTATCAAACCCCGCGTTGAAAACTCCTATGGTTTCAGCGCTGCAGCTGACATATGATTGTAATGATGAACCACATTCAAGTTTTGCTTTCAGTTTCATCTAGCGGCGATACGCCAAGGACTGGGCCATCACCGGGGTGGGCATGATGACCTTCGACCGCGCCATGCGCGACTACCTCGCGGCAGGGCCCGTCGATCTGCATGAGTGTTGTTCCCCTTTTTCAGCGCAACTCGGGACATATTTCCCTTCCCTGCCGTTCCCTTCCCTGCCCTGCCCTGCCCTTTCCTTCCAAATGGGAGCATCTGTGCAAGTGCGGATTCTGGCGTAGGCGGAGGTTCAGGTGCAAATACCGATGGCTGTTGAGTTTAAGCGGGACCCTCGGTTGCATTTTACGACTCCGAAGCCCGCTGTCGTTTGAGTTGACGCGGGCCCGGGCTGCGTTGCACGACCCTGGCGGGAGGGTAACGACTGGAGCTACCCACTGGTGATGCGGTCGGGCACGTCGGACGACGACATGGCGGTGGCGGTGGAGGAGGTAAGATCCGTGCGCGCCATGGTAGGGCGGTGCAGGTTGAAAGCTGTGTTCGCAAGCACGGGATAAGATGCCGTTGGCATGTATGACTTCTAGCCCGTGTGTGATGCTCCATGATCTCACCACGTGCTGTTCTATTGAAATCGCCTGGTTCAAGCGCTTGAAAATGAAACACAACAAAAGCGCTTTCAGACCTTGCTTTCAATTGAAATTTGCGCCTCTACGCCATGCTGCTGGCGTGCGAGGCGCCGCTGGCGGTGGTCGCGGCCATGTCCGGCGAGAATGTCAAGATCGTATCCATGACAATCACCGAGTACGGGTACCGCGTGCCGCTCACACCGGGCGACTTCCGCCTCATCGAGCTGGCGCTGGGTGGGGCGGTGCAACTTGAAACCGGTTGAAGCCCCGTGTTGAAAGCGTCTGGTTGCAGCGCTTGAAACTAACATGTGACACACAGCTTTCAAGTTTTGCTTCGGAGTGCAACCTGCACCCAAGGCACTCACATGGTGAGCAATTAGCAGCCCCCTCCTCAATTCTGAGCGGACAGACTCTATGTCTGTCAGGGTTCAGGCCTATCAAGGGGCATTACTGTCAGACTACACTTGCCCTCGTTCCCTTTGACCTCAGCCTGACAGTTTGCTGATAGTGTACTAGGGAATCCTACAGCAAGGGTCGGACTTCCGCCTGATCGAAATCGCGCTTGGGGGTGAGCTCGACGGGGGCGCGCTGGAGGAGGCACCGGAATATGCACCGCTCCGCGCGCTGGAGGCGGGCACGGTAGGGTCTGGTGGACGTTGCTCGCCTTTATTGTGTGTTGGTGTGATCACAGACTAGAGTGCAGGCACGTCAGCTAAAGAGCTTATTGGTGCCTCAGAAATCACCTCAATGCCATCCCCATACTCCGTCCCGCCCGCGGATATTGATTGCCACGTGATGGGCTGCTGTTTAACACAAGAGACGAGGGTTCACACTTTTAAATGACAGACTAGGGTGGAGGCACGTAAGCTGAAGAGCTGATTGGTGCTTCAAAATTCAGCTCAATGGCATCCCCATACTCCGTTCTCCCCGCGAATATTGCTTGCCCCATCATAGGGTGCTGTTTAACCCAAGGGAGGACGGCAAAACTTGCATGACGTGGCGAGCAGCATCCGCCCGCCCCTAGGCGACGGAGTGCACCACGTTCGGGGTGATCTGCGCAGGGTTGGCGGCGCGGTACCGCGCCGGGAGCCGGCCGTTCACGCTGCTATCGTGCGACAACCTGCCGCACAACGGCGACGTGGCGCGGCGGCGTGTGCTGGGCGCGGCAGGGCCTGGGGAATATGACCCGCCGCTTTACTAAACGCGTTCTTCTACTTCGTTTTGTTGAAGTAAATGGTATCCTATGACGCGGCGGGTAAGATATCCAGAAGGCTCTAGTAATAGGCGGATGAGATGTGCGATGCTGACATGACCTGCCAAGCAGAGGTCCCCGCATTCGTCGAGTGGCTCAAGGTGGGGCAGTGCAGGTTGAAAGGTGTTCATCCCATGTTGACAGTGCCTGGAGTTAAGCGCTTGAAACTAAAATATGATGATCCGCTTTCCAGTTTTGCTTTCGATTTCAGCTTGCGCCTCTACACCAAGTCGGAGGTGAAGTGCCCGTCGACCATGGTGGACCGCATCACGCCGGCGACGTCGATGCAGGACGTGGCGACGCTGCCGCAGACCGTGGGCGTGGAGGACGCGTGGCCGGTCATGTGCGAGCCCTACCGCAACTGGGTCATCGAGGACGACTTCGTGGTGGGTCCCGACGCACAATCCCCCATGTCATACCCCTCCGACGCTCCTATAACACCCATATAGTACCCTACGACACCCCTATGACACCGCTGACACCCCTTACACTCCTATGACACCCTATGACACCCTAATGGACCCTATGACACCCCTATGACACCCCTATGACACCGCTGACACCCCTATGACACGCGTATGACACCCCTATGACGTGTCGGTCGGCGGACCCTGCTTGGCGGACGGCCAGCGGCCGATGTGGGAGAAGGTGGGCGCTGTGCTGACGTCCGACGTCAAGCCACACGAGCTCATGAAGGTCCGCCTGCTCAACGTCATCCACTCCGCGCTCAGCTACACAGGGATCCTCGCGGGTATGGCCCTTACAAAGATATCCTGTCCAGCGTATGACAACACGCATGAATCCATGGACGATATCGATCGATGTCTGACTTCTCGACAAATCAAAGCATGGTACATGTCAATTAATATCGTTCAACGAATCATGCGTTGAGTCATAAACGTAAGGAGCCCTGAATCGTTGTGTCCCTCGGCCCCTGAAACCACGCTCGTGAGATCCCGACCCGATCCCTCTTTTCGATGCTGACACTAAGCCACCGCCTACACTTTGTCCCGCCGACCCTGCCTTCGGGGTGGAGCTGCGTGCACGAGGCGGTGTCGCAACCGCAGCTGCGCAGGTTTCTGGAGTACGTCATGGCCGAGGAGATCGCGCCCACGCTGATCGCCGACGAGTCTGTGGCCAAGCTGGGCATTGCGGACAAGATCCCCGCGTACAGCGCCATGGTAGGGTGGTTCTTGAGAACAAGCACTCGCCTGACGTTGAATGGGCGGACGAAAAGACGGCCGAGTAGTATCCGAGTTCTGAATGAGGATTCACCTCCCCTTGGATGTACTGATACAGAGCCATGCTCCGATCTGGGTTCGAGTGCTTGTTCTCAATGACCCTCCCTCACTCAATGACCCTCCGTGACGGTGCTGTCGCGGTTTGAGAACGTGGCGGTAAAGGACTCGCTGGGGCGCATCGCCATGGACGGCGGTGAGAAGTTCCGGGTGCAGAGCCGGCCGGTGTGGCCCCACGCCACTATCCTGTCGGCAGTAAATCACTCCACTGAACACTAATCGTAGTGTACTGGTAAACTAGACAAAGCCAACCCTAATCTCTTTATTTTCTGTGTACAATCGACGTACTTGAGTGATTAAACACTAATCTTATTACCCTAAATACGAGTCGGTTTGTCCCTGGAGCCTTCCACTCAAGTATCCCAACTTGATCAACGCCTCGAAGACGGTCGATTTGAGGCACTGGAGCTGCGCGGTGCGGGACCCTGAGTACGGATGGTGAAGGAGGGACTGGAGCTGGGGCTGCCCATGCGCGGCATGGCGCTGTACATCGCCGCGTGGGCGCACTTCCTCGCCAACCAGGTCAACATGGGCATCGAGGTGCGGCCGTACTCGCACGCCTTCCCGTTTCAGACAACTACGACTATCGTTGGTGTCTTGTTTGACTGGTGTAGACTAGAGATTCGCTGCATTTCACCGAGCGAGTTTAGCCGCAGGGCTTTGTCATATCACTTGGACTCCCCCCAGGCGTACAATATAACTCTACCACGTGGTGTCCAGTCGATTCGCCCCGGAAACCACGCGCAGACAACCCAAATTGACACCTCCAAGACGCCCGTCCGTGTTGAGATCACACGAAGATGAGCGGCGGGCCCTGCGGCGAGGTGAAGGACGCGGGGGGCGAGATGGTTGTAGCGCCATTCCGCCCCGGCGGCGGCGGCATCGAGGCGCTGCTGATGGAACCGGAAATTTTCGGCGACACGCTGTGCGGTCCGTTCGGCGACGCGTGGCGGAAGGAGGTACTGGTATGGCCGTGCTGGTTGATCCTGGGTTCCCACGCACGGTTTCAGCGGTCGAATCTCAAGTCTGATGAGCTGCTTTCAACCTTAGATATTTTTCTGTCTTATATTTCGAGTCTCTCGATCAAAACTCTACAGTAAACCCCCTATTCATACCTCCAGAGGGAGCCCAATTGAAGCGTAACTTTACAACGCACGCCCCTTCATCCAGGCGCAGTATGAAGTCATCACCAACGACGGGATCGGCGCTGCGATGGAGGGTGTCGTGGAGGCGCAGAAGGAGACTGTGGCGGCCTAAATGGCGTGACGCACCGCGCGGGCATGGCCCTCCATTTCCTCATTGTTCTTACACGCACGCGCGTGGCGCGTAGATACTGTGGCGCGTGCAGGCATTGATCCTACGCAAACGCGCATCGAGACTGTGGCGCGTGCATGCATTGAACCAACCCCACACATTGGGGTTGTCATATTAAAACGAGTACTGTAGAGATACGAGTCGAGATTCGGCCTGTCCCATTGTTTCCATACTTGATCAAAATTTCGATCAATTCTTTGATTTTTGAGCTTCTAGCTCTCTCATTGTGTCCATTTTTACTCGTAGTTGATCAAGAATTTCTTTTCGTCGCAACCATTCTTATTAATAATACATCTGCTATAAGTTAATCATCGTCGTTGTTCATTCATGCGAACGTAGTCGTGACTAACACTGGTTCAGGGCCCGACGCGTGTTCCCTGACTGGTGGCGCATAGTGTACACACCGGCACCGAGCGCGCTAATACTGGCGGTGTCGTGCTGCGGCGTGGCGCCCCCTCCTCCTCCTCCTCTCCCTTCTCCTCTTCCCCTCACTTCTGCGGCACAAGTGCGTTGATACCGGCCGTGTCATGCTGCGGCGTGGCGCCCTGCTTGCAGGGGCGCAAGTTGAAACTGGTAGCGGCTCATCGTATTTTAGCTTGTAGCGCTGAAACAAAGCGGGGTCAACATGGCATGGGGTCAACCCTGGATTCGCGGATTCGATTTCCGCGGTCCAGGAATCACACGAATAGACCGGAATCCGGCTCTCGACCGAATCCGTCCGAATCCGGAATTGCCAACCATTGCCAACCGACGGTCAACCTGCACCGCCCTACCTGCTGCGTCGCCACGAAGGCCCCCACGCGGCACGCGCGCTCCAGCGCCTCGGCCG
>Ga0307489_10002265_pt1 | contig 12872 bp, 21 predicted proteins | sample SB12metaG_FD_202247 | JGI IMG/M metagenome (GOLD analysis project Ga0307489, IMG submission 202247) | Sea-ice brine microbial communities from Beaufort Sea near Barrow, Alaska, United States - SB 1.2 | ecosystem: Environmental > Aquatic > Marine > Coastal | place: USA: Alaska | collected...
CGTGAGCTCCTCGTGTACCGGCACACATTCACATGTAATCTCCGTGCTTCGCTTCCATCATGGGCGAAGACCGCCCACGCGCTGCAGGGCCACCGCCACACCGCCCGTACCGGTGCACTATGGGCGAACAGCCAGCACCAGTACTGCCGGTCTAGGTCCTTGGCCCCCAGCATCGGTGTACTACTGGTGCACCTTTTGAGTCTTGACACATTTTGGGAAAGGGGCATTATTGAGCGACGTGTAGAGGGTATGAAGGGGGGTCCGATGACGTGGCGAGCACTGTCCCATCCATGAGTCCCTAGTGAGGACGTGGCAAGCACGTGCAGGTACCGGGAACTGAGCGCTTGAACCTGAAATATGACAAACTGCCTTCATTTCCAACATGGTTTGATTTGGTTTCGTTTGGTTTCGTTTGGTTTCGCCGCGTGCCTAGCCCGAGCGTTCCCGCGCGCTTGCGTGTGGGTCACTATACGGGGGCCAAGGCGGAAGCCTGGTGCCTCCTCATACACTTATTGTGTGTGTGTGTTCCTGTTACAAAATCAAGGAGGTATACATTTGCTTGTTGTTATAGGCCCCCAGCTAGTGCACCGTGTAACCACACCTTGAGCTCTCGCCTTCCTCGGCCGACTAACTAGTTTTGCACCACACCCCGTGTGTGCGCGTCCGATGTATGTGTATTATCTTCACCGGATCCCTTCCTCATGCCTACTCATACACGTTGACGCATCTCTCTCTATCTCTCTTTGGTCTCACCACGAGCCTGTGTTTGCCATGGACGCCCACGGCTCCGCCGGCGCCAGCGGAGACCCCTTCTGTAGCAACTCCACCGAGATGCTGTCTGGGGACTTTACGAAGGCCACGGCGTAGCGGCGTAAGTTAAAGTTGAAAGCAAAGTCTGAAAGCGTTTCATCACATTGGAGCTTCAACTGCTGATGGCAGACACCAAGCGCGGTCAAACCGGGGTCAACCTGGGGTCAACCTGGGGTCTGGTGTCAACTTGGGGTCAAACCAGGGTTGACTTGTGTCAAGCAGCGCCGCCCTACCATGACGCCATCGCGCGGGGGACGGTTGATGACCACCCCCGCGGCCTGCAGCTTGGCGCACAGCGCGTACACGTCATCCGTGGCATACGCCGGGTGCCAGAGTCTTACACTCGCCCACTTCTCAGCTCAACCTATGCCGTTTCGGTCAGTGTGCCGCTTTGTGTCCAGTTGATTACGAGTTATGACCCATCCATCTACTGAAGGTACCCAAGTATCCCACAAAAATACTTACGTTGAGCTGAGAAGTGGGCGAGTGTAGGTCCCTGCCAGGTGGCCCATGCTGCGCGAGGGGGCGGCGAAGTCCTCGGGCGGGCCCCAGTTGTGGGTCAGCTCGATCTCCGGCGCACCCGGCGCGGAGGCCATGAACACCAACGTGAACTGCCCCTTCTCGCTCTCCAACTGGTAGAGACGCTCAAACTGCAAGCAAAAGCTGAGAGCAGTGTATCATATTTGAGTTTGAAGAGCAGGCGCTCTCAACACGGTTTCACTGGGTTTCAACCTGCACCGCCGCGCGACGCCCCACCGCGCGGCAGGCAGGGAGAATAATGTGGCAAAACGCATCAAGCCGTGGACGCTACCATTTAAGTGGCGGTGCGGCCAGCTGGGGCGTGCCAGGTGGCGGGGCGTCCAGTGGGGGCGTGACAGGTGGCGGGGCGGCCAGTGGGGGCGTTACATGTGGCGGGGCGGCCAGTGGGGGCGTGACAGGTGGCGGGGCGGCCCTGCCTTGCGTTTCGTCTCCGACAGCCCCAGCGCTTCGAAGAACTTCATCGTGGCGTCCAGATTGTAACGGCGCAAGTTGAAACTGAAAGCAAACGTTGAAGCAGTTTATCGGCAGCACTAGAACAGCCTGTATCCAGACTGCCTGCTGTTCAATCGTCCTACCCCGCGCTTCGCGCGCCCACCTTCCGCTCGTGTGTGGCGCAGACGCCTCTTTTGTTAGCGTTGAAATTACATCCATCGACACGTGGCAGACTGGAGCAGAGTGACGCCTGGATATCCGTCTTCAAGCGCTGAAACCATATGCGCTTCAAACACGAGGTGTGATGCTGTCATCCTGCACCGCCCTACCAGGTCGCTGACCCGCAGCATGGTGTGGAGGAAGGTCAGGTCGCCATCCTTCGGCAGGCTGCGGTACGTGTCGGAGGGCAGATAAGACGAAAGGGAAGCCATGCCGGTGGAGGCGGAGGCGGAGGCGTGGCGCGGCGGGTGCCGGGCGGGGCGGGCGGGGGAGCGGCGGAGGGAGGCGACGGTGGAGCTGCGGGTCAACAGTCCTGACAGGCGCGTGTCGGAGGACATGCTTCGGGGGCGGGACAGAACGCGGTGGAGGAAGTGAAGTGGAAGCGGCTGTGACGGCACCCTCGTCTCGCCGGTCGCATGCTCTTGATTTTCATGTGGAAAATTAACTCGAGATTAACTCAAGAAAAAACGACAGTTCGTCACGCTGTCGATCTATTTTCAAACGGTCAAGGAGACCATCACGTGCTGCACAAGCCGCCGCGCCTTCACGTTGCGCCGCCGACGCCGCCTGACCCCCACCGCGCACCACCCACGCCGCCCGCGCCGTTCCCGCTCGACTTCGTAAACGGACGTAACTCCTTGAGGGCGCGCCGACTAACCCGAGGAGTCTCAATCTCCACAGCAAAGCCGGGTGACCGGTCGCTCGCGGGGCGGGTCACAGCGAGGCAACGATGGCTATGCAGATGGAGGCGCCAGCGGAGGGTGAAGTGGTGGAGTTCGAGGAGGGGATGACGGAGGGGCACTCGGGGCCGGTGCCGCTGCAGACCCTGGAGGCGCGTACTACCCGCCTCGACACGCCCCGGACGTTTCCTCAAACGATCGTGGCACCCGCATTTTTTCCCACGTCCTCGTTTCTGTTCCGCCTTCAAATGGCTGAGCCCCCCTCCCCGCTTCGTTGCACGCGCGCAGGAGCACGGCGTGGCGGCGAGTGACATCAAGAAGCTGCTAGAGGCGGGCATCCACACGGTGGAGGGGCTGGCGCACGCGTCCAAGAAGGCGCTGAAGGACATCAAGGGGCTCAGCGAGCAAAAGGTGGAGAAGCTCAAGGCTGCCGGTACGTCGCTCTCCGTCGCCCGGATCTGCCCCTTGTCGTGGCCTCGCAGTCCTTTCGTCTCCGCCGTGTTTACGAGGCGTGAGCGCGTGCGTCCGACCGGACACAAACGCCCTGGCGGGCGCGTGTGCTTTTGTTCGTACGGACCCACGCCCTGGCGGGCATGTCCGAAAGTTCTGCCACATCCAGAACTTTCAAAACTTCTCGTCAAGCGTCAAAGCTTGGCACCCCAAACCTCTCCAGCGCTTCCCAGCCCGACCTTCCGCGTGCTCTGACTGTTGGTGTGTGCCTGGTATAACGTGGTATATACACCCACCGACGAGTGCGAGTCCGAGTCAGCCAGCTTTGAGTCTGGGGCTCAGACCTATGTCTATCCACATTACTTTCCCCGGGCGTGTGACACACCGCGACCACATGGTATCAAAGTGTGTGCCTGGTCTAACGTGATATAGACCGACACTGACATCACACAAGCCGTGGCTCTGCAGCGGTCAAGGTGGTGCCCTTGGGGTTCACGACGGCGTCGATGGTGGCTCAAGCCCGCCAGGACGTCATCATGATAACGACGGGCTCGGCGAAGCTGGACGAGATGCTGGGGGGTGAGTCACTCCCGGAGATGCACTGCCTCTCTCCTTGACCCGAATGACGTGATTTTTTGTGCAGTGGCACACGTCCACTGGCCGCGGCTACGCAACCGCCACGTATATCCGTGTCTTGCCACGCACCGCCACGTCGTGCCACGTTGTGCCATGAAAGACCCTTCACAATGGGCACCTGAACCCACCTATGCTGGGCGCCTGACCCCCTTATGATGGGCACCTGAGCCCCCTATAATGGGCACCTGTCGACCCTATAGTGGGCACCTGACCCCCCTATACTGGGCGCCTGACCCCACTTTTATGTGCACTTGAGCCCCCTATCCTGGGCGCCTGACCCCCATACAATGGGCACCTGACCCCCCTATGCGTCTTGCCACGTCTCGCCACGTCTTCTGACCACAGTCGCCGACTCCCAACCGTTTGTTGCGCAGGGGGGTTCGAGTCGGGGTCGCTGACGGAGATATACGGGGAGTTTAGAACGGGCAAGACGCAGCTGTGCCACACGTTGGCGGTGACGAGCCAGCTGCCGCTGGTCAATGGGGGCGCGGAGGGCAAAGCGATGTACATTGACACGGAGGCAGGGGCTTACACTCGCCCACTTCTCAGCTCAACCGAAGCCGTTTTGGTCACAGAGCCGTCTTGTGTCCAGTTTGTGACAGGTTATGACCCATCTATCTACTGAAGATACCTAACGTATACCCTGCTTTCGTTGAGCTGAGAAGTGGACGAGTGTATGCCCGTGCACGGAGGGCACGTTCCGGCCGCAGCGCCTGATCGCCATCGCGGAGCGGTTCGGCATGGACCCGAGCGCGGTGCTGGACAACGTGGCGTATGCCAAGGCGCACAACACGGAGCACCAGTCGGAGCTGCTGGTGGCGGCGGCGGGCATGATGGCCGAGGCGCGATTCGGGGTGATCATCGTGGACTCCGTGACCAACCTGTACCGCACCGAGTACGAGGGCCGCGGCGAGCTCAGCGCGCGGCAGATGCACCTTGGGAAGTTCCTGCGCCACCTCACGCGCCTCGCCGACGAGTTCGGGGTCGCCGTGGTCGTCACCAACCAGGCAAGCCCACACCCACACCCGGACTGTTTGCTCATGTACCAGTACCAGTGCACCCCCACGCCACCGCCACTGCCACCGCCGCCTTCTTATGCCCGGTGTCGTCCACGTCAAGCGGTCTGCTCATATTATAGTGTACCAGTCGATGCCTTCTCTCCTTGTTTCAGGGAGAGAATGGCATCAGAGCCCTTGATGTGATTACAATTTACCGATAGCTCCAATCATGAGACCCCTGTACCACCTTTGAAAAGACAACCTCCGCTTAGATGGAACCGGGCCTTACTTGCAGGTGGTGGCGAACCCCGACGGCAACGCGATGTTCGCCGGTGCCAACGCGTTGAAGCCCATCGGGGGGAACATCATGGCGCACGCGTCCACCACGCGGCTGGCGCTGCGCAAGGGGCGCGGCGAGAACCGCATCGCCAAGATCGCGTGCTCGCCCGTGTTGCCCGAGTCGGAGGCGCAGTTCTCCATCTCCGAGGTCGGCATCGAAGATGCCAAGGATTGAGAATGTACGTTTTTATGATGAAATAATTTATAGATGATGTTATTTGCGGCAGCCAGCGTATAGGATTGGTTAATGCTCACCATGTGAATGTCTCTGGGGCTCGGTAACCGGTAGTAAATATTTGCGGTCTGATTAGAGCTCAGCCGGTGTGATTAGAGCTCATGTAGTCGAGCCGAGCCAAGCCGAGCCGAGCCCAGCTGAACTAGTAGCTGAAAGCACACGCGCAACCACAAACACACACACGTTAGGACGACGTCAACAGCCAGTGAAATATTTGACTGACAACTCTGCTGGCACACGCGCGCGAGACTAAATCTACAAACACGCCGCTGCGCAGCCGCCACCGCGTCACCCCCGCCGCCGCGTCACCTAGCGAGGGTTGAAGACCAGGCCGCGATGCCCAGCGTGAGCACACTAAAGAACACCGTGACGAGCGGGGTAAACACATACTGCGGCTCCGGCACCTTCTGCGGCGTCGTCGTCTCCCCCGGTCTCTTCTCCCTGGCCGCGCCCGACACGTTCCCCGACCGACCGGATGCATAAGTATCCCGGTACGCCACGTATCTGTTGCCCACCGTCGGCCATTGCACCTTTTCATCCTCCCCGACATAGCGGCGCAAGTAGAATTTGAAAGTAAAGTTTGAGAGCAGTTCATGATATTGTAGGTTCAAGCGCTGAAATTGTAGGCGCTTTCAACACGGGGTTTGATACTATCAACCTGCACCGGGCTACCCCGATCACCGTCTTGGGCGCCCTGAGAATGTACTCGAGCTCCGTGGCCTGCCTCTTGATGCGCTTGTCCGGGTGTGACTTCACCAGTAATGCATACACCTCCAACGCCTGGGCTTTAGGGACATAGGGGGGTCAGGTGCCCATTATAGGGGGTCGGGTGCCAATCACAGGGGGTCAGGTGCCCATTGTAGGGGGGTATGGTGCCCATTATCGGGGGGTCAGGTGCCAATTAAAGGGGGGTCAGGTGCCTTTCATGGTCCCCGCCAGGTCTTGCTGCCCGCATGCGTCGAACGACAGCGCCTGGTATAGCTGGATGTTGCCGCCAACCTGGGTTCTCGGCTCCGTCTCCGCCAGCGCCACCTCGCACCACTTCCCCGCGTCCTCGTACATCCCCTTGCCGTACGCGAATACGGCCTTCTTATACAACCTCGTTATAGCGCCAGTGTAATTTGAAAGCAACAGATGAAAGCAGTTCATCATATTGTAGTTTCCAGCGCCGAAACCATAGGCGCTTTCAACATACGTTTTGATGCTGTCAACCTGCACCAGCCTACCTCATCGCCTCCGCCGCCTTCGCCTCGAGCCGCGCCGCGTTGCCGTCCAGCACGGCGCGCACCTTGTCCTAGCGGCGAAAGTTGAGATTGAAAGCAACGTCTGAAATGCTGAAACCGTGAGCGCTTTCAACGCGGGTATTGATGGTATCAACCTGCAGGGCCCTGCCTTATCGGCATACGCGCTTTGCGCGGGGCTCAGCTCCTGCAGGCTCGGCACGCCCAGATAAAGCGGCGCAAGTTGAATTTGAAAGCAAAGTTAGAAAGCCGTTCATCGTACTGTAGCTTCAAGCGCTGATTGCAGACACAAGAGGCGCTTTCAACACGGGTTTTGATAGTGTCAACCTGCGTTGCCCCATCTAAGTCTGTATCCGTGTACATTTGACCCTGTGTCTGTGCGACTTTGAACCCATATCCGTATACAGCTGACCCAATATCCGTATACGTCATGGGTCAAGCTGGGGTGAAGCTGCGCCAGTGCCCTGCCCAGGGCTCGCGCGATGATATCCTCCGTGTCCCGCCCCGCCTCGCGCGCCTCCACGTATTCCCGCGTCGCGCGCAGCACCGGTGTTTAGGGTTTAGGGTAAGGGTACATCACAGGGATTAGGGTTTAGGGGTTAGGGGTCTATACCCCTGTGACATTCCTATGACACCTCTGTCACACCTCTGTGACACCCCTGTGACACCCCTCTGGTTCTAAGTGACCCTCAGTGTTTAGGGTATAGGTGTGGTAACATGTGTGGTAAAGTGGTAATGTGTGGTAATGTGTGGCAATGTGCACTGTGTGGCAACGTGGCAATGTGTGGCAACGTGTCAAGGTGGCAATGTGTGGCAATGCGTGGCAATGTGTCAAGGTGGCAACGTGTGGCAATGTGTGGCCGCACTGTGAGGGAGTTGGCGCCGAAGGGCACGAGGCCGCGCGTCTCTTCGGCGGACCCGGCCACCACGGACGCGCCTCCCTGGTCCACGATTTCTGCAGCGGCCTTTTGGTCAGCGGCGAGGCGCTTGGAGTCGCGGCGCGCAGGGCCCGGCGGAACACGAGCCGGTGGTGCCACTCAGAGCATGTCAGGCGCCAGCGCAGGTGGTGGTGGCAGTGGCGCGCAATCCGCCAACCCTAATCCCTTAGTCTCTGAAACTAACTCTGAACAGAGGCATGGATTTAAGTGGAGGTTCTCTGAATAGAGGCAAGCAGGTTATCAGGCTCGGCGCGGCAAGCGAAGCTCGGGCGCCGGCGACGAAACTAAAGGCGATGTGCGGCGCATGGCGCGCGGCGAGCTGAGCGCCGCGCGCCTCTTGCCCTTCGCCTTGCAGCAGAAAAGACAAAAGAGTGCCGTCAGAATACTCGTGCCCTACTCGGTCGTCGTCGATGTCGTTGCCGGTGCCAACTTGTCGTAGGCCCGCGCCTGTTCGAAACGGTCGCTGGCTGACTGCTGCATCGCCGCCGTCGCTCCCGGACGCGCGGCCATAGCCGGTGCCGCCGGTTCCGTCGGCGTGGCCGTCTCCTGCGTGGGCTCGGCCGCGGGCTGCCATCGTTCGTCGGCTGTTTTCTCCTTGTACGCTGAAGCTGCGGCGAAGCGGTCCTGCATCTTCTGCGCCGGCGTCCGTGTGGCCGCCTCCTGTGTCGGGTCTGGCTGCAAGCGCGTGGCGGCGTCGGGCGGCGCGTCGCCGCCGCCGCCGTCGCCGCCGCCGTCGCCGCCGTCATCGTCGTCGTCGTCATCGTTGTCGGCGTCACTTTGTCTCGACAGGCCCGCAGCCTGCGCAGCGTCTCCTGCTTTTTCTGAATTATTGTAAGCGGATGCGGCAGCGAACCGGTCCTGCATCGCTTGTGACATTCCTTCAGGCGGCGGCGGGGGTTCGGAGGCGGCGGCCGCGGCGGGCGCGCGCACGGTGCTCCTATTGGCTCCTCCCCAGTAGACACTGGGGGAAAGTGTATGTGACGGTGACGGACGCCTTTGTGACGCCACGCCGGTGGGTCGACAACGCGGACCGCGCCGCCGAGCCACGACGGCTGTTACGGACGTGGCGGCGACCGGCGAAGCGGCACACGTCATCTCGCGCGGTGGGATGAGGGAGGATATGCGTAGGTCTCCGGACTGGCGTTGGGGACGTCACGCACTGCTGCGGATAGTGTGGCTGAGTAGCGCGGAGCGCGCCCAGGAAAATCCACGCGAGGTCGCGAGCTTTTTTGCGGGGGGCGGTGTGGGAAACTCGGGAGGATGGGAGGAGTCAGAGGCGACGTGCGCATGAAGACGTGGCCGTGGTAGAGCCAGCGGGCAACGCCGGGAAAGGAGAGTGAGGCTGTGAGTGGACCAGAGGAACAGAGGCAACCGGGTTGCGCGAGTGTAACGCGAAAGCACCGGTGGTTGGTAGCCAGCGACACCGACCCTGTGCATAGCGCGATATATCAGGGGTGTACGTGGGGGGGCGCGCGCGCACCTGCGGGCGGTTGGGAGGGCCGGGGAAGGAGGTGGCGGGGTGACCGTGCGGCCACGTCTGCGGAGCGAAGCTGGTGGCTGCAAGAGCGACTGAGACGGCTAAATCCACTGTCTGCTCGTCCCACGGGCAGCGGTGCTCTCGCGCCAACTTGAACACCCCCGGGTGCCCGCCTAAAGCGGCGAATTTGCAACCCGTCGGTCCCCGAATTCCACGGGCAGGCGTGCTCCCGCGCATACTGCGGCACGTGCAGTGGCACGCCCCGAGCGGCGTGCGAACATGTCCATGCATCCCACAGCACCCTTGCCTGTGCGCCCACGTTACCACCTCCAGGTGCTCTTCCAAAGCGGCGCACGTCAGCCCGTTCCACCGCGGGCTCAACGCGTTCTGCTCGGGGTCGATCACGACTGCCCATCCGGCCAGCTGGCGTTTATTCACGGCAAGGGTGACCCAAGCCGTGGAGCACAAAAACAGGGTGGCACACAACAACAACGCGCGCGCCTCCACGCGCAGATCACCGGACGACAGAGTGTGATCACACTCCGCGCGCACACACGCCTCGGCGTCCCCGCCGCCGTCCACCGCCACCATGATCCCCGCCGCCACCGCCGCCGCCGCCGCCGCCGCCGCTGACGCCGCCAAAGCCGCCGACGGCGTTTCCGAGGACTTGCTGTGCAGCGTGTGCCGGGTCCTGCGGGAGAGTCTCGTGTGCTACGCGTGCCTGTCCCTCCCCGTTGGCCGGGCAGGGGCCTACACTTGTCCATTGTCAGCTCAACTTGAGCCGCTTTTGTCACTGACAGAGTGACGCCAACCGGCGTGTTTCACAGAAAGTGCTTACGTTGATCTGAAAAAGTGGACGAGGGTAAGCCCCGTGGGCCGGGTGGAGCAGTGCGCTAACGGCCACATCATCTGCGCCGAGGCGGGACCCGACTCCTGCCTGGCCAAGCTGCGACAGCACGCGCTGTCGCAGAACATGACGCCCAAGTGCGGTTGCGACAGCCCGCTGTCGCCGATCCTGAACCGCAGCCTGGCCGTGGAACAGAGTATCGCCACGCTGCGCGAGGGATGCCGCCGCAGCGCAGCGGCGGCGGTGGCGCCCCCAGCCCTCGCCCCGTCCCCCGTCGTCTGCACGGCGGTGGTGGCGGCGGCGGTTGTGGTGGCGATCGCATACTCTGCCGCTGGAGTTCTGATGTTCGTCCTTCGCCTCGGCCTCCTTTTCCACCTCTACCCCTGTCTCGTCCGATCTATTGTCGCGGCGGCCGCGACGGTGGCGACGGTTTGGGCGCGGATTGCGGAGGCGCTGGGGGCGCTGGATGTGCCGGGGCTGCCGGGGCGGGCGATAGTGAAGGTGTGGGGAGAGGTGGTGGCGGCGGTGGCGGTGGCGGCGGCGGCGGCAGTGGGGGTGGTGTCGGCGGCGGCAGTGGCGGCAATGGTGGGGGTGGGTACAGTGGCCTTGGTGGCGGTACTCATTTCGTCGGCTGCGTCGATGTCCAGTATGTGTGTGGGGTGGGTGGCGGTGGCGACGTCGGCGTTGGGGGCGGCGATTGGGACGGCGTCGGCGGCAGCGGAAGCGGCGATCGCGGGGTTGGGGACGGTGGCAGTGGTGGCGGTACCCATTGTGCCAGCGGCGGCGATGTCAGGGGAGTGGATGCGGATTGTGGCGCCGATGGCGGTGGCGGTGGAAGCGGCGGCGGGGTTGGCGAAAGCGGCGATCGCGGGGGTTGGGGCGGCTGCGGTGTGGGTGGTAGTGTTTGTGTCGGCAGCGGCGGTGGTGAGGTTGTGGGTGGGGTTGTGGATGGGGTGGGTGGCGGCGGTGGCGGGGACGGCGGCGGCGGCGGTGGCCGGTGGGGGTAGCGTCGTCGATGTGGGCTCGGTTGGCGGATGGCGGGGTGGTGGCTGTATCCACTAATCCGGCGGCGGAGATGGCATCGAATTGGACGCGGATGGTGGTGAATTTGTCGGTGGCTGTGGCGGCGGCGGCGGGGGTGGTGGCAGCGGCGGCGGAGGCGGCGATAGCGGGGTTGTGGGTTGGAGTGGTGGCGGCAGTATTCATTGTGCCGGTGGCGTCGATGGTTGGGGTGCGGGTGGGATTGTTGGAGGGGGTGCAGGCACTGATGATTATGATGTTTGGGGTTGGGGTGGTGCCGGCGGTGGCGGTGGCGACGGCGGCGGCGATGGGGGTGGTGTCAATACCCATTGCGGCGGCGGCGATGGTCGGGTTTCTAGGGTGGGTGATGGTGGTGGCCATGATTTTGCGCAACTGAGGTGGGGTCGTGAGAAACCCCGAGCGACGGCGAGGGTAGCATGGGAAGGCCGCTTCTCCTCTGGCTCCGTCCAGCGGCTGGTGCAGGCCGAGGCGAGAGGTTGCCCGCGGGACGATTACGAAGGTTTGCCTACGTCGCTCGGGGCGGGCACCTGGAGGTGCTGAGGTGGGCGCGGCAGCAAGACTACCCGTGGTAAGCGGGGACGCACGACGTGTGACGCGGCCACACCAAGGGATATTCTGACAACCTTCCTGTCCCCGTCTGAGGCCAGGCCGACTGCCGCAACTGAATACCCATAACACACCATGATGCGCAAGGGGCCTATATTAGGATGTCGCCGATACAATCAAATGATGATACACAAACTATGATGATGTGCGTCCTCCTTCACTCTTCCTTCCTTCTTGTTCCTTCTTCCAACGTTGTTCATACGATTCACAGGATGCTAAAAGTGCTAGAAATGGATGTTGTTTTGACGTTAAATTGCACACCCAGCTTAAAGTGGCTCCACTTGTGTTGGTGTCAGAAAACGATAAACGCGGTGGCCATTCGCCTCGCGTGGCGTGCAGCTAGTCGCTAGAATATAATCCGACCGCGCTACATGCACCGGTTTCTCGTAGTGCTGATGGCAGCTTTGGTTGAGGGGATGCGAAGTTCAGCGTGAGCGAAGAGCAGCCCTTTACCCTGAACCCTAACGCTATGCCCCACGTGCGATGAGAAGTTCAGCGTGAGTGCGCAGTAGCGCGTGCCGGTGAGCGCCTCTCGTCTTGGTGCAATGGGCACCTGACCCCGTCAATGGGTGCCTGACCTTCCTATAATGGACAACATACCGTGCTATGGAGCGCACCTTATCCATCTATAATGAGCACCTGAACCCCCTATAATGGCACCTGACCCCATACTCGTATAATGGGCATCGGACCCCTATAATGGCCACCTGACCTTCCTATAACAGGCGGCTGACCCCCCTATAATGGACGACTGACCCCCTTTCAAAGGGCAGCTGAGCCCCCTATGATGGGTAATTGACCACCCCTGTGATGGGCGAAAAGTTCAGCGTGAGCGAGCAGCAGCGCGTGCCGGTGAGCGGCTCTCGTCTATGCCCCCTATATTAGCTGATTTTGTCCCGTCGGTCAGCGGCCTCCGCCGCCGCCGCTGGCGCCCCCCCCGCCTCGTCAATCACTGGCCCTCCTGTCCCGCTTGCTCATAGTGGACCGCAGCGCTACGTATGCCTCCCGCACGCGGCGGAAGCGCTCGTTGGCCGCGGCAGTCTCCTGCTCGTTAGCCGCGGCTCGGCGGTCCGGGTGCGCCTTCATGGCTATGGCGCGGAACGCGGCGTGCACGGCGGCGGGGGGGGCGCCGGCTGCCAGCCCCAGTGCCGCGTAGTGCGCCGCATCTGAGCTCGATGCCGTCCCGCCGCCCCCGCTGCCACCGCCGTCGTCGCCGCCGCCGCCGCCGCCGCCGCCTCCGCGTCCGGACTGCCTCCACCCATCCCCCCAGGAATGTTGCCTCCAGGAATGTTGCCCACCTCCACCCCCGCCCCCGCCCCTGCCCCCGTCGCCGCCCCGTCCCCGGCCCCCGCCGCCCCCGCCCCCGCCCCGGCCGCCGCCGCC
>Ga0307489_10002266_pt1 | contig 12869 bp, 25 predicted proteins | sample SB12metaG_FD_202247 | JGI IMG/M metagenome (GOLD analysis project Ga0307489, IMG submission 202247) | Sea-ice brine microbial communities from Beaufort Sea near Barrow, Alaska, United States - SB 1.2 | ecosystem: Environmental > Aquatic > Marine > Coastal | place: USA: Alaska | collected...
CTGATGCCGATCGGGGTCCGCCGCGCGGCGGCCACATGCGCGCGCGGCGCGGCCGAGCGAGTCAGGGCGAAGGTAGACATACTGGCGTTCAGGATTGTGTGAGGGAACAGCGCTCACAACTGTGGCGTTTACCGTAGTGGGAGCGTGTTGGCGGAGGTTGGGAGGATGGCGCGGCCGGCAAACTAGACATCGGGCACCCAATCTGGGATACGAACAGGATTAACTGAAAACCGCCGGTTCGACAGCTGGCGTCTTCTGGCTTTTTCCCGATGGGGAGGACGACGCCGCCACTGACCGACGCGCGCCACGCTGACGTGATGGCCGATATGGACGTGGACGCATCGCCGTGGGTGCGTGCTGCGCCGCGCTGCTCCTGCTCCCGCCACCGACCTGCCCCGCCGCCCACACCACCCCAAACCATCACCAACTTTACCTCGTCTCCATTTTGTTTTTTCGCGTCGTCTCTCCACACGTTGCTGCGGCGTCGCGCGACGGCGTCGCGCGTGAATCCATGTACCGAGCCGCCAGCCATTATGCCACGCAGAGTTCCCCCGACGAAGACGGCGCCGCCACTCGCCGACACACACCGCTAGGCGGAAGCTTACCGAGATCTAGTGAACTTCGCTTCCCTCGCCATCCCTTGCCCTCCTCACTGACCTCTCCCTCCGCCCCGCTTCCTTCCCGTGCCGCCGCACGCAGGCGGCGGACGTGGAGCTCTTCGTGACGCCCGACCGCAGCCTCAGCGACGCGCTGCGCGGCGGGGCCCAGCATGCAATGCCCGCCGCGTCATCGATACGCACTTCGAACCCTCGTTTCCTGGAGTTACCATGGCATCCTGGCATATGACGCGGCGAAGGAGAGCAACACCTGCCGGTGGAGACTGCAGCGACTGTGTCGGGGGCGGCGACGGTCGCGGCGCAGGCTGATACTGCTGCTGCGCATAGTGCTGCTAACGCTGCAGTTGCTGCTGCTGCTGATGCTGCTGAACAACGACCGTCTGCTGATGCTCATAGATACTGCTGCAGCTGGCCTTACTGCGCGGCGACGCGCTGCGCCGAGTGGTGACGCTGCTGAGCTCCGGCGAGCTGACGTTCCTGGAGCTACTGCGCGGCATGGAGGGATGCCTCGTCACCACCGACGACGCCAAGCGCGCGCGCGGGGTGTTGCTTCTCGCGGAGGCCGTCGCGGGTAGGACAAAACGATTCTCGCCACATCCTTTCCCTCACGCGGGCCAGGGTGAAAGCCTGGTGCCTTCTTGGACACGTGGAAGCGTCCCTCTTTTCCTCTCACACGGGGGGCAGGGCAAAAGGCTGGTGCCTCCTTGTACACGCGGAAGCATATCGGCATCCTATGACGTGGCGAGCATGTTTATTCGGCCCTGGTCGTGGGGTACGCGGCGGGCGAGGGGTGGGACGAGGCCGGGGCCGGGTGCGCGGCGCGCCCGCTGCCCGCCGCCGCCTCCGAGCTGCTAGCGCAGTACTTCACGTCCAAGCTCGATGACTTCGCCGTCATCCGCGCCGCGCTCATGGTAGGGCGGTGCAGGTGGACCCTATCAAAATCCTTGTTGAAAGCGCCCATGGTTTCAGTGCTTGAAGCTTCAATATGATGAACCGCTTTCACACTTTGCTTTCAAATTCAACTTGCGCCGCTACATCATGGGGTGCACCGCGCTCCTGCGCGCCACCGCCGAATCCTCCGAGGGCGGCGGCGGCGGCGGCGGCGGCGGCGATGGCGGCGGTGGCGGCGCGGCGGCGGTGAGCTTCGGAACCGCAATGGAGATGGCGGACGTGTTCTTCAAGGAAGTGCACGTCCCCTCGCTCGTGCAGGTAAAGTCCGCACAGTGTACCGGTGCTGGCCACGTCATCGACTGCATTGTCAACTCATGTTTCTTGAGTCAGATGTCATACAATGACGTGGCGAGCGGCGGTCACCCGGCCCTGCGTTCAGACGGACCGCCAGCGCAGCTACGAGCTCCTCATCGCCCTGCTCTCGCGCACGCCCGACGCCGAACTCGACACCGATCAAGCTCCTGGCCCCGCGCTGGGTTCAATGGACCCCGCCGCACAGCTGGCATGGTCTCACACCAACTCCCTGTTCAGCTCAACTTGCACCAAAAGTCAATTGTCGTTTGGCCAAATCACCAAACTCCAACTTACTACAAGTTGCCAGTCCACAGACCAGGCACGAGAGCTGTCTTGGCCCTAGAGACCACTCAAGTTATCCCACCGTAGATCCTCAATGATGCTCAACTTAGACTATGACAAAGTGCGTGAAACCACTTTGACACTTAGCAGCAAGTCGTACAAAGTCGTCCAAATGGAGCGTTCTGATTGGTCGAGCGGGCACTAAGTCAGGCTAAGTAGCAATAAGTCGGACTAAAAGTCTAAGTGGTTTTGCGCCCTTTGTCATATCATAAGAACCAGTTTTAAGACCATAAAACGTGGAGAACGTGGTGGCGGCGTGCGACGGGGAGAAGGACCCGCGCAACGTGCTGCTGGTGTGCGAGCTGTGGGCGCTGCTGCCGCACGCCTTCTGCGGCGCGGGCACCGCCACCCCCGCGCACGCCGCCGCCTTCGCCGCCGCCGCCGAGGAGCTGTACGACGTCGTCGCCATGTACTTCCCGGCAGGGGCTTACACTCGTCAACTTTTCAGCTCAACGTGAGCCGTTTCTGACACAGAAAACACACCCTGAACACCCCCTGACCCCCCCTAATACCTCCAAACACCCCCTGAATCAACCACTAGACGCACCCCCTATATCTCCAAGGCCGCTTGCGTTGAGCCAATGAATGGAGGAGTGCAAGCCCCTGCTTCCCGGTGTCCTTCCGCCCGCCGCCCGGCAGGGCCCGGCACATCATAGTGACCGCCACGATGTTAATGCCATCAAACTCAAGAAGCGATGGTTCACAGTGCGTTGGATGACGTGGCCTTGTAGACAATGCTCGCCACGTCATACAATGCTGTTTAAGCCCAGTCTCCGCCTTGGAAAAGGAGGGTCTGAAGGCCCTCATATGATTGGGCGAGAGGATACCGGGTATCCTCTCGCCCAATCATATGAGGGCCTTCAGACCCTCCTTTTCCGAAAGCGGAGACTGGGTTTGACTGAAGAGAGGAAGGTTCAATGTGCGATGACATGGAGAGCAATATCTGGCGGGCCCTACCGGGCGGGGACTCGGTGCGCATCACGCACGAGCAGCTGGCGGCCACGCTGCGCGGCGCCATGAGCGCGTCGCCGCACTACGCGCCCTGGGCCGTGCCGCACGTGCTGGAGAGTCTGGCAGGGGTGAATTATCATACGATGGTCTTGGGGTTGTCGGAGTACTAGTACCCCACCACAAACTGAGTCCACGTGTTTGTATAATAATTAGCGTTTAAGATGAGCCACGCTCCGATCTCGGTTCGAGTGGTCGTTCTCAATGACCCTGCTGCCCGGCGCCCGAGAAAAACCCGCGCGTGCAGGCAGGGCCTCTGCTCATAGTGTACCGGTGTGCCCGCGCACACCGGCCGCGTACTCCTCCCGTCCTCTCTGACTGTTTACCTCATGGTGTACCGGTGTACCCGCGCACACTGGCCGTATACTCCTCTCGTCCTCTCTGACTGTTTGCCTCACGGTGTACCGGTGTACCCGTGTACACTCTCCGCGTACTCATCCCTGGCCTGGCCTCTTGCCCCCTGTGACTGTTTGCCCTCCGTGTACAGGTGTACCCGTGCACACTCGCCGCATACTCCTCCCTGGCCTGCTGGCCTGGCCTCCCGTCCCCCCCTGACTGATTGCTCATAGTACGAGTGCACTCTTCAAATAATGTGCCGAGCCAGGTACGCACCATAACTGTTCCAGAGGTTCTGGGCTCTGAACGAGGCGATTTTGGGTGGTTTTGTTTAATTTTGGGCGATTTCAGCGTAGGCACGCTCCCAAAACTCGCCTAGCATCCAGGTTCCTGGGTTGGTACGGAACATTATTCGAAGAGTGCACTCATATACGGCCCTACGTGCAGGACGATGCGCTGGCGGCGCTGGCGGCGTGCGGCGCATCGTTCGGGCGGGCGGCCATGCAGCCGCACCTGCCGGCGGTGTGGGGGGCGCTGCGGGGGTAGGGCCGCGCCAATTATGCCCGCCATGCAATCCTCCACATTTGAGACCCTCGTTTCTTGATGTCAATAGCGAAGCAGTTTCTAGCCCACTCAAAACGAGGGCATTTTTCGGCAGGAACCAAATTCTACCCTCAGAGTTCACTTCACCGCCTGTCACCGCTTTAATGGTCTCGATGCATCACGCGACGTGGCGAGAATTGTCCGCCAGGCCCTACGAAGGGGCTACTGCTGTACCCGCCGGCGGGGCCTGACCTGACGGCGGAGGGAGCCGCCAGGTGGGCCACGCGGATGTTCGCCGCCGAGTGGGCCGGAGGCGGCGGCGGCGAGGCGGCGGCGGTGGGGTCTGATGGATAGTGCTCGCCGAGCCATAATACACGTGCAAAAAAAGGATGCTGTGTCCCAGTAATAAAATCTCCGGGCTCAAATTTGATAGGCTACCTTTGGGTTTCATCGGAGCGATATGCCATTTAACTCGATAAACGAGGGGCCAAAAAATCGTTTGATGACGTGGTGAGCACTATCCAGACTGATGGACAGTGCTCGCCACGTCATAGGCTGACACTCAACTCAAGAAACGAAGCTCCAAAACTCGTTTGATGACGTGGCGAGCACTATCCAGACCGATGGATAGTGCTCGCCACGCCATTCGATGCCATGTAACTCATGAGACGAGGGTTCAAAACTCGTGTGATGACGTGGCGAGCAGTATCCATGAGACCGTACGCGGCGGTGGGGACGACGCTGGTGAAGCTGGCACTGGCGGACTCGTGCCTCAAGGACGCCGCCGCCGCATTGTCGCCGGTAGGTCCTGACAGATATTGCCTGCCACGTCATCCTGCATATTGTAGACCCTCGTTTTTGGAGTTGAATGGAATCACATGACTTGACGAGCATTGATTGTCAGGCCTTAGTGACCGGGGTCAGCCGCCAGCGGGAGCGGCGGCGGCGGCGGCGGGGGATGCTGCGGCGGCGGCGGAGGTGACGGCGGCACCGCAAAAATCGCGAAGGTCAGTGAAGGTGGTGGGGGTGAGGGCGAGATGGACACTGAAGGTGGAGGGGGTGAAGGTGGTGAAGGGGCCGCGGTAGGCCGGTGCAGCTTGACAGTTTCAAATCCCGTGTTGAAAGCGCCTGTGGTTTCAGCGCTTGGAATTAGGATATGATAAGCTGCTTTCAAGTTTTGATTTCAAGTTCAACTTGCGCCGCTGCACCGCGGTGGCCAGTGAAGGAGCCAGTGGAGGAGGTGGGTGCTGCGGGGGCGGGGGCGGGGGCGGAGGTGCGGCGGAGGGTGCGGCGCTATCCGCATCCGACGTGACGCAACGCGGGCACGCGCTGGTGGTAGGGCCTGATAGCCTAATTTGTACTGCTTGCCACGTCATTGGTTGTCACTTGACTGAAGAGACGAGGGTTCAATATGCAATGGATGACGTGGCGATCATTATCCGCCAGGCTCTAGCTGGTGGCGGGCGCAGGGCGCGTCATCGGAGCCGTGGCCGCCGCGGGTCCCGCCGCCGCTGCCGCCGCCGTCGCCGCCGGCCTCGCGCCGCTCCTCGACGCCGCCGGGGTGGTAGGGACAGACACTCCAGGCACAAGATCCTAAGAAGACCCGGAGATCACTATGTGTCCATCCCATAATACCGGGTCAAATCAATACTGCCCGCCACGTCATGTGATGCCCTATGCTCAAAACCATGTAGTGTATGACGCGGCGAGCGGTATTTATTTCTGAACCTATACGGTGGGTTCGCGGGGCGACGTGGCCGGGGTGCCGCCGGGCGTCGGGCCCTTGGCGCTTGTTCTAGCCATGCCGGCGGTGTGCGGCGCACTGGACGGCGCTGTAGTGGGCACCACTGGCGTTGGGCGGAACGCTAGCAGCGTGCTCGGTGGGGTGGTGCAACTTGACACCCCTGTTGACCCAAGTTGAACGCGCCTGGTCTCAGCTCTTGGAATTTCAGTACGATAGACTGCTTTGTGGGGTCGTGCAAGTTGAAGCCCAAGTGCACGGCGCCTGGTCTCGGGTCTTGAAACTAAAATACGACAGACTGTTTTCAAGTGTTCCTTTCAAGTTTAACGTGCGCCCCTGTAGCTTGGACAGACGGGCCCGCGGCTGGCCGGGCTATTCGCGGCAGCGGCGGCGTGGGAGGTGGGGGGCACGGGCGCACTGCGCGGCGACGGAACCGGCGAAGCCGCCGCCGGCGCGGGGGGAAGCAAGGCGGGGCCGTGCAAGTTGACAAGGTTTGTGAAATTTGTGTCCAGACCGCCTTGGATAAAAGCGCTTGAAATTACATGTAATGAACTGCTTTCACGTGTTGCTTTGGATTTCTATATGCCCCCCTATAGCAAGGGCGGTGCGAGCGGTGACGGCGACGGCGCCGTGCTCGGCATCGCTGGGTTGAAGACGCTTCTCGCGTTTCCGCAGGGCGCCGGGCTGGTCGACCTCCGAGGCGTCGGCGGCGGTGGTGGCGGCGCCGGCGGCGGCGGCGGTGGCGCGATGGGTGCAGCTCTCGACGCGCTGGTCGCGGCGGCGCTCCGAGGCACCAACGGTGGCGTCGACGGCGACGGGGACGGGGACGAGGTGGGGCGGTGCAAGTTGACCCTGTCAAACCCAAGTTGAAAGCGCCTGGAATTAAGCGCTTGAAACTAAAATATGGTAAACTGCTTTTAATTTTGCTTTCAGATTTTCAACTTGTGCCACAACAACGAGGACGGAGAAGGAGCGCTCGACGAGCGCGCGGCGGAGGCGGGGCAGCTGCGGCGGTAGGGTCTGGCATATATTGCCCGCCACGTCATCTACACGCAATATCGAACCCTCTTGGAATAGGCCAATTCCGGTATATCGCTTCCCGCGCAGAGCGCTGACGCTCTGCCCGCCACTCTGTCTGGGCATTCAACCTGACGCCCGCTTTCCCGCGCGGAGCGCTGACGCTTTGCCCGCAACTCTGTATGGGCATTCCACCCAGGCGATACACCGAAATCGGCCTATTGAATGACATCCTATGACGTGGCGAGCAATATCTGCCGGGCTCTATGCGGCGGCGGGCGGGTGACGCGCTAGGCGCAGCGGCAGCGTCCCAGGCAGACCCGGCGGTGGCGGCAGCGGTGCTGGTAGCGCCTGGCATATATTGCTCGCCACGTCATCGACACGAATGTTTAACCATTTGGAACCTTCATGTCTTAAACTCAGTGTCGGGTCTGATATCGAATATGTCTTGTTCGACCAATGAGGACTGTCCGATTCGAAAATGCCACCGACCGACTCGCAGGAGGTACGACCGGGTCGCGATCCTTGAGTAAATAGAACGTCGATTCCGGAGAAGATAAAAAGGACTAGTCCTTCCGACACTGAGTTTAAGCCACGCGGCATCCTATGACGTAGCGAGCAGTATGTGCCAGGCCCTAGGTGTTGTACGGCGCGTTGCCGCCGCTGCTCGCCGCCGCAACCGGGGGGGACGGGGCTGACGGACGGCAGGGAGCTTACGCGCTGGCGGCGCTGGCTCGCACGGCGGCGGCGGCGGCGGGCGCTCGCCGTCGCGCGCTCCCTCCCCTCTGCGCCGCCGCTGTCGCCGCCGCCGCCGCCACTGCCACCGCTAGTCAGCAACCCACGTGGCTTGCTCTGGTGGATGCGCTCGCCGGCGCCGCGGGGGGCAGCACTGGGTCCGGCGGCGTGGCATCGGGTGCAGTGCCCGGCAGGGGCTTACACTCGTCCACTTTTCAGCTCAACCTATGCCGTTTTGGTCACACCTCCCCGTGTTCCCATGTCTAAAATACTGGGGGAAAATCATGCACCCAACGTATTCCACAAATGTGCTTACGTTGAGCCGAAAAGTGGACGAGTGTAAGCCCCTGGTGCCCGGCATGCTGCAGGCCGCTGCGCTGGATCCCGCGGGAGCCTCGGCGGAGGAGGACGCCGCCGCCGCCGGCCTCGCGCACGCACTACTCACCGCCCCTCACTCGTCATCCTCCGCTGCCTTCACCGCCGCTGGTGATGATGAGGAGGAGGAGGGGGAGGAAGAGGAGGGTGTCTTCAGCCGCTTAATTCGCGCGGCAACTGCGGCGTGCTCAGCGCCGGCGCAGGCACCGCTGGTGGCGGCAGCATCGACCGAAATCGTGCAATCGTCGACATCGAAATTGAAGTCCGTCGCCAGCTTCATCGCCGCCGCCGCCGTGCTCACCGGCAGGGGCTTACACTCGTCCACTTTCCAGCTCAACCTAAGCCATTTGTGACGCAAAATAAACCTTAAACACCCCCTACTACCCGCTAAGACCCGTTCACACCCCCTAAATAGGCCCTAAATGCACCCCCTATCGCACAGAAAGCGCTTACGTTGAGCTGAAAGGTGGACGAGTGTGAGCCCCTTCTCACGGGCGCGCGCCCCGGCACGGACCTACCTACTGGCGACGGGGAGCAGCTATTGAAGGCGCTCGTAGAGCGTGCGAGAAGCTCCGGAAAACAGGCTGACGACGTGGCGGCGGCTCGCGCGGCGTCAGAGGCAGGGGCTCACACTCGTTCACTTCTCAGCTCAATGTAAGCGCTTTCTGTGGGAAATGGGGTGCATTTAGGGGTTGTTTAGGGGGTGTTAGGGGGTGGCAGGGGTTAACACGGGGTGTTCAGGGTGTATTTTGGGTCAGAAACGGCTCGGGTTGAGCTGAAATGTGGACGAGTGTAAGCCCCTGGTCTGAGGCTCTGGCGTCCGTTGTGCACAAGTTTGGGAAGTCCGGGAGCCTGGGGGGCGACTCGGGGCTGGCGGCGGCCAAATCCACGGGGCTCACAGGCAGGCCAGATACATGACGCTCGCCACATCATCCACCAAACATGCGGTGATTGGATGATGCCCGCCACGTCATCCAACGAATATGCTGTGAGTAGATGATGCCCGCCACGTCATATGATTACAGTAACTTAATGAGCAAGGGTCCAAATGCGTTGGATGACGTGGCGATCATCATTGATGACGTCTCGGGCATTATTGACGATGTGGTGAGCATTGTTGATGAACTGGCCAGCAGTATTCACCTGGCCCTGCTGAGTGACGCGCTTGGGACTCCCGGCGGCGTGGCGGCGGTGGGCGGCGTGCTTCGCGCACTTGCCTCGCGCGCAGATCCCGCCGCGGCGCTCCTGGCCGCCGACCTCGTCGCCGCTCTGTCGGGCTCCTCCGCCGCGGTAGGGCCTCACAGAGATGACAAAGTGTGTGAAATCACTTAGATGCTGAATGAGACTTAGTGCTAAGTCGTCCCGCTCGACCAATCAGAACGCTCCATTTGGACGACTTAGTACTAATTGTTGCTAAGTGTCTAAGTGGTTCCACGCACTTTGTCATAATGCCTGCCACGTCATCCTTCACATTGTAGACCCTCATTCCTTGAGGTAACTGGAATCGCATGACGTGGCGGGTATCATCTGTGAGGCCCTAAGCCGCGGTGGCCGGCGGTGCGGCCCGCGCGCTGGGCGCGGCAATGGCACCCGGCGGCGGCGGCCCGGGCCTCACGCGCGCGTGCCACGGCACTGAAAAGGTACAGCTGCGTGACTACTGCTCGCTACATCCACCACATTTGCCGTCTCTCGTTTCTTGAAGCACATTTGCCGACTGGCATTTCTTGAGTAGCACGACCTCTAAGGGATGAGCATGCGGTGAGTGTCAGAGTTATTACCTGGCCCTATTCAAAGGTCCTGTTCCGCCAGCGATTCTTCGCGCAGACTCTCCCGGGTATCCTGGCGCCGCTCAAGCCCTCCGGCGGTAGGGTTCGGCTGATATTAAGTGCCACGTCACATGATTCCATTTAAACTCGAGACACGAGGGCTCAAAATGTGCGTCGATGAAGTGACGGGCAGTATCTGCCAGGCCCTAGCTGCTGGCGGCGGCGGCGGCGGCGGTGCGCACCGGCCGGCGCACCTGGCCGCGCTGATCCACCTCGCCCGCCACGCGCCGCTCGCCGCCGTGTTGCAGGCAGGGGCTTACACTCGTCCACTTTTCAGCTCAACCTAAACCGTGTTGGTCACACCTCTCCTTGTCCCCCTGTCTAATAGACTGGGGGGAAATCATGCACCCAACGTATCCCACAAAATGTGCTTACGTTGAGCCGCATAGTGGACGATGGTAAGCCCCTGGTTCCAGGCAGGCGATGCCGTGCTCCCGCTCCTCCCGGAGGCGATGAATACGCTCTCCGCAGCGTCCGAGGCGGCGGCGGAGGAAGCGATGGCGGAGGAGGATCAGTCCGCGCCGTTCGCTGACCGCGACGCGCTCTCCGCCGCCGTGGTGCTGACCGCCGCGTTTTTGGCGGACCCGCGGGGGCGCGACGCTCTGGATACGCACGCCGAGGAGCACGCGGGCGCCATCGTGTCGGCGCTGTGCCGCCTCGGGGCCGGCGGCGGCGGGGCCATGAACCTGGCAGGGCGGTGCAGGTTGACCCTGTCAAACCCACGTTGAAGGTTGAAGGCGCCTGGAAATAGGGGCTTGAAACTGAAATACGATAATCTGGTTTCAGACATTGGTTTGAAACTCAACTTGCGCCGCTACAGCCTGGAGGTGCGCGAGACGGCGCTGGAGGCGCTGGTGGCGGCTACGGCGCTGCCGTTCAAAGCGGTGTACCCGCACCGCCGCGCGGCGGCGGCGGCGGCCACAGCGGCGCTGGATGACCCGAAGCGGCGGGTGCGCCGCGCCGCGTCGCGCTGCCGCGAGGTGTGGCAAGCTCTGGACGCTAAGGGCGGCTCAAATAACTGAGCTAAATGTTTGATTGGTAGTCTTGCATTAATACAGACGATCAGCATACACCGGGTCAGGGCCGCCCGCTGCCGCGAGGTGTGGCAAGAGCTGGACACTAAGGGCGGCGCGTGAGATCTGGGCCATGTATTTGAACGTTAGGCTTGCATTAATTCAGACGAGTATCATTATACATGGGCCAGGGTTCGCGCGATGCCGCGAGGTGTGGCGAGCGCTAGATGCAAACGGGGCGCGTGAGAAGTGGAGCCATGTGCTGGATCGGTAGGTTTGCACTAATACCGACGATAGTCATTATGCATGGGGCTACCGCCAAGCAAATGATTCTGGCCGCGTTAAATGCCGCGAGGTGTGGCAAGCGCGGATGCAAAGGGGGCCGCGTGAGAAGTGAAATGACCTGCAGCACGGCTATGCATAGCTCTGCGATATGACATAATGTGAAATGGTGATGCACGCAACTAACAATACTCAAAATACTACGAGTAGTACCAAATGCAGCCCAGGCACTCGGCTGAAGTATCTACCGAGCCGCTTACACCACAGAGCAGACATAAAAATGAAACGCCATTCACCAGCAGGCATCGAGCTCTGCATAGGAGCTTGCGAAGTGGAAACACGGTTCCACGAGGTTTTAACATGCTGACTGATGCTGTAACATTCTATATTTGTATTCTTCAACCCTCCGACTAATGAGAATAAGTTACATCGCTACTGTCGAAAGCTAGCTAATGGTCCTGCACCCCGCACCCCGCACCCTGCTCCCCATCGCCCCGCCCCGAATCGCACAGCTTGACCAGCCCGGCACCGTCCCACTGCCGCACCAGGTCACCCTCCAGGTTGAATGCGTGGTGCGGGTGTGCCCTCAGCCGCTCGCGGTCCACGTACCCGTTGTGTAGCGCCGCAAGTTGGGAAAAGGGTTTAGAGTTTAGGGGTTTAGGGTTTAGGGTTTAGGGTAAAGCAAAACTTGAAAGTAGTTTATCATATGTTAGTTTCGAGCGCTAAGCTGCAGGCGCTTTCAACATGGATTTCATCGGTTGAAGCTGCAGCGGCCTACCGTGGAAGTAATGGTACGGCGCACGCATCTCATCCCCCTCCCTGCTAGCCTCCAGGCTCATACCATACACGGCCACGTTGTAGTGGCGCAAGTTGAATTTGACAGCAGAGTTGGAAGACGGTTCATCATATTGTAGCATCAAGCGCTCAAACCATGGGCGCTTTCGGTACGGATTTTGATGCTGTCAACCTGCGCCGCCCCACCACGTTTTGGCAGAGCTGCATGGCGAGATAGAGCGCAATGAAGCCACTGCTGGGGGCGGTGCCGCCGACGATACCATCCTCCGTCGCATCCTCGCTCAGCCGCGTGTGACCATCGCGATACGCCGCCAGCACCCAGCGCGCGCGTGTGGAGACCCCATAATAGGGCCTGGTGGATATTGCCTGCCACGTCATCTAATGCGCTACACGGGGGCCAAGGCGGAAGCCCAGTGCCTCCTCATACATGCTGACGCGTCTCTCCTCTCTCTCTGTCATCTAATGCACTTTGAACACTTGTTTCTTGAGTTAGATGGCTCCCAATGACGTGGCGAGCAATACCCCCCAGGGCCTACCCCCTGAGCCAAGTACAGCACCCGCATGTCCGGCCGCTCTTTGCGACACAGAGACGCCAGGTGCTCAAACTCGGCCGCTTTGGCGCGAGTGACCACCAGCGTGGCCTCCCGCGGGTCCACCCGCAGCAGCACGTCCCGCCCCTCCTTTGTGTAGCGGTGCAGGTATACATTGAAAGCAAAACTTCAAAGCAGTTCATCATAATAGTAGTGTCAATCGCTGAAACCGTAGGCGCTTTCAAATTTCAACACGGGTTTTGATACTGTCAACATGCACCGCCCTGCCTTCGCCCCGCCGTATATGGCGCCCCACTTTTTGTTGAGCAGGCGGAACGTCACCTTGCTGTAGCGGCGCAAGTTGAATTTGAAAGCAAAGTCTGAAAGCAGTATGTCACATTTTAGTTTCAAGTGCTTAGTTCCAGGCGGTTTCAACTTCGGTGTGATAGGGTCAACCTGCACCG
>Ga0307489_10002267_pt1 | contig 12868 bp, 25 predicted proteins | sample SB12metaG_FD_202247 | JGI IMG/M metagenome (GOLD analysis project Ga0307489, IMG submission 202247) | Sea-ice brine microbial communities from Beaufort Sea near Barrow, Alaska, United States - SB 1.2 | ecosystem: Environmental > Aquatic > Marine > Coastal | place: USA: Alaska | collected...
ATATTGCTCGCCACGTCGCGTCGTCGTCATACACGCATTTCAAAAACTCGTTGCTCGAGTTGAATGGCAACTTATATGTAGCGGGCACTGTCTGCGAGGCAATGGCGACTTATGTGTGGCGGGCAGTGTGTGCAAGGCACTGGTTCGTGGTGGCGTCCAAGGGCACTTTTTATGACATGTTCTTCAACGATGTCGACGGCAAAGGCAACGACATCCAGCGCAAAGGTAACCGCGGGTTCCTGTACGAAATAGACGACTGCGTCAGGTCCGTCAACAACTCCATTGAGGCAGGGTGGGTGCACATATTGCCCACCACATCATAGGGTGCCACTCAACTCAAGAAACCAGCGCAGGGTTCATAGTCGATCGGATGACGTTGCGGGCAATTCGCCTGGCAGATATTGCTCGCCACATCATAGATTGCCACATAACAAAAAACGCGAGGGCTCACGAGGGTTCAAATGCGTTGGATGACGTGGCGGGCAATATCTGGCCGGCACTACGCGGAGAGCTACTACAACCTGCCGCGCACGGCGCTCAACGCGTACGACGTGGCCAGCAAGCCCATCACGCTGGAGGCAGGGGCTTACACTCGTCCACTTTTCAGCACAGCCTGAGCCATTTCTGACACAAAATACACCCTACATACCCCCTAATACTCCCTGACACCTCTTACACACCCCCTCAACAACCCCTAAATGCACCCCTATCCCACAGAATGCGCTTAAGTTGAGCCGAGAAGGGGACGAGTGTAAGCCCCTGGCTGGAGGTGCGCTCCTTCACCGACCTGCCGCGCATCAAGGAGGGCGGTGTACAAGGTAGGGCGGTGCAGGTTGACCCTATGAATCCAAGTTGAAACCGCCTGGAACTAAGCGCTCGAAACTACAGTGTGACATACTGCTTTCAAAATCTGCTTTCAATTCAACTTGCGCCACTACAGCGCGGGCACCACACGCTGGAGATGAACACCGAGACGTACAACATCTCAGCACGCGACGTGAACTGGCTGGAGCTGGTGGGCGTCAAGTCGGAGAAGGAGAAGCGGCGTTTCTTCAACACCCTGGTGGACATGGAGCTGCAGTTCGACGTGCGCACCTTGCACCGCGAGGTGGACCACTTCCAGCTGTTCGACTTCGAGCTGTCCGTGCTTTACAACCTGGCGAGCCGCGGCGGGCGCATCGAGATGCTGGTGAACGTGAAGGGCACGCACGTGAAGGGCGTCAAGGGGTCGTGGCACTGGGAGGTGGTCATGACGGGCACGGTGATGGCAGGGGTTTACACTCGTTCACTTGTCAGCTCAACTTGAGCCGAGTCTGACACAGAAAGCCCCTACAAACCCTATACACCCCCTAACACTCCCTTGACACTGGTTACACAACCCCTACGCGCAACCCCTATCCAACAAAACCGCTCAAGTTGAGCTGACAAGTGAACGACTGTAAGCCTCTGGGTGATGGCGCTGTGCGCCGCCAGTGAGGTGCTGGTGCTGCGCCGCCACCACCACCGCGGGGTACGGTCTGCCAGATATTGCTGGCCACGTCATAGGATGCCATGTGTTTCAAGAAACGATGCTTCAACTGCGTGTCGATGACGTGGCGAGCGATGTCTACAAGGCCGTACCGCGGGGTAGGGGGCGGGGCCGGGGCGGGGCCGGGGCTCCGGGCGCTGATCTCTGGAAGCGGTCCAGTGCACGCGCCAGTGCTGAGCCGTGACTTTGTGCTGGTCATGACAGCTGGCAACGCCGCGAACATCCTCGGTGCGGGGCTTGACTTTCTGCAGTACTCGGGCGCGCTGGCCGCGGACCGCGATATCACCCGCGCCGTGGGCGGCAGGGGCTTACACTCGTCCACATCTCAGCTCAACCTGAGCCGTTTCTGACACAAAATACACCCTAAACACCCCCTGATACTCCTTAATACCCCCTGACACCTCCTAAACACCCCCTGAACAACCCCTAAATGCACCTCTGTCCCACAGAATGTGCTTAAGTTGAGCCGAAAAGTGGACGAGTGTAAGCCCCTGGTGGGCGGCATTGGGTGCTTCCTGGCCTGGGCGTGCCTGATCCAGCACTTCGAGCGGCTACCCCCGTACGACACGGCGTGGATCGCCGTCCACAAGGGCCTGCCGGTGGTCACGCGCTTCGCGGTGGTATGGCGGTGTAGGTTGACCCTATGAAACCCAAGTTGAAACCGCCTGGAACTGAGCGCTTGAAACTAACGTGTGATAAACTGCTTTCAACATATGCTTTCAGATTCAGTCTGCGCCGCTACACCGTGGGCGCCGCTCCGCTGCTGCTGGGCTTCGCGTGCCTGGGCATGGTAGGGTGGTGCAGGTTGACCCTATCATACCCCAGTTGAAACCGCCTGGAACTAAGCGTGTTGAAACTAAGGTGGGACATGCTGCTTTCAAATTCTGCTTTCAAATTCAACTTGCGCCGGTACAGCATGGCGCTCTTCTCGGAGGTGACGGACAAGTTCTCCAGCCTGGAGAATGCGCTCATGACCCTCTTTAGCGTCATGAACGGCAGGCTCACATACACTACTCGTGCGGAGCCCCTCTACCATAACAAACACGCGGTTTGGAGGACATATCCCCGGATCTGGGGACATCTGTCGACCGACCAACCGGCCGGTCTTTCGCTTTGCACCAGTAAACAACCCCTCAAATCGACCATTTTGACGAATCGAGGTTCTGACGCGATTTGACCCCTCAGCTTCTTGTAGTAGAGGGGGTCGGACCGTGTAGCATACTGTTCCGGTGCTCGCCACGTTCTGTATTGAGCGCCATGCGAGGACGCGGCGAGCGTGATTAAAGTAAATTATTGAAAACCCTTCCTGGCCCTAATGAGCGGCGACGTGATCCTGGAGACATCCAGAGAGCTTCACAAGGGGTTTCTCGGTGACATTTACCTGGTGTGCTTTGTGGCAGTGTTTATCTTCGTCATCATGTCGGTGTTCATCTCGATTATCCAGGTAAGGCGGTGCAGGTTGACCCTACCAAACCCAAGTTGAAAGCGCCTAAAACTAAGCGCTTGAAACTATGACATGATGAACTGCTTTCAATTCTTGCTTTCAAATTCAACTTGCGCCGCTACATTCAGGACGCGTATATAGAGGCCAAGGCGGCGACAGGGGGCGCGGGGGCGGCGGAGGCAGGGGCTTACGCTCGTCCACTTTTCGGCTCAACGTAAGCGCTCTCTGTGGGATAGGGAGTGCATTGAGGTGTTGTTCAAGGGGTGTTTAGGAGGTGCTAGGGGGTGATCAGGGGGTGTTTAGGGTGTATTTTGTGTCAGGAACGGCTCAGGTTGAGCTGAGAAGTGGACGAGTGTAAGCCCCTGGGCGGAGGCCATTAGAATGGGGGCGCGCAGGGGCTTCAGTGTTGTGGGGGCAGCGGGGGGGGATGGTGGTGGGGGCGGTGGTAGCGGGGGTGGCGGCGGCGGGGGAAGCGGCGGTGGGGGCGTCGTTGACACCCTGTACGGGCAGGCAATTGGCGGCGGCGGAGGCGGCGGGGTCGGCAGGGGCGGCGGCGGCGGCGGAGGCGGAGGCGGCGGAGGGGTGTCGCCGTCGCCGTCATCGCACGGCCAAGCGGATGACGGGCTTGATAGGGATCATAGTGCGAGCGGCGGGCCGGGAGTGGCTGCGCTGGCGGCGCGGCTGGCCGCCCACATGGGTGACATGCGCGCGATGATGGCTGAGGCGGAGGGCAGGGGCTTACACTCGTCCACTTTTCGGCTCAACTTAGACAAATTTTGTGGGATACGTTGGGTGCATGATTTCCCCCCAGTCTATTAGACAGGGGGACATGGGGAGGTGCGACCAAAATGGCTTAGGTTGAGCTGAGAAGCGGACGAGTGTAAGCCCCTGGCGGAGGGTATGCATATCGCGCTCTTCGAAGCCATCAGGAGTAACCCAGGGATTGGTATAAGTAGTGGCGGGGGCGGGGGCGGGGGCGGGGGCGGCGTTGACTCTGTGTTTGGGCAAACAGGCGGTAGCAGCGGCGGCGGCGGCGGCGGCAGCGGCAGCGGCGGGGGCGGCGGCGGAGGCGGAGGCGAAGGCGGCGGAGGGATGTCGCCATCGCCGAGTGATAGCGGGGACCTCCACGTGGCCATGGGCGGCCACGACTCCACCCATCTGCACCACCGGAAAAAGTGAAACGGAATCGGATTTTTGTAGAGCTCTCCATTGATCCGTGTCAATGTAATGTAGCCGGGCTATGTCGACCGACGTGCAGTGTCGTCGCGGCGTGACCTGATACCGCCCCGCGCGTTCCATTGGCAGTACGATTAGTACAGCCTGCGTCTAGACTAGTGCCTAGTCTGTAAAGCGTACTATATACAGATCTCGTACTACCCGTAGTAAGCAGGCGTTTGGTGTTTTTCACCAAAAGTCATGTGACTTTTGGCCGAATCACCAAACTCCACCTTACTAGAAGTTACTACCCCACAGACTAGGCACTAGGAGCAGTGGGTCAACGTGCTGGGCTGGCTATGGTACACCATGGCACACTATGATACGCAGGTACTATATGAGCAAAAAGTCTCCCTCTTCCCCTCCCTTTTCCCCTCCATCTCCCCCTCTTTCTCCCTGGGAACACACTGGGTTACGGGTCCCCCGGTGGCACCGGCCTGCACCCGTTTAAACCGTTTGACCCGCTTGTGGACCCGCCACACCCGCACGCCTCCGGCACGTCGCACTCGCACTGCGCTCCGGCTACCCCGCGACACGCCCCCGCCCAGCGCCGCTCGACCGACCGCGCGAAGATGTCCGACCGCCGCAGCACGAACACCAGCGTGACCACCTCCGGCAGTAACTCTCGCACCAGGGGCTCACACTCGTCCACTTTTCAGCTCAACCTGAGCCGTTACTGACACAAAAACACACCCTGAACACCCCCTAATACCCCCTGACACCTCCTAAACACCCCTTAAACGCCCCCAAAATTCACCCCTTATCCCACAGAAAGCGCTTACGTTGAGCCAAAAAGCGGACGAGTGTAAGCCCCTGCCTCGCACCCGCGGGTCTGCCATCTCCCCGTCCAGTCGCAGCAGAGCCGGTGTGTCGTACCCACCACCAGGGGCTTACACTGGTCCACTTTTCGGCTCAACGTAAGCATTTTTGGGTGATATGTTGGCTGCATGATTTCCCCCATGTCTATTAGACAGGGGGACACGTGGAGTGTGACCAAACCGGCTTAGGTGGAGCTGAAACGTGGACGAGTGTGAGCCCCTGCTCACCACCTTGTTTCGAACCATCATCACCGCCGCCGACGCCTACGCCATCGCCACCGCCGGCACCGGCATAATACGTATCTCCTCTGCCTTCTCCTACGCCAACCACACCATGCACGCCGCGCGCCACTGCTGCTCCGAATCCGCCCTCAGCCCGCCAAGGGCCAGTGACTTACACTCGATCCCTTTTGAGCTCCACTTGAGCATCGCAAAATCGCAAAATCTCCTAGGCAGCTCTGCATCAGATTACGCGGTGGATTTCAGGAACAAAATTGCTGGCAGTTTAGTGTCAAAGGCAACTGAATAGGCCGATTTTGGTATGTCGCCTGGGTGAAATGCCCGTACAGAGAGGCGGGCGAAGCGTCAGCGCTCCACGCGGGAAAGTGGGCGCAAGGTTGAATGCCCATACAGAGTTGCGGGCAAAGCGTCAGCGTCCGGCGCGGGAAGCCATATACCGAAATCGGCCTATACCGAAAAAGGCCCTACCGCTGCGCGGCGTGCGCCGCCCGCTCCCACACCGTTGCATCCGCCGCCTCACCCCGCGCCGCCGCCTCCGCGTGCACACCCGAGGCGTGCCGCCGCCGCGCCCCCGCCGCATACCAGGGGCTTACACTCGCTCATGTTCGAGCTCAACCTTGAGCAACTCCAGGACACGTTCATGAGCTAGGTCGGGTTATACGGCGGGCAGAAGAGCTCAAGTTGACCTGAATTGGGAACGAGTGTAAGCCCCTGCCGCATACGCGGAGTAGTGCAGCCCCTGCTCCTCCGCCGCCGCCAGCAGGTCCACAGCCACCTGTTTCCAGGGGCTTACACTCGTTCCCATTTCAGCTCAACTTGAGATCTTCTGTCCAGCGTATAATCCAACTTAACTCATGCATGTGTCTCGAATGTGCTCAAGTTGAGATGTAACGTGAACGAGTGTAAGCACCTGCCTCTTTCCTGACATCCAAGATGACGCCGTACAATGTCTCGGCGCGCATGGCCTCGGCGAGCGGGGAGAGGGGGGCGAGGAGGATTTCGGGGGTCAGGAGGCCGCCGGTCAGGGGCTGACACTCGTCCACTTTTCGGCTCAACGTAAGCACATTTTGTGGGATACGTTGGGTGCAGGATTTTCCCCCAGTCTATTAGACAGGGGGACACGGGGATGGGTGACCAAAGCGGCTTAGGTTGAGCTGAGAAGTGGACGAGTGTAGCCCCCGCCGCCGGTGTCAGCCACGTGGAGGATGGCGGGCTTCGGGTCTAGTGTGGTCAGCGCGGCGGTCAGGCCCGCGGCGACGCGCGCGCCCGGCGAGTGCGGTTCCTCCTCCTCGCTGGTATCGACATCGCCGCGGACCGTACCCGTACCCGGGCGCAGCATCTTACCCGGGCGCAGGGTCGTACAAGCCATTCGAAGCTCAGCTGGCAATGAAAACTCGGTGTCAGTGCACTGGGCAGCTGGCACGTTAACTCAGTGTCGGGTCTAAACATCGAAGAATCACAGCTGTCCAAAGCGAGCAGACAGTAAGAGAGCTACCAGACAGCTTTATACCTTATACCATGTACGAAAATGATGTTCTGTAGCCTCGGTGATTCGGTTCACGCGTCAGCCTTGTCAATTTTGAATACACACACACACACTCACACCCACAGAAGTGAGGGCCCCGCCGCCCACGATGACGGTGACGTTGGTGGGGAGGCGGAGGTGGCGCGCGGCGGAGCGGGCGGCGGCGGCCCACCGCAGAGCGCGCGACATGCCGCCGCCGCGCAGGTCCGTGCTCACCGTGGCTGCCGCCTGCACCGCCCACCAGGGACTTACACTGGTTCCCATTTCAGCTCAACTTGAGCTCCTCTGTCCCCCGTATAACCCAATTTTACTCATGAATGTGTTCTGGAGTTGCTTAACTTGAGCTCTAACGTGAACCAGTGTAAGCCCCTGCCGCCCACGCCGCCTCCCACGGATCGCCGCTCCAGTCCACGTGCGCCGCTGCCTAGGGCCTGCCAGATTTAGGGTTTAGGGTTTAGGGTTTAGGGCTCAGTGTTTAGGGTTTAGATATTGTCCGCCACGTCATCCAAGGCAAATTGAACCCTTGATTCTTAACTCAAATGGCAACCTATGACGCGGCTCGCAACATCTGGCAGGCCCTACCGCTGCCAGCAGCATACGCGCCACCAGGTCCGCCGGCGCGTCGAGGTCAGAGCGGCCCCACCCCGCCGCCGCCGCCGCTGCCGCCGCGCCCCCGCTGTTTAGTAGCAGCAGCCGCCGCCGCCCTTTCTTCCCTCGTTTCCTGCCGCCTCCGCCGCCGGCGCCACCCCCGCTCCCACCGCCGCCGCCGACGCCCCCACCGCCGCCGCCGCCGCCCCCACCGCCGCCACCGCCGCCGCCGCTACGGACGCCGCCACCGCCAACACTGTTATACCCGTCCTTAAAATCGACCCTTCCGCGCCCGACCCCATTCGCCCCCGCACCCCCCGCCGCCGCCCCCCCGGCCGCGGTGACATTGGCGTTAAAGTCACAAGACAGCACCGAGGCGAACCTCCGCTGGTACTCGCGGCGCATCTGCAGCGAACACGCGGTCTTGAGCGGGGGAGCCACGTGCGGCTTGGCCGGCAGCGGCGGCAGCGGGTACCCAGGGGCAGGGGCTTACACTCGTCCACTTCTCAGCTCAACCTGAGGCGTTTCTGACACTCACCACATCCCCTAAACACCTGAACACCCCCTCCACCCCCGCCTTAAACAATCCCTGAACACCCCTAAAATACCCCTTGTCCCACCAAAAGCGCTTACGTTGAGCTGATAGGTGGACGAGTGTAAGCCCCTACCCAGGGGCCATGGGTGGCAGCGGCGGCGCCGGCGCCACCTCGCGCCGCCGCCGCTCCAGCCCTTCCGCTATCCCTCGGATTCTTTGGGAGACCGACTCGGAGGCGCCGGCGGCGCCGGCTGAGGTGTGGTCCTCGAGGCAGGGACTGCCAGACATTGCTCGAGGCGTTGTAGAATTCTGTTTAACTTGAGAAATAAAAGTTCAAAATTCGTTGAATGCCGTGGCGGGTAATGTCTGCCAGACCTCACCCCGAGGAGCTCCGGGCATTTCTGTTTCGCGACGAGAAGCGTGTGGTCCCCGATGAGGCCCTCCGCCCTCATCAGCCGTAGTGTACCGGTGCACAGGGGCTTACACTCGTCCACTTTTCAGCTCAACTTGAGCCGTTCCTGACCCAAAATACACCCTGAGCACCCCCCATACCCCGTAATACCCCCTAAACACCCCCTAGGCAACCTCTACATGCACCCCCTATCGCACAGAAAGCGCTTACGTTGAGCCGAAAAGTGGACGAGTGTAAGCTCCTGCCGGTGCACTGCTGCTCGTGCACCCGCTGCGCAAGGCCCGGCGGATTGGTGTGCGCTCGACTCGTCACTGGGTGACACCTGACTCAACCAACACGCCTATGACACGTTGTAGACGACGTGGCCAGCAAAGTTGGATTACGCTCGCCACGTCATAGGGTGGGTGGCACTTGACCGCTAACTCAACAAACGAGGGACTTAAACATGGTGAATGACGTTGCAGGCATTGGTGGATCATGCTAGCCACGTCGCAGGGTGGCACTTGACAGCTATCCCAACCAACGAGGGTCTGGGACGTGGTGAGTGACGTGGCAGGCACAAGGCACCGTCAACGTGGCTCCCACCGCTGCAGCTTCAGCTCCAGCCCCTTCTTTCCCGGCGCCAGCGGAGCCCCGGCCCAGGGGCTTACACTCGCTCACTTCAGAGCTCAACCTGAGCACCTTCGGGACACATCTCTCACGTTAGAGCTCAACTTGAGCACCTTCGGGACACATCCACGGGTTAATTTAGATTATATGAGGGTCAACGAACGCTTAAATTGAGCGGAAAGGGCAAAAGCAAGCTCAAGTTGAGCGGGGATGGGAACGAGTGTAAGCCCCTGCCCCGGCCCCGTGCAACGCAGCGAGCCGTGCGTTCTCCTCATTGAAGCTAAGTAAGGCGGCGCTGGCGCTGGAGGTGGAGGTGGAGGTGCCCAGCGTGCGCGCCAGCGCTGCCTCTGCCTCTGAGAGCCGCGCATTCTCCTGCCGGACGGCGTAGCTCGCCTCCCACCAGAGGATTACACTCGTTCCCATTCCCGCTCAACTTGAGCTTACTTTACCCCTTTCGGCTCAACTTAAGCGGACTGTGTCCCCCATGTAACCCAAATTAACCCGTGGATGTGTCCCGAAGGTGCTCAAGTTGAGCTCTAACGTGAGCGATGTGTTCCTGAAGTTCCTCAAGTTAAGCCCTGAAGTGAGCAAGTGTAAGCCCCTGCCTCCCACTCGCTCCTCGCAGGCAACTCGTGCCGCACCAGCACCACCCTCTCGCCGACGCCGTCGTCAAAGACGCCTAGCGCCAGGGGCTCACACTCGTTCCCATTTCCGCTCAACTTGAGCTTACTTTGCCCCGTTCCGCTCAACTTAAGCCTGTTCTGTCCGCAAAACAACCCAAACTAACCCGTGGATGTGTCCCAAGGTGCTCAAGTTACCTCTAACGTGAGCGATGTGTCCCCGAAAGTCCTCAAGTTGAGCCCTGAGGTGAGCGAGTGTAAGCCCCTGCCTAGCGCGTGGATACCCCAGAGGAAGAGCGCGAGTGGGACGGCGGCGGCGGCGGCGATACGGGCGTACCCGAAAAGACGCTCGGCGTTGGCTCCGAACCACTGATGGGCAGTATAACATGCCTTGGCGAGCGGGGAGTAGTAGATGGGGCCGCCGTTCGGGCCGAAGCCTTGCGGAGCGTTGAACGGGTTGTAGCTGTTGACGGGCCGTGTCGTCTTGCAGGGGCTTACACTCGTTCCCGTTTCAGCTCAACTTGAGCGCTTGTGTCCACTGTATCACTCAAGGTAATTCATGACTGTGTGCTGGAGTTGCTCAAGTTGAGCTCTAACGTCAACGAGGTAAGCCCCTGCCGTCTTATAGACGTGGCTCGGGAAGTGCGACTGCGACTGCGACTGCGGGCCGCCTCGCGCATCTGCAGCATGGAATCCCGGTTCACGGCCACCGACTCCATATGGACCGCCGCTGCCGCCGCCGCGGAGCCGACTTCCCCCTTCCCCTCCGCCCCCCCCCGGGCCCTCCCCCGCTGAGTCCCCCTCCGCCTCCCCCTCCCTCAACCCCGCCACCACTGAGCCGTGAATGCGTGGCCGATGAAGCTGGCCTGCGGGACACTGATGCTGCAGAAGGTGAGCGAGCCGAACGTCGCGAGATTGATGGGGAGGTTGATGTCGCCCAGGAGGGAGACCGAGTGCGTGGGTTGCTTCACGGAGAGCACCGTCACCCCCAGCCGAACACCACGCAGCTGTAGCCCACCGCCGTGACGTGCTCGTCCCGCTCCTGCCGCCTCCAATTCGCCAGGCAGTGGTCCCAGCCGAGATGGGAAGTGTATTGAGGGGATCTGCGCGTCGCACCTTGGACGCGGCGGCGGCAGCGCTGGTACTGGCGCCGCCTTCGTGTTCCGGTCCCGCGTGCTGCCGGCTCTGGGTTGTTGGTCACGTTGTTGTGGCTGTGGCGTCAAATGCCTTCAACTTGAAGCCAGGCAGCATCCCGCGGGCGCCAGTGCGCCACACTCGGCACTCTGTTCGACTGCCACGTGCCAGCGTGGCATCGCGCCAGCTGGCCAGCGCCAACAGAAACAACGGCCGCGGGGCATCGGACAGAAGACGACTGGTCGCACACAGCACACTCCAGCGCCGCGCTCGCGTTGGTCGCACAGTGACGAGGAAGCGGTGGTGGTACTGGAAATCCGCCGCCGCGCTGTGTATAGTTGCCGCACTCCGCACGCACGGACTTGGTTCAACGAATCTCATCACCGAGATCGGCGTCCCTAGTGCGGCTGCCATCGCATCTCGTCAACTGACGCGCGAGGGAGAATGGCGAGACCATGAGCGACCCCGTGCGGGTGGAGGCGCTGGTGGACGCCGAGTTCGCGTCCGGCACGCGGCGGCGGAGCGGTTCGGGTAGTGACTTGGGCGGAGGCGGCGGCGGCGAGGGAGGCGGAGGCGGCGGCGGCGGCGGTAGGCGCGGATCCGGTGGTGAAGGCTCCAGCAGGAAGAATGCGAGCGACGGAGACGCCGCGGGCGCGGGCAAGCGGCCGCGGGCGGGCGGGTACAAGGGCGCGGGCGTCGACGCGGTGGCGCGCGCAGTCAACCGGATGGCCCCCGCGCCCAACCCCAGTGGAGCGCACACACTCGCTTCCCCAGACGGCGGCGGCGGCGATGGCTCCGGCTCGGGCCCGGATCCAAGAACCTCTTTGGAATTGCTAAAACTGCGACCCTCGGACTACGCGGGTGCCTTCCTGCAAGGTAGGGCCTGGCAGATATTGACATTGCTCCCCACTTCATAGGATACCATTGAACACAACAGAACGAGAGGTAGAAGTGCGGTGGACGACGCGGCTCGCAAGAGGTGTGGGGCCCTTCTTGAGTTCAAAGGCATCCTATGACGTGGCGAGCAACATCTGCCAGGCCCTGTGTGACGGGCCGTCGGAGCTGTTGGCGCAGGTGGAGGGGCTGCGGCTCGCGGCGGTGCACCACTGGCAGGGCCGGGGCCGGGAGCCCAAAAGGCTGGGGGCCGGGGGCCGGGGGCCGGGGGCCGGGGGCCCGGGGAGGGCGGGGCCTCTGGCGCCGCCGCTGCCGCCTTCACTCAGCCGTGCCTCACACTCGACATTATGGCGCCTTCACTTGAGTCGGTTCGTCCCTGGACGACGAACCGTAATAGCTGCTCACGTTGAGTATCCCATGGTCCAAGTATCTTATGATAAGCCGCTGCAGAAACGGGGAACGGGTGTGTAGAGGCCCTGACGGTGTGGTTACTCTAGTCCGACTAGGGGACCCTTAACTCGGGCATTCCGTGAGAGCTGCTTGGCATGGTGGTTCTGTACATCTCCTTTAGCTTTGATCTCAAACAGAAACAACTGTAGAGGCCCTGGCCTGCGGCGCGCGCGCATGCACGTGAAGTTGTCGCACCTGTACACCGCCAAGGTAGGGCGGTGCAGGTTAAAACCAGCTGGAACCCGGATTGAAAGCGCATTGGTTCTGTAAATGGGGGAGGCCCCCTATGGACCATTACTTCCTCACTCTGATTAATGGGGAAGGCCCCCTATTCACCATTCAGCGCTTGAAAGAAAAATGTGACGAAACGCTTTCAAACTTTGCTTTCAATTTCAACTTGCGCCGCCACACCAAGGTGTGGGACGCCATGCCGCTGCCGCGCAAGTTTTTCATCAAGCACCGCGGCTTCGGGCAGGGGCTTACACTCGTCCACACGTTTCAGCTCAACCTAAGCCGTGTTGGTCACCTATCCTTGTCTTCCTGTCTAATAGACTGGGGGGAAATCATGCACCCAACGTACCCCACAAAATGTGCTTACGTTGAGCCGGATAGTGGACGAGCGTAAGCCCCTGGCTTCGGGCCCACTCACGGTCGGTCGGACCTTCCCTGGTTCCGCCGTATGTTTCTGCGCTGCGCGCTGGCGTCGGCGGAGCGAGCGCTGGAGCTCGCGCCGTTCTCGGTCGAGTGCGCTACTCTTCGAGCGTGCATCCTCAGCCTGATTACCACCGTCGGCGACGACGGCGGCGACGACGGCGGCGGCGGCGGCGGCGGCGGCGGCGGCGGCGGCGGCGGCGGC
>Ga0307489_10002268_pt1 | contig 12864 bp, 22 predicted proteins | sample SB12metaG_FD_202247 | JGI IMG/M metagenome (GOLD analysis project Ga0307489, IMG submission 202247) | Sea-ice brine microbial communities from Beaufort Sea near Barrow, Alaska, United States - SB 1.2 | ecosystem: Environmental > Aquatic > Marine > Coastal | place: USA: Alaska | collected...
AGCCGACAAGTGGACGAGTGTACGACCCTACCTCCTCCATTGCCGCCAGTTTCTCTCGCAGAAACGCAATGTCCGCCTTGAGGTGGCCCGTGGACATCACTGCGTCTTTCTTGGCCTTCTCCGCGCCGGCCACGGTCAGACGGTTGTAATCCAACTCCGCCCGCATTCGTGCTATCTCCTCCTCCCAAGCCGCAGGGCCGTAACCTAAGTGCTGACTGATTAGGTCACCATACTGCCACATATCTGCTTGGGCAACTGACCATATCGCCACATCTCAATCTGATCAGGTGACCATAGCGCCACATCTCTGTCTATTCACGTGACCATATCGCTAAACCTATGATTTGCCAACAACATATCGCTACACCTTTGTTTGGTCAAGTTGAATGGCAGTCCTGCCTCGCTGCTGCCGCCGCCGCGAATTCGGCCGCAGCTGCGTCCGCCCTCAGTAGCATCTCTGCGTGCAGGGCGATCTCAACCTCCATCGCCTGTGCCTTTGCCGCCGCCTCCGCCACCCAACCGTCTCGTGCATCCTCCTGCGCCGCCGCCAGGTCCACCCTCAGCTGCGCCTCCCGCCGCAGCGCCGCGCGGGAGGGTCCTACACTCGTCCACTGTCCTGATCAACCTGAGACTTTTCGGTTACGGAAACACTGAAACCACCCAGCTTATCCAAAAGGTGCGTACGATGAGCCGAAAAGTGGACGAGTGTCAGTCCCTGCCGCGTCCCGCTCCGTCTCAGCCTTCTCCCTCCTGTGCTGCTCCCGCAGCGTGGACCCTGCGAGAGGCCGAAGCATGTCCAGCTCCGCTCCTCGATCTGCGGCCAGCAACCGCTGCGCCGCCAGCGCCGCCTGGCACCGACGTAGCTCCTCGGTCAGCCGGTTCACCGCCGCAGTCATCACCTCCGTTTAGTGGCGCAAGTTAATATCGAAAGCACAATTCGAAAGCGCTCAGCAAATGGCGGAGGGGATTGCTGGATGCTCACCATGCGAAGCGCCTGTGGGCTGCACGAACGTTAGCAATAAAAATATATGAATACATCACGTTTCATATTCAAACGGTGAAACCAAGCGCGGTAATCCTAGGGTCAACATGGTGTCAACCTGCACCGCCCTGCCTCAAGCCTGGCGCCTAGGTGTCGCGCGTCGGCCACCTGGGAGGGGAACGCGTTGCCGGCCTTTCCGTCCCACACAGCGCCGAAGATGGACCACACATCATGCAGCAGGCGCTCTGAGGATTCCCCCCCAGCGGCATGGGCTTACACTCGTCCATTTTGCTGCTTGACATGAGCACTTGTTGAGGGATATGTTGGGTTGGTCGGGTGAACTTAGTGACCCAAAACGGCTCAGGTCCAGATGAGAGGTTCTGACGCTTAAACTAGGCCTCCTTTGGGGGTGTAAACGGGGGGTACAGGTTGTGTAGTTCGTTGCTACGAAGGTTTTGATCATTAGGTCTACACTTGTAATTGTTGTCAGATGACATGATATGAAGTGGACGAGTGGAAGCCCCTGCCCCGCGGGCGCCAGCGCGGCGGCGATCTTCTCGTGGCACTGCTGCGAATACTTGAATAGCGCGCGGTACATACCCAGCGACGCTTCGCACTGCACACCGTGCTTCAGCAGCCCGATCGGCTCAATCGCGTCGAGCTCCTTTGTCACCGCCCCCGGACAGATGTCCTCCACGGCGCTCTTGAGCTGCTCCCACGCCACCATGGCCTTTTCCCGCCGGTCAATCTCGCACTCGCGCCCCTTCACGTAGTGCCGCACTCGTGATGGATTGACCTGATTGTGTGACTATCACTCACGTGGTCAGATGGACTGACGTGATGGGCTGACTGGCACTGACGTGGCTTCTTGGACTGACGTGATTGGCAGACTGTCACTGACGTGGCAGGATGGACTGATGTGATCGGCTGGCTGTCACTGATGAGGCAGGATGGACTGATGTGATTGGCTGGCTGTCACTGACATGGCAGGCTAGACTTCCTCTTGCTTTCAAGAACCCGCATTCGCCCTCACAGCGGGTTTGATCGCGGCAAGAGACCTCGCGGCAGGTTGAAACTCGGCAAGTCCCGATCGGCGAGTTAAATAACCTGCCAAACCGGAACTGCCGCGGGCTGCACTGCCGATTTCGGTGGCAGGGCCCCTCTGGCAGTTCTGGGGGTCAGCAAGGCCACAAAAATGTGGCCCTGCTGGTTCTCAAAAGCAAGAGGAAGACTGGTTTGATTGGCTGACTTTCACTGGCGTGGCGAGATGAACCAACGTGATTGGCAGAGTGAACCCCTGCCTTGACTGCCGTGAGCGATGGGTGGTTATCCTGGTGCGGCGCGTTGAAGTAATATATGCTGCCGCCCTTGTTCACCTGATGCTCGGACAGCCTGGCCTCCGGCCGGTGCATGGACGCCGCCAGACAGCAGGGTCAGTCAGAATCAGCACTCGACCGAGGTCGGAGCATGACATACCTTCAAGGTGAATACATACGCGTGCAGTCGATTCGTGATGACTGACCGACGCACATACCATCGTATCAGCTCTTACGCTGGCCCTAACGATAGCGAATGTCCCGATTTCGGTTCATCGATGGAGTGCTCGTTCTCAATAACTACCCGCTCATTCATACGCACAGGGGAGAGGAGGAGAAGGAGATTCTACGTCGGTTGAGTGATCGTTCTCAAGATTCCTCCTGCCATGGTCCCCACGCTCTCCTCATCGACGACCGCATAATCCTGATCCCCGATGGATCGGTACTCCCCGTCGTATCGCACCGAGCTTTAGCGACGCAAGTTGAAACTGAAAGCAAAGTTTGAAAGCGGCATATTATATTCAAGCTTTAGACCCAGTCTCTGCATGTCGCGACGTGCTGAAGGCCCTCTTGTGATTGGTCGAGAGAGAGAGAGAGAGAGATCTACTGATATTTGATTGGCTGCATGCACTTTTCGCGCCAATTCTGAACGTAAACATGATGGTCCCTGATTGGTCAATGGACAGTCCATCATTTGCCCACCTCCCTGATTGGTCGAGAGGCTGTACTGAGGGGGTTCAGAGGGTATTCAAACCGGAGACTGGGTTTAAGCGCCGACACCAGGAGCGGTCAACCTGGGGTCAATCCCGGGTCAACCTGCACCACCCTACCGAGCGGCGGGAGGGTTGGTGCGCGGGAGAGGAAGAGGCAGACGCGCGCGGGTCGGGGTTCCGCCCGTCCGACCGCACCGCCACCGGCGAACCCAACTGCACTGGCTGTCGACCGACCGGCGGCGCGCTGACCGGGCGGAAGCCGCCTTGCTTAAAACCGTCGTACGCGTCGGCTGCGGGGTTGGGCGGGCGCCCAGGGGTAGCGGCGCAAGTCAAATTTGAAAGCAAAGTTTGACAGCATTTCATCATGATATAGTTCAAGCGCTGAAAGCACAGGCGCGTGCAGCACGGGATTGCAATTGTCAACCTGCACCGCCTCACCCCGGAGACGCGGTAATCGATTCAGAATATCCGTAGGCGGTGCCGGGTCGCTGCTTGTGCGGCGAGTTGGCGGCGGAGCCCCCGCCGAGTCCGCCGCCGCCTGTCCCGCGGCCACACATTAGGGGCTCACACTCGTCCACTTTTCGGCTCAACGCAAGTACCTTTTGTGGTATTGGTTGCGATGCATGGTTCATGACTCAATGGCGTCCTCTAATCAGTGACGGCACAAGTTGAGTTAAGAAGTGGACGAGTGGAAGTCCCTGCCGGACATGATCCGCCGCGAGCTGTCATTCCCTGCCCACGCGCCCGCCGCCACGCGTCCCGTGCCGTACCCGTTCCATATGCTGTATGGCGCGTTGGTCCGACCCGCAGGGACTGATATATAGTGCACGCCACGTCATAGGATGCCCGTTTAACTCAACAGACAAAGGTTCACGACGTGACGAGTACTATCCATCAGTCCCTACCGCCCCGTGCTCAGCGCCGGGCCCGCCACGTGGTCGCCGCCGCCGCCGCCTTGATGGTGCTGGTACTGCCGCATCACCTCTGCCTGCTGCGCTGGCGGCGGCGACGATGGCCCCTGCCCTAACGGACTGGTGCGACCATGTTGCTGATGCTCCTGTTAGGGACAGGTGAACAACGCTCGCCGCGTCACATGATGTGGATGTGAGGAGCTCAGTCGAGCAGCCGAACCCGCGAGTGGGGGGCTCTCCATATCCACAGCGGAGATGAGAGGGTCTCGCCCAGCAGAGACGAAAGGGACTCGCCGCAGTATGAAAGGGGGTGGATGCGTGGGTCGCGTGAACAGCTTATACTCACTTGTCCCACCTGGTACAGCTGGTGCTGGTGAAACTGCAGGCGCCCGCGCGAGCTCTGCGCTCGCTCCACCTTGGCGCCGTATATCCGCCGCACATCCGCCGCCGTCTCCGCCGAGGAGGTGGTGGCCTGCTGCAAAATGACGCGAGGCAGAGAAACTCAGTTACTGCGTAGCATATGGGAGACGCTTTTTCATCCTTGCTCCTGGACGTGCACAGAGCTATCATCGAAAAGCGTATACTCGGAACTCCCCCTTTCCTTTGGCAACCACCCCAAGGCAAGGGCTCCTCATTCCGCGACCCCCCGGGCTGCAACGCTCATACACGCGCAAGCGTCCCCTCTCTCCCCTACCACCCCAACGCCACGAGGCTCTCACCCACACGTGCCGTAATTCGTCCCATCCCCTCCACCAGCCCAGCGGCCGGCCCCACAAGGCTCACCTGCGCCTGAAATGTCTGCTTGCCTCACACACGCCAGCCGAACCCCCACTCCCCCCAACTTCCCTCCATTTGCTCGGCGCCACGAGGCTCATCCCTCCCCCAGACCCACGCGAGCGTGTAGAAGCTGTGGGTGTTGAACCAATCCCGAAGTGTCGTCAACAGTTTTGTCGTGGTGCCGTTCGGGCGACGGTGTTGTGTTGCGCGCTCGCACCTTGACCGCGGGTCTAGCGGACTGCACGCGCGGTGAAGGTCGGTCGGCGGCAAGGGGCGAGGCCGTGCCACGCGACGGTGGCTCGGGGCGGCCCATCGGCGCGTGACGAATGACGCTCTTGGCTGCCGAGAAGGGCAGGAACCGCGAGAGCGAATCCGAGGAATCCGAGCTCGAGCTCGAGCGAATCCGATCCTCGAGCGAATCCGGATTCGCGGTCGGGTTTGGTCAGATTTGTATCGCAACTCGGCGGCGGCGGCGGCCGTGGAAAGAGGTTGGGAACCATCGGCCCTCGCTCTCCGCCGGACCGGCACACCACGCGGTCCAGCAACACATCGGAGGAATCCCGCCACATCCAGGTGCCTTTGCAAGCGGTGCGCGCCTGAGACCGAGGCCCACATCCCCGCGCCGCTGGCAGCTACACCAGCAGTCGCAGTCAGTCTCACAGCTTTCGGTGTGTGAGAGAGAAGAGCGCAAGCGCCTCGCCCCTCGCCGCCGCCGTCACCCTGCGAGCATGGCGCCGACGCAGCAGCACCAGCGCAAGCACTATGCCGCCGCCACGTCGCTGTCGGTGTTCCACACGGGCGGGCCCCTGGCGCTGAGCCCCGACGGCACCCTGGTGGCGTGCTGCTGTCACGACGCTGTGAGCATCGTGGAGGTGGCGACGGGTAGGGGCTGAGGCGCGACTCGTAGCCTGCGATGCCCATCCACGCGCTCGTGTCGTATCCCTCAGGCGCCGCATCTACACGCTGGGGTGTTCGGGTGAGCGAGTAACAAATGTTTGTGGCATCGAGTCCAACCGGTGGAAGGGTCAGGGCCAGTGAGCGACGAATGTGAATGGCGTCTTCATTCGTACGGAATGTTTTCGTCAAACGTCATTCGCGAGTGTAGGTCCCTGTCGACAGGCGCGGTGGCGCACACCCTGGAGGGCGACACGGAGCCCATCACGGCGCTCGCGTGGTCCAAGGACGGGCGCCGCGTGTTCAGCGCAAGCCGTAGCATGCGCTGCAGCGTGTGGGATGCTACCACGGGCGAGAGCGTGCGCAACTTCAAGGCGCACGGCATGCCGGCAGGGGCTTACACTGGTCCACTTTTCAGCAACGTAAGCACTTTGTGTTGGATATGGGGGTTAGGGAGACAGACGCTTGAGCGTGTATGAGCTGGCACCAGGCACCAGGCTTTACCAACGTTGCATACGGGGGTGGGGTCAGTGTGCCAGTAATATAAAAGGCTCAAATCGAGCTGAAGATCGGACGAATGTAAGACCTTGCATGCCGGTGCTGGCGATGGCGGTTGACCCCACGGGCTCGCTGCTGTGCACGAGTTCCGCGGACCGCACCGCGCGCGTCTGGGACGTCGCTAAGGGGTTCTGCACGCACGCGTTCCGCGGGCACGCGGCGATGGTCACGTGCGTGCGCTTCCACCCGGCAGGGGCTTACACTCGTCCACTTTTCAGCTCAACTTGAGCCGCTTTTGTCACGGACAGTGACAACAACCAGCGTGTCTCTCAGAAAGTGCTTACGTTAAGCCGATAAAGCCGACGAGTGTAAGCTTCAGCTGATAAAGCCGACGAGTGTAAGCCCCTGCCATCCGGACGCGCGGCGCCTGGAGCTGTACACGGGCGCTGACGACGGAGAGGTAAGGTCGCCACAGATGTTGCCCGCAACTTCATCGACACGCATTTTGAACCCTCCTCCTTCTCCTCCTCCTCCTCCTCCTCCTCCTCCTCCTCCTCCTCCTCCTCCACTTTCTCCGCCTCCTCCTCCTCCTCCTCCTCTACGTATCTCCACAACCATTCATCCTGAAGGCTGAAGCTGACTCGTGCTCCGACAGCTGACGTGGTGAGCAATATCTACTAGCCCTGACCTCCAGGTGCGTGCGTGGAGCCTGCGCGACCGCAAGTGCATCGGAACCATGCACGAGCACCAGTCCGCGGTGACCGCGCTCGACGTCGCCGCCGCCGCCGACGGGGGCGCCAACATCCTGCTCTCCGCCGCGCGCGACCGCGTGGTGCACGAGTGGGCAGGGGCTTACACTGCTCCACTTTTCAGCTCAAGCTGAGCCGCTTTTGGTCACTGATGCCACAGCTACCGTCCACTTCTCAGCTGAACCCGACACGTTTTTGTCTAGGAATTCCCCAAAGAACCCCCGAAAAGTGCTCACCTCAAGCCGAAAAGTGGACGCGTGTAGTACACGAAGAGTGCTTACGTTGAGCGGAAATGCGGACGAGTGTAAGCCCCTGCGAGTGGGACCTGCGGACGCACAAGCGCACGGCGACGGTGCCCATGCACGAGGCGGTGGAGGGGCTGATCGCGCTGGACCCCGCGGCAGCGGCGGCGCTCATCGGCCTCAAGGCCACGGCGGCCAAACCCCGCGGCAGGGCGGTGCAGGTCACCCCAATGAAACCCACATTGAAAGCGCCAGGATACATGCGCTTGCAACTAAAATGTGATGATCCAAAGGTGAGTACTGTGAAAACTTGCTTTAAATTTCAACTTGCGCCGCTACCCCGCGGCGTGTACTTTGCCACCTCCGGCGAAAAGGGCGTCGTGAGGGTCTGGCGCGTGGGCTCCGCCAAGCCTATCGCCGAGGTATGGCGGTGCAGGTTGAACCCCAGACTGTCCCCAAGTCAACCCCAGGTTGACCCAAGGTTGAATCCAGCTTGACCGCAGGCTGACTCCAGGTTGACCGCAAGTTGACCCCAGGTTGACCCTAGGTTGACCGCAGGTTGGCCCCAGGTTGAACCCAGGTTGACCGCAGATTGACCCCGGGACGCCAGGTTGACCGCGCTTGGTTTCAGCGCTTGAAGCTAAAATATGATGAAGCGCTGTCAAACTCCGCTTTCAAATTCGATTTGTGCCATTACTGCGAGGGCCCGAGTCTGCGCACGAACCCCGACGAGGAGGAGGCGGGCGACGACGCGGCGGCCGGCACGTTCACCAGCCTGCACGCCACGCCGCGCGGCGATGGCAGGGACTGGGATAAACGAATTGCCTACCACGTCATCGACACGCATTTCTAACCCGCGTTTATTGATTCAAATGTCATCCTATGACGTGGCGAGCAATATCTGCCAGGCCGTAGCGGACGGCGTGCTCGCCGTGACAGGCGACTCGCGCCTGCTCTTCTACGGCGCCGGGGGCGCCGCTGCATCGGACGCGGGCAATATCACAATCGAGCGCGAGCTTATCGGCAACACCGACGAGATCATCAGCGCCGCGTTCCTCCCCATGCCCGACGCAGCGGCGGCGGCGGCGGCCGCGACGGGGGCAGATGGAGTGATCAAAGCGGGAGCGACTCCTGTCTCGGCGCTGGCGGTGGCTACTAATAGCGCGCTGCTGCGGGTGTTTGATCCGTCAACCATGGCGTGTACTGCGGCGCTGGGCGGCCACACCGGTGCCATCCTGTCGCTGGCAGGGGCTTACTATTTTTTCCCCTTTTACAGCTTAACTTGAGCCGTTTTGTCTCTGGCTCCTCTTGACTTCTCCCTTGAAGGTGCTTGCGTGGAGCTGAAAACGAAAAAGGGAACGATTGTAAGGCGCAGGGGCTTACGCTCATCCACTTCTCAGCTCAACCTGTGACGATTTTGTCACTGGAACTCCATAAAATCACCCAGCATATACCACAGAAGGTGCTTACGTTGAGCTGATATGTGTAAGACCCTGGTCGGTGGATGCCGCCATGGGGCCCAACGGCGAGGCACTGGTGCTGACGGGGTCACGCGACCACACCGTGCGGCTGTGGGACCTGACGCCCGCAGCGGCGGCGGTAGCGGCGCGGCGGGGGGGCGTGGGCGGCGGCATGGGCGCTGCCACCACCGCCGGCAGGGGCTTACACTCGTTCACGCTAGCACTCAACTTGAACACCTTCGGGCCACATTCATGGGATGAGTTGGCTTGTGTGGGGAACAAAAATGCTCAAGTTCAGCTAGAATGGGAACGAGTGTAAGCCCCTGACCGCCGGCGCGCGCTGCCTGGCGCTGGGCGAGGGCCACGTGGGCGCAGTCGCGGCCGTGGCGATGGCGCAGCGCTCGGGCGCGCCCGTAGCCCTCTCCGGAGGCGCTGATAAGGTGGCGCGCGTGTGGGACATCGCCGGAGCCGTGCGCGCCGCCGCTGTCGCTCACGCAGAGGCGTACGCCGCCGCAGGCGTGGACCCGGCCGACCTCGACGCCGACCACGCCGCCATTCACGTGGCCGTGGTGCCGCTGGTAGGGCGATGCAGGTTGACAGTATCAAAACCCGTGTTGAAAGCGCCTATGGTTTCAGCGCTTGAATGAAATATATGATAAAACTGCTTTCATCTCTTGCTTTCAAAACCGACTTGCGCCGCTACACCCTGCCGGCAAAGGCCGCCGCCGTGGCGCACGACAAGGCCGTCAACTGCTGTGCGATTTCGCCCAACAATGTGTTGGGCGCCACGTGCTCTGTAGGGCCTGACAACCAATGCTCGCCACGTCAACCAATGCTCGCCACGTCATGTGATTCAATCCTCCGCCTCCTCCTCCTCCTCCTCCTCCTCCTCCTCCTCCTCCTTCTCCTCCTCCTCCTCCTCCTCCTCCTCCTCATCCTCATCCACCTCCTCCTCCTCCTCCTCTCGAGAAACAGGGTCTACAATGTGGAGGATGATGTGGTAGGCATTATCTGTCAGGCCCTAGTGCTCGGGCGACCGCACGGCGCGGCTGTGGCGGCTGCCGGACCTCATCCCCGCGGGTGTGCTGCGCGGCCACAAGCGCGGGGTCTGGGCCGTGGCCTTCTCCCCCACGGACCGCGTCATCGCCACCGCGGGCGGTGACAAGCTCATCAAGCTGTGGTCGTGTGACCCCAACAGCGGCAGGGACCCTATGAAACCCACGCTCGACGGGATGTATGCGGATATAGGGTCAGCTGTATACACATATAGGGTCAGATTCATACTGATACAGCGGCGCAAGTCAAGTTTTGAAAGCAGCACTTGAAAGCGGTTCATCATATTGTAGCCTCGAGCGCTGATTGCGGACACCATAGGCGCTTGCAACACGGGTTTTGATAGTATCAACCTGCACCGCTCCATCTGACCCTATCTGTACAAATGTGACCTTTATATCTGTATGAATCTGACCCTGCTGAGCGGCAGCGGCAGCGCGGGCAGCGGCAACGCGTGCTTGCGCACGTTGGAGGGGCACACGGCGGCGGTGCTGGCGCTGCGGTTCATCAGCGGCGGCACGCAGATGGTCAGCAGCGGCGGCGACGGGCTCATGGTAGGGGCTCACACTCGTCCACATCTCACCTCAACCTGAGCCGTTTTGTCACTGAAACTACCGCGCAAAGTGCTCACCTGATGCCCAAAAGATGGACGGTTGTGCACAGCTGTGTGTTGGGTCTTACGGGGGCTTACACTCGTCCACATCTGGTCAGCCTGAGCCACTTTCGTTCATTGAACACCACAGCTAGTGTCCATGTTCCCAGCTCAACCTGAGCCATTTTTGTGAGTTATACACACATTCTGCCCACAAACAGTGCACTATACAAACTGAAAGGTGGAGGTGTGCAGCCCACGGAAGGTGCTTAGGTTGAGGTGAGAAGTGGACGAGTGTCAGCCCCTGGCTGATGGTGCTGTGGGGGGTGCGTGCGGGCGCGGCGGTGGCAACCCTGGACGCGCACGAGGACAAGGCGTGGGCGCTGGCGGTGGACGCCGACGGCGACCGCCTGGCAGGGGCTTACACTGATTCACTTCTCACCTCAACCTGAGCCGTTCTGACATAAAATACACCCTAAATACCCTCTATCATCGCCCAAACATCCCCTGAACAACCTTCGAATGCACCCCATGTCCCACAGAAAACGCTTACGTTGAGCTGGGAAGTGGACGAGTATAAGCCCCTGCCGCCTGGCCACAGGCGGCGCCGATGCCAAGCTGACGCTGTGGAATGATGCCACTGCGGCAGCGGCGGAGGAGGCGGCCGCGGGGCTCGCCGCGCAGGCAGGGGCTTACATTGGTCCACTTTTCGGCTCAGCCTGAGCCGTTTTTGACACTGACTCACTGCCATCACGAAGCGTATCCCAAATAAATTGTGTGACGTTGAGCTGAAACGTGGACGAATGTTGGTCCCTGCTCGCAGGCCGGCGCCGAGCAGGCGCTGTCCAACGCCGCCGCCAGCGGGCACCACGAGAAGGCGGCGAAACTGGCGCTGAGGCTCAACCGCACGCACGCACTACTAAATGCCATCAAAGCGATGCTGGCGGACCCGACCGCCGCGGGCCAGGCCGCACTGGACTCGCTGGCTGGCAAGGTGAAAGGCAAGGAACTGCACCGCTTCGTCGCCGCCATCCGCGAGTGGAACGCCAATGCGCGCTACTGCGACGTCTCGCAGCGCTGCCTCGTAGGGCGGTGCTGGTTGACCCCAAGAGGACCCCAGCTTGACCCCAGCTTGACCCCAGCTTGAAACCGGGCTGACCCCAGGTTGATCCCAGGTTGACCCTAATTTGACCCCAGCTTGATCCCCGGTTGACCCCAGGTTGACCCCAGGTTGACTTCACAGTTTGACCCTGGCTTGACGGCGCCTGGTGTCTGGAGCCCTGAACCTGAATATGGCGAATCGCTTTCAAACATTGGTTTCAATTTCAACTTGCGCCGCTACAGTCTGTCCGCGCTGCTGCGGCTGCGGAGCCTGAGCGAGCTGGCGCGCGTGCCGGGCGCGCGCGACTCCACGGTAAGGCGGTGCAGGCTGACCCTATCAAACACACCTTGATTGTGCCCTAACCCCCAATCTCTAAACACTAAACTCTAAACTCTAAACTCTAAACGCTAAACGCTAAACTCTAAACTCTAAACTCTAAACTCTAAACTCTAAACTCTACACTCTAAACTCTAAACTCTAAACTCTCAACTCTAAACTCTAAACTCTAAACTCTAAACTCTAAACTCTAAACTCTCCACTCTAAACCCTGTATCCTATCGAACCCACGTTGAGAGTGCCCGGAACTAAGCGCTTGAAACTGGAATGTGATGAAGTGCTTTCAGGCTTTGCTTTCAAATTCAACTTGCGCCGCTACTTGCCGGCGGCATTGCGGTCCTACACGCAGCGCCACTTCGCTCGCGCGGGGCGCCTGTTGCGCGGCACTTACCTCCTGGCAGGGCCTTACACTCGTCTACTTCTGAGCTCGTCCTGAGCCAAATCTGACACAAAATCACATCCTAAACACCCTTCATACTCCCTAACACCCCCCGAATAATCCTCAAACAGCCCCTGAACGCATCCCACATTACACTCAAAGCGCTTACATTGAGCTGTAATGGGAACGGGTGTCAGCCCCTGCCTCCCGGACGTGGCGCTGGCGGGCATGGGCGTGCTGTTGGACGACGAGGAGGGCGACGAGGCTGCAGGGCCCGTGGCGGTGCGCGCGGCGGCGGGGGCGGCCGCGGGGAGCGAAGGTGGGGCTGAGTGACTAACGCCTGCCACGTCCTCCTCCGCATTATAGACCCCCATTCTTTGCGTCAAACGGCAGCAACGTGAAGTAGCAAGCGTTGACTGAGTGAGTCACGCCTGCCACGTCATTATCCGGTTTAAGGACCCCCGTTTCTTGGGTTAAACGGCAGCATGTGACGTAGCAAGCTTTGCATACTGGTCCCTGAACGGAGGCGGGTTGCTGGCGCAGATGATCGGCGGGTGGGGGGGTGAGGGGGCGCCCTCGGCGGCGGAGGTGGCGGCGGGTGGCAACGAGGGCGCGGGGCATCAGGCGGGGGGCATCAAGCCTGCGCAGGCGGCGGCGCGGGCGCCGCTGTTGACGAGCGCGCACGTCGGCGTTGGCGGCGGCGGGGGGGGTGATGACATGGATGACTTCGCCATGGACGTGGTCGAGGACGAGGGTGACGACAGTGGGGATGAGGAGGAGGAGGACGAGCAGGTGGGCGACGAGGAGATGGAGGAGGAGGAGGTGGAGGAGGAGGGTGAGGAATCCGACGACGATGCCGC
>Ga0307489_10002269_pt1 | contig 12861 bp, 18 predicted proteins | sample SB12metaG_FD_202247 | JGI IMG/M metagenome (GOLD analysis project Ga0307489, IMG submission 202247) | Sea-ice brine microbial communities from Beaufort Sea near Barrow, Alaska, United States - SB 1.2 | ecosystem: Environmental > Aquatic > Marine > Coastal | place: USA: Alaska | collected...
GCCGCGGAGGCCCGCGCCGCCGCCCGCCGCTGCTCGCGCGCTTCAGCGGCGCCCGTGGCGCGCGCCTCCGACGCGGTGAGCGCCGCCCAGCCGTGCGCGCGTACGTCACTGCGCAGGCGCAGGTGGCCGCCGTCCACCTCCCCCTCACCCAGCACCTCCGCCTCGTACCGCTCGTCGTCGGGGTCATCCGCCGCCTCGCCGTCCGCCAGCATGGACATAAGGCAATCACCCGTCTCTGCTGCAACCACCGCTCGACCGGCGGCGGCGGCTGCGGCGGCGGTGTCCTCAGTCTCCATCGCGGTGTCTCCCCCAAGCACCACTGTCACCACCTCGTCCTCCTGAGTCCCCCCCGACGCCGCCACCGTCACCGCCGCCGCCACCAGCGTTGATACCATTGCCCGCGGCGCCGCGTGCTCCCCAGCACACTCCTTGCCGCACTCCGGCCCCGTCCGAGGCCGTGTATTATGGCCCGGCGTTGAGCCCTGCATGCCAGCCCCAGCGGTAGCGGGGACCGCACCCGGAGCGGCAGCGGTAGCGGGGGGCGCACCCGCGGGCGCGTCCGGCCCCTGCCCCGGCAGTGCGCCACCCGCGCTGACGTCCTCCCGCTGCCAGCGCACGGCGGCGGCCAGCAGCGGGCGCGCCGCCGCCGGCGCAGCGCACGGGTCCATCGCGCCCCACACCGTGCGACCCATCAGCGGGTCCGCGTCAATCATCTCCTCCACCTCGCCGTAGCACGCCCACCGCGCTCCCCCGCCGACCGACCATTCCACTCCGCCGCCCGCGCCGGGTGCGGTGTCCGTTGCGCTGAGGCCCGCGGCCCAGTCCAGGCCGGAGGCGGCGTGGAGGTCGGGCTGCAGGGGCCCGGCGGCGGCCACCCACCGCGCCACGCGCCGGCGGGCGCGCGCCACCCGCGGCTCGGCGATCTCGTGGGTGGGGGGTACCGGCGGGGGCGGGCGGGTGCGGCGGGACCACGTCAGCCGTGACGCGGCGACCAGTGGAGCGGAGGTCGCCGCCGCGCGCGCCGCGCAGCAAGGCCCGCCAAACATTGCTCGCCTCATCATACATCGCATATTAATCTTTAACCCTCGCTGCTTGTGGAAAACCCCATCATATGACGTGGCGAGCAATATCTGTCAGGCAGGGTAAAAAAATGCGTTGGAGTTGGATTATATGTTCCTCCGGATACGGCCCGCGGCCCCACCGCGCGGCGGCGGGCGGCCACCAGCGGGTCCGGGTCCAGGCACAGCGGCGCGGAGGTGGCGGCTAGCAGCGCGCCCTCCACCGCCAGCCGCCGCTGCAGCGCTGCCGCCGCGGTGCCCGCCGCCTCCATGTCCCTCAAACGACTGCTCTTCTCACCTTTCTCCTCATCCGTTTTACCGCCACCACCACCACCACTAGCTCCCACACTGGCTCCACCATTGGCACCACCATTGGCTCCATCCATCGCTCCAGCGCTCTTCCGATCCCCCTCACCTCCACCCGAAACACCACCACCTCCACCTCCACCTCCACCACCTCTACCACCCTCTTCACCCCCGTCCACCCCCCCAATGACGCCCCCCAGGTTGGCCCAGCACCCGCGGCCCGTCACCGGCATAGTCAGGTCCAGCGCCGCGCACAGCTCCTCCGCGTCCGCCGCCACCGTCGACGTCGTGGGGTGCATCACTGCCACGTAGGCGCGGGGCAGGGCGGCGCCGTGCCCCCCCCCCGCCCCCCCCGCCGCCGCCGCGTGGCAGCCGCGGTAGTCGCGCACCTCGGCCAGCACGGCGCCGTCCACGTAGCGCAGCGGCAGACCGTCCAGCAGCGCGCGCGGCAGCCGACCGCTGTCCACCGCCTGCAGCAGTGAGCGGCTCGACCGGTCGTACGGGTGCAGCAGCGTGCCCACCTCCTGGGCGGCGGCGCGCAGCGCGGGTGGGGGCGCCGCGCGCGTCGACGGCGCGGGGGGCTTGGAGATGGCGAACCCACGAGCAGGGTCGCGGTTGGTGGTGTGGTGTGGTGAGGTGACCAGGTGGGGTGACGCTTATTGGGAAGTGAGGTTTATTGTGAAGGGAGGCTTGTGTCGAGGCAAGGTTTTTTGTGAGGTGAGGTTTGTTTGGACGTTTGGGCAAGAGACCAGAGGATTGTGTTTGGCAGGTTGGGGTTGAGACACGAGAGGCGCCGTGGGAAGTTTTGTTTGGAGCGGAGTGAGATTTCGGGTTGGATGTTTGCCTTTTGTGGAGGAGCAGAGAGTGCTGGGGGATGCCTGTTCAAGCTGGTCTGTTTTTGTGCCCCTCGATAGGCCTCAAACCCTGTCAGACCTACGCTCGGTGGAGGGGGTTGGTTTACGCTCACCACGTGCGTGCCTTGGGCGTTGGGGTTTGAAGAACGCGTGAGTAAAAACCAACAAGTGGTTGTTTTTGCTGTGCTCCCCACCCTGTTGGCATGAGCGTGAGGATGAAGGACAGGGGCAGGCCCGCCAGGAGGTCCGGGGCCAGCGCATCGGAGCGGAACCCGGCGGGAGGGTCAGCGCGGTGCCGCCGGCACAGCATGTCGCGCAGCGCGCCGGGCGTGGGTACGTTCGCGGGCGGCGTCGCCTGCCGCGCGCCACTGCCATTGCACGGCTCACGTTCCCGCCGCTCGGCACGCACGCCGGGTTTAGGGTTGTCGCCCCCGCCGTTCGCCGACGGCTCCCGATCCCCCGCCACGGCGTGTCCACCCACGAGCACCCCGCCCTTGTCGCGCGGCGGCTCGCTCGACGGTGCCTCCGCGCGTTCCTCCTGCAATAACCGGACACGTGAACGGATGGGTGTGTCAGCACCAACAACACAGGAGGCGCTTTTGAACAGAAAATTGTGCTGCATAATCCACGAACGGGAGGGCCGTTTGTCCGCACCTCTGCGGCAACGCGTCGTCGCTTCTGCGGTCGTCCCGTGGGCTTGGTGAGTATGAATGACAGTCTCGGGGCGTCGCTCGGTGCATCGTGGGCCGGCTCGGAGGACGGCCCCCAGCCCCCCGCCTCGTCCATACCGTACGGCCAATCGTCAGCTCACAACCTGGCAACCTCGCGGGCTCGCCCACGCAACCCGCGCGTCGCTCCGCCGCGGCCCCGCTAGTGCCCAAGCATGTTACGGGACCTCCGGGACCTCGCGGACGGGTCTGATCCGCACAGGGCGCGCGTCGTCGCGTGTCAGTTGCGTCCTTTCCGTCCTCTCATTCACGTCACTAGTCTCCACGTTATGTCATCCAGTACGAGTACAGGCCTCTGCGCAGATCCGGTGGTTTCCGGATCTGCGTAGACTACGCGCTGCCCGCGCCTCGCGCTGCCCGTGCCCGGTGCCCCTGCCAAGGATCTCTTGACCATCACTCTGGCATTTGTAAGCGCGCGCGGGAGGTGTGGCGTGGACATAACGGCGTCGGGGCAGCACAATTCGCGTATCCCGCCTGACGCGGACGCTGATCCGGGTGCTCCTTGTACTGTGGCGCCTCCTCGTGCTCCGGGTGCTCCTCGTCCTTTGGCGCCTCCTCCGCCTCCCCCTCAGGCCCCTCAAAAGGTGAGCGCGTCAGATCGTGGCAAGACGCTGGGCATTAGGCTCGCTCGCCCGCGTCGCGCGTGTGTATCCCGTATCGGCGCGGCGTTCTCGTGATCGGAGTCATGGCTGCGGCGCTTGCGCGAGTCCGTGGGCGGGCGCCTCCCTTGGTGTCTCCTCATTCGTCACTTCGTTCGTTTTTTCAAGCTGACCCCCACGTTTTCCCCTTCATCTCATCTCAGTTTGGTGAAGATGAGCGCCGCACTGGAGTGCCTGTGCTCGCCGCTGTGCTCGTACGTGTGCGCGGGACTCTCTAGCTTCGCGATCGTCGTGCTCATCGGCCTCGGCTCGCTCTTCCAGCAGGACTACAGGTGCGAAGACAGGGGCCCTCCCTCCACCAACCTCCCTCCAGATTCTCGTCAAACCGAACACCTTCACATACTGACACAGTTTGCTCATACGAGAGTACATGGCTCAGCTTGCTCACCCGCCCCCGCCGCGCTGTTTCCACCCAGGTTCCTGGGCGAGGACTGGAAGACGGAGGCGGCGGGCGCCTCGGAGCACGTGTTGGCGGCGCGCAACTGCTTCATCACCGCCGCCATCTACGGCGGCTTCCTGGCAGGGCCGGGGCCGCACAGCTGTTCCACTTCCCGCCGCTAGCAGCGTCAACTTGAACACCAGTGGACGAACAGCCGCCCGCCCGCCGCCTCACAACAGTCCACCACCTCCACCCAGGGCTTACACTCGTCCACCGTTTGACTCCACTCAAGCACTTTTCGTGGGATACGTTGGTTGGTTGCAGGGTTTCAGTGACAAAACAACCAAATAAGCTCAGATTGAGCTGAGAAGTGGACGAGGGAAGCCCCTAATTACACTGATGAGCAATTACCTTCGTGGTTTCGTTCCGGGACCCACTCGCTCAAGTGACAATATCCGTATTTCATTCAATACCTCGAAGGTGCTGACGGTAAGCTGAAAAGGAACGAATGTGAGGCGGCCCTGCGTCCTGGGCCTGTCCTTCATGTGCTGCATCTCCAACAAGGCGCGCGGCCGCTCCCTGTGAGTGTACTCACCACAGACGGCGAGGGAGAGGATAGAGGACAGTATGGCGTCACACGCTATCACCCTGCACAGCGGCGCAAGCAGCTGGCGGTGACAGGCGGCCACATTTTATTGGCGATAGATAAATTCAACACGCGTAGCTACAAATGATTGTAAACTAGAGACACACCCACTCACGACAGACACGCACGGCGTCACGCTCCATAGGTAACGAAACGCCGTCCACCCCCGCCCCCGTCAGCTCACTTTCAATGTGATTTGCGTCTCGCTTTCTCGTCCTCGTCCTCCGCGCCGAGCGCGGCCAACACCCCCTCGCTCCCCAGTCCCGCCATCAGCTCCTCCGCCCAGGGCCTCACCCTGCTTCCCTTTTCCAGCTTCCTTTGCAGGTTCGCGCGGGGAGCATAACGCGGCAGGGTGCAAGGGGTGGTGCTGCTGACACCCTCATCTCGTCTGTCAGGCCGTGAGAAAATATTGTGCATTCGCATCAGACAATTAGATACGTCTCGCATACAAAAGGTACTTATGCGCAGTCGTGTCCCCTTTCTGGACCTGCGAAGTCACGTGGGCATCTTCGAGGAGCAAGTGCGTATGATTCAACTAGCCGAGTGGTGCCGGTCACAACTAAACGAAACGGCGGGCAGTGGAGCAGCATGTAAGGGAACGGCATGCACAGCCCCACCTCGAGGCGAGCCAGGTTGGTCATGTACAGGAAGCCCACCACGCACTCCAGCGCGCTGGCGTTGCGGTAGCACGCGAACCCGCCCTTGCCCTTCCCGCGCAGCCGCGACGGCACCGACCCGTACGCCGCGTTGCGCCCCCACTTCACGATCCCAATCTCCTCATCTGCGCGTACAGCGGTCGGTTCGCCGGAACGACGCAAACACAAACTCAGCCGGCATTCACAAAGTGTTCACTACAACACAGCACAACGTGGTCAATGCAACAAACGGCACAAGCGCTGCGTATGTGAGGGCACCGTAACTCCCGGCGGTGCCGCGAGAGAGCACTCGAACACAGACGTCAGCTGGCACTCACAATGTGGTCAATACAACACGGCGCGACGTGGTCAAGACGACACACGGCGCAGCAGTGAGTACGACGAGGGCGCCACACGCCCCGCGCCGCGAGGGAGAGCACAGGGGTGTGTACACGGATACATCGGACGCACCGGTGAAGAAGGTGGCGTCCAGCAGGTGGCGCAGCACGGTGTCCTGCGCCGACCTGTACCGCCGCAAGTTGAGTTTGAAAGCAAACCTTGAAATCAGTTCATCATCTTTAAGTTTCCAGCGCTGAAACGAAGCGAGGTCAACACGGGGCCGACTCGGGGTGAAGCTGCAGCGCCCCACCTCGGCCCGCACGGCGCGCTTGCACTTCATGTCGTAGTCGTGGGGCCGCGCGGGCGGTGCGAAGAAGAGCCGCCGGATGTAAAGCTCCCGCACCCCGGGCCGTGAACAACACACACCGCTCGCCATGTCACGGGGTGCCAACTGCAGGTCTCACGCTGGGCCGCACGCACCACACACCCCTCGCCAGGACGGGGTGACATGTCAATAAACTCGCCTCAATACTCATTGTGTATACGAGGGTCTGACATGTGGTGGATGACGCGGTCACGGGACGTCAATTATCAGCGCAACACTCGTACATCAGGGAGGGTAAAGCTTGAGGTGGAGAGCAGAGAACGTGCGTGGATGTGTTTTTAAGTGTATGAGCCCCCGCCCACACGGCGTCGCCGAGGAAGGCGTAGGCGATGGGGGACCACTGGCGGGGCGACTGCAGTTGGATGTCCGAGGGCGGCATGCGCGGCATCCCGTCCGGCCGGTCCGCCTCGAACTCACCGGCCGGCGGCTCCACCTCGGCCACGACGGAGTCCTCGTCCAAGTCCAAGTCCAACTCGGCACCGCCGCCACCCGCCGAGCACCGCACTGGCATTGTTTGTTTCGTCGCCCCCGCCCCCGCCGCCAGCCCCCCGCTTCCTGAGCCCCGCGCCGGCACCGGGCGCCTCACGCTATTCGTGTCAACGGCGGCGCATCTCCAGCCGGCAGTGCTGGTGCCGCAGCGGGCCAGCGCGCGTGCCGCCATTGCGTGTGCTCAACCTTGCCCGGGTGCCCAAACGGCCTTCCTTCTCTTTTATTCCCGTTTTCTCATTTTCGGGCAAAATTCGGTTTCCGCTTCACAGAGCGGCAGGTCGGTCAGTGGTCGGTCGGGATGCCGACTTCGCCGTTCAAGCGGCAGCAGTTCGCATTGTGCGCCTTGTTCCCACGTCGACGCCGCCTCGTTCACAACCCTCGCGCGCAGTGCGCCGCGCTGTGCCGTCGCTGCCGCTGTCGACTTCTTCGCGGGACCCGCGCCCGTCATACAGAGAAAGGGACCCGCGCCCGCGCCCGCCTAGATCGCGGAGAGCGGCCAACCATCCGCCACCCAACATACCAAGAATCGAGCGGGAGGGGAGGCGGGAGGGGTGCGAGGCGAGTGTGAAAAGTTTGAGTTGAATCGCGGGGGGGCGGGAAACGCGGAAGCGGAGGTGGAGGACGAGGAGGAGGAGAAGAAACGGCCGCAATGGTGGTGATATACAAGCCCGAGTTCGTGAAGCATGACGGCGGCTCGCCCATCTTCTCCGTGGACTGCCACCCGGACGGCACGCGCATGGCCACCGCGGGCGGCGACCAGAAGGCAGGCGTCGTCACGCGCCTTCCCCTCACCCAATTCATCCTGAATTCGTCATTCAGCATTTGAGTCGGTTCGTGCCGTCTGTCCGTCCAGTTCCTGAAACCACCTCGAAGTTAAGTCGCGGAGTGCTGCAGTTGAGCAACCGCGGAAGTACGTGCGCGGCCCTGGCGCGAGGTGAAGCTGTGGGCGCTGGGGCCCGTCAAGGACCGCGCGGTCGAGGCAGGGCCTGCCCCAGGGGATTCCACTCCACTTTTCACATTTCGGCTTCAGGTGATGTGCATTTTTGAGGGACACTTGGGTGGTCGGTGGATTTCATTGACAAGAACGGCTGAGGTTGAGCTGAGAAGTGGACGAGTGGGATCCCCTGGCTCTTACCTTTCCGCCTCATCTGAAGTCGTTGTATCCCTCAAGCCATGCTACTGCGGACCGCAGAAAGTTGTTCAAGTAAGCCACCACCGACAGTGAACTAAGCACCGGCGGGACTAGTGAGTGTGAGGTGAGGCCCTGGGTGCAGGGCGACCCCAACGTGGCGCGCTCCCTCGCCACCCTCAGTGGCAGGGCCCAGTGCCCGGGACCCGGGACCCGGGACCCGGGGCCCGGGACCCGTCACGACCTCGCGCTTGCCGCTCATTTCACAGCCGTCCTGCCTTGGTGGCCGCGGTGTTGTCCCGGGCCCTGAAACCACTCCAGTCATCCCCACTTTGACACTCGGCTCAGTAGACTCTAGAGCACCTCGAATACGCTCCAACTTTCATAAGTTAAGCCTAAGAAAAGCGCCCTTCGACAGGCCTAAACCTTGTCAGACCCAGAGTCTGTCCGCTTGAAATGGCGAGGGGATTGGTTTATGCTCACCTTGTGCTTGCCTTGGGGCTCGATGAACGTCAGTAAAAATAATCCACCCCGGGAAGGAGTGCGCGGCCCTGAGTTGCGACCACTTCAACACCGTGAACTGCGTGCGCTTCAGCAAGAACGGGCGGTACCTGGCCAGCGGCTCCACGGACACCAACATCTTCCTGTACGAGAAGCGCGCCGGCCCGGGCGCCGCCGTCTTCGGCAGCTCCGACGTGAGGCCTCATTCATCCACGCCACCAGTACAAATGCCCACAGTCAAGCCCCAAGATTGAGTGCCCACACGCCCTGCGATTAAACGCCCGCAGTCACCCCCTCACTCACCACTCACCACACGTTATATGCTCGACTGCTTAATGACATGCCATCCTGTGACGCAGCCACCATTATCCCTCTGGCCATGTTACGCCCATGTGTGGTGTGTTACGTGTCATCCTGCGCACTGTTGGGTGGGCCGTAGTCCAAGGAGCCCAACGTGGAGAACTGGAAGAACTGCCAGGCGCTGCGCGGGCACGTCTCGGACGTGATCGACATCGCGTGGGCGCCCGACGACTCCATGCTGGCCAGCTGCAGCCTGGACAACATGGTCATCGTGTGGGACCCGCCCACGGGGGCGCGCGTCGCCACCCTGCGCGGCAGGGGTTCACACTCGTTCACTTTTCAGCTCAACTTGAGCCGTGTCTGACACATAGAAACACCCTACACACCCTGAACACCCCCTAAACAAGGGCTACACAACCACTACGCGCAACCCCTATCCCATAAAAAGCGCTCAAGTTGAGCTGAGAAATGAACGAGTGTAAGCCCCTGCTGCGCGGCCACACCTCCTTCGTCAAGGGCGTCGCATGGGACCCCATCGGCAAGTTCCTGGCGACCCAGGCCGACGACAAGTCCTGCATCATCTGGCGCGTCGACGACTGGTCCATCGTGTCGCGCATCACGGAGCCGTACCAGGCCTCCATGGGTGCCACCTTCTCGCTGCGACTGTGCTGGTCACCGGACGGCAAGGCAGTCACCACCTGCAACTCATACAAGAAGCCCGTGCACTGCGCCTCCGTGCTCGAGCGCGGCGACTGGGGCAGCAAGTTCGACTTCGTGGGTCACAAGGGGCCGGTGGTAGCGGTGCGCTTCAGCCCGGCGCTCTTCGGTAGTAGTGATCCGGCCAAGGTGTCCGCCGTACCGCACACGGTGATCGCGTGCGGGAGCCAGGACTGCAAACTCACGGTGTGGGCGACGAACCGACCCAAGCCGGTGTGCATCATCAAGACGTGCTTCACGCAGAGCGTGGTGGACCTGTGCTGGAGCCCGGACGGGTACAGCCTCATCGCGTGCAGCACGGACGGCACGCTGGCCGTCTTCACCTTCGAGGCAGGGGCTTACACTTGTCCACTTTCCAGACCAACTTGAGCGCTTTATATGGGATAGGGGGTGAGCGGAGGGATTGTGTAGCCCGTGTTAAGTGGGTGTTAGGGGTTGTTTAGGATGTCTAGGGTGTTTTGTGTGTCAGACACGGCTCAAGTTGAGCTGAAAAGTGAACGAGTATAAGCCCCTGCTTCGAGGCCGCGGAGCTGGGGGTCAAGATGACGGACGAGGCCGCGCACGCCTTCCTCGCCAAGGAGTACGGTGCGGCCGGGTGCACCATGCCGCCCACATCATTGTCATCTACCACACTTCAGACTCTTGTCGATTGAGGTGGTTGGCAAGCTATGACGCGGTGAGCATGATTGATGTGGCCCTAATGAACGGGGACATGCGGGGGCGCCGCGGGCCCATCCTGGAGGTGGGGACTGATGCGTCATGGCAGTGCCACGTCATCCACCACGGTTGAAACCCTCTGCATCGAGTTGCTTGTCGTCCTATGACGCGGCGAGCATTGATCATCTGGCCCCACCTGGAGGACCCGAGCCTGATGAGGTTCGAGCAGGCGGCGGGGGCGGCCGGGACGCCGGTGAAGGCGGCGGGGACGGCGATGGCGGCGGCGGGCCGGGCGGCGCCGGGGGCACCGGCCGGATCCAACGGGGGGCACGCGGCTGCGGCGGTCAACGGGAGCCCAGGGATGGCGGCGGCGGCGGCGGCGGCGGGGGCGGCGGCGGGGGCGGGGGCGGGGGCAAAGGCGCCGAAACGGATAGCGCCGCAAGCGATGAGCGGCGTTGGGGCGACACCAGCGGGCGGCATGGCGGGCGAAGGCATCGGCGCAGCGCCGCGCGTGGCGCCTCCAGCCCCGGCGGCCGGTCCCGCCGCGGTGGCGGGGCCGCCGTCAGTAGCGCCGACCGCCACGCTGCAGCAGGAGACGCGCGGGAACGACGGGCGCCGCCGCATCATGCCGGTGCCGCAGGGCGGCGGCGACGGCGGCGGCGCCGGCGAGGCTACCGGACCCGGCGGCGGCTTCAACGGAATGATGATGCCGCAGCGCATGGCCCCGACACCCATGCACGGCCACGGCGGCGGCCAGGCCACCGGCTTCAGCCCCCCGGGCGGCAGCTCCGCCCTCAAGCGGCGCATCGAGCCCACCGCCGTGGGCGCCCCAGTGCAGCAGGACCCCAAGCGCATGATGAACTATGGCGCCTTCTCGGGCGGCGGCGGCGGCGGCGGCGGCGGTGACTCGCGCGGGGGCGGGGGCGATTCGCGCGGCGCATACGGCGGCGGCGGGGGCGGGGGTACCACCGTGATGATGCTGGCACCCGGCACGGCAGGCGCGGCGGCGGTGCCCACACGCGCGCCTCCCGCCACGCTGCACTGCCAGCTGGACGGCGGCGAGGCCGACCCCTTCGCCGCCGCCGCCGCCGCCGCCGCCTTCGGGGAGGGCGGCGGCGCCGCCTCGGCACCCCCCGCGGGTCCCACCATGCTGGAGGTGCGCAACGGCGAGCGGCACTCAGACGTGGTGTGCTCCACGGCGGGTGCGGTGCGCTGGACGGACCGCTGCGGCGAGTCGCGCGCCACTCACATCTGCGGCACGTCCAAGTTCGCCGCGGTGTTCTTCGAGAACGGGTGCGTACAGCTGTACACGCCGGCGGGCCGCCGCGCCATGCCGCCGCTGGTCATGCCGGGCCGCGCCGCCTTTGTCAACGCCAAGGCGGGACAGCTCATCGCGGTCACGGGGGACTGCTCGCTCATCGTGTGGGAGCTCGGCACGGCGGGGCGGGAGGAGCAGATCATGCGGGAGAGCGTGGCGCCGCTGCTGACGGGGCCGCGCGCGCCGCCCGCCCCGCCGCTCACCGGCGTGCGGCTGGCGGCGGGGGGGCAGCCTGTGGCGCAGTTCGCGGACGGGCACGCGTACGTGTTCCACCCGCGCCTCAAGGCGTGGGCGCGCGTGGCGGACCACTCCTTCCCGCGCTCGGAGTTCACCACGCGGCTGCGGCTGCCGGCCGCCGCCGGGGGCATGGGCGGCGGCGGCACCGGCGAGCTGCACGCGCTGCAGGTGGCGGCGGCGCGCGCGGCGGTGGGCATGGGGCCCAGCGCGCTGCTGTCGGGCGGTGCGCCGGCGCCGCGCCGCGAGACGGGCCGACACCTCGAGTGCCTCATGGTGAGGCCCGCTGTCATCCCATGCCGTACGCACCTTATCACAAAACGCATGAAGCTATGGATGACATCGATCGATCACGTAACCATCAAGCTAAGCATGCCTCCCATTGATATGCCGGGCCTTATTTTACCACCACACTGAACATGTCATCTAACACGTCACCACTCCTTGTGGTGATGTTATCATCACACTAAGCATGTCTCTGGTTGATGTGCTGGGCCACTCTACACAGATCGGCCCTGTGCCCCAGCTCATAACTAGAAATGCGTGAAAATTTCACGCCTTTTTTTTCCGTTTTTTCAGGATTAACACGTGTGATCACGTGTTTCATCACTGGGCAACCATTCCCTCGGGGATTTCGAACGTTTGGAATTTCGAAGATCTTCATAAATCACGTGCGAGTCGCCTCGCTAGGAGGGGAAATATCGCACGTGTTAGTGATAAGCTGGGGCAGAGGGCCGATCTGTGTAGCTTTGAGCAACACACTGAACATATGTGGGTTTGATTCGTGGGGCCCTGGGCAGCGGCGTCGGCGGACCTGCTGGGCAGCCAGGGCGAGTACCGCCGCTGGCTCAGCGCCTACGTGCGGCAGGGCGGACCACTCCCACACCTTTCACCTCAATTTGAGCCGCTCTCGTCACTGACATACTGATGCCCCCCAGCGTATCCTACGAAAGGTGCGTAACATTGAGCCAAAAAGTGGAGGAGTGTGCGACCGTTGCGTGCGGCATTTGGCGGCGGAGGGGGGCGAGGACCCGCGGCGCGCGGCAGAGGGCCCCGAGGTGCAGCTCAGGGAGTTGTGCCACTCCCTGCTCGGCCCGCTCAGCGGCTCTGGGCCTAGCCGTGACGACGACAACGGCGGTAGCAACGGCGACGGGGTCGGGGGCGACGCGGCGGGCGAGGCAGGTGTTAGTAATGGGGCGGGTGCGGCGGGGCCAGGCGCCAGCGGCGGCGGTAGCGGTAGCGGGTGGGTGAACGAGGTGGCTGGGGGACTGAAGAAACGCGCGTTGCTGCGCGAGGTTGGGCCTGCCAGATACTGCCCGCCGTGTTTCAAAACGCATTTCGAACCCTCGTTTCTTGACTTAATTTGCATCCTGTGACGTGGAGTGTTGGAGCGGCATATGCTACTGACAGCGAGTGCCCGTCTCATAGTGATTTCGACATTCTCAGATCGTCGCTTTTTCGTATGGGCAAAATGGGGGGGGGTCCCGTAACGGGACCCCCCCGGACCGACCACTTCCGTTCCGGCCG
>Ga0307489_10002270_pt1 | contig 12860 bp, 23 predicted proteins | sample SB12metaG_FD_202247 | JGI IMG/M metagenome (GOLD analysis project Ga0307489, IMG submission 202247) | Sea-ice brine microbial communities from Beaufort Sea near Barrow, Alaska, United States - SB 1.2 | ecosystem: Environmental > Aquatic > Marine > Coastal | place: USA: Alaska | collected...
TGTGACATGGGGAGTGGTGCAGGGCCCTGCCGTTCGGAGGGGAGCCACCGCCTTGGGTTCTGTGTCCGTGTACGCCGCCGCCATCGGGGAGCTGTGGTGGGTGGGGTAGGTGGGGTGATCCCAGGACTCCGTCTGTGGCGAGACAGGGTGTTCAGGTGTCAGGAGGAAAAGGAGAATGAGGGGAAGGGAAGTGGGAGACTAGCAGTTGCCATCGCTACGAGAGCTAGTCTCTCAGGGTAAGTCTCACGAAAACGCGGTGTACTCAGGGGCGAGGACGCGTGCGCGACACCAGGAGAGGACGTCGGGCGCGAGGATCCCGCGGGTCATTGGGGTCGGAAAGACTCTGGAGTGTCTGCCCGCGCCCGAACCTCGGGGCACCCATTTTATCCTTGGGACGCGGCATGCGTTTTCGGTTGAGTGCCTCAGAAATGAAGTGCGAAGAACAACTCACGATAGAGCTCGGCGATGAGAACCGAGGTGAGTTATCGTCCACGACGGGCATATAGCCTGCGGCGGGAGGAGGGCGCGGAGAAAGAGACGACGTCAGCCACCGCAAAGCTGTCGCGCTGGCTACCACACGCGGGTTATTACACCCCAAAATGCATGCTTGCTAATAAATGAAGGCCTGATGTTATTGGCGCTCAAAAGAAGAAGGCTGCGACCAGCGCAAATGCCGGAGACCTTTCCAGTCGTGCGCAGGTGCGACCGGGGCTCGTTCCGCGTGTACAGCAGGACCGCAGGCTATGTGATCAGTCCGGCACTCAACACGACGACTCTGCTGAGTAGGATGCCCCGAACTTCCATTCGGAAATTACCTCTCAGCGTCCGGGTTGCTGGAAGGTACCCACAATAAGATGCTTGTCCGGGAGCTCCAAGGATAACGCTGGATGGAGTGGGTTGAGCGTGTACCTTTTAGGCTGGCGATGGCGTATCAGAGGATACGGCCGCTGACGCACGCCGATCCAACTGTGGCTTGCGGTAGCGTGCGGTCAGAAGCCAACCGCTGGATGTGGTCTGGGCCGACCGTTAAAACCGGTAAAACAGGTGGCAAAATATGACGTAAAACAGTTAGACAGCATCATTCTTTCAGTTCCTGTTGCACGCCAGTTGCGGTTGACGCGATGGCGGGCGGCGGCGACGTGGCGGACGAGGGCGACTGGTACGCGGCGCTGGTGGCGGGGGAACACGTGGGTGACTGGCTCGATGTCATCCAGGTGCGCGCTACAACACCACACGCGGCGCCACCCAGGCTCGGCCTCCGATGGGACCGGCCGCGGCCCACCCAAGGCCTCGGCACCCCGGGACCAACCAGGGACCACCCGCGTCATCGGCGGTGCCTGGCTCAATGAAACAAGCGCCCGACAGCGACACCGAGAGCGACAACGACGCCACATGTCTCTCTCTGTTTCACCCGTTTCGCCGCTCTGTTGCCTGGGGTTCGTCCTGATGCCCCGCCATATTGTGTTTGGCGCAGAACAAGGGGGCGTCGAGCGGCAAGCGGGAGCGCGCGTGCAAGAGTCTCGCGGGCAAGGTCGCGACGGACACCACCTACGCGGATGAGGCCACGGAGGCGGGTGCCGTCGCCGCGCTCGAGGCGGCGGCCGCCGACATCGTCACCACGGACGCCGCCGCCCTCGCCCTTAAGGCTTGGCCTGTCAGATATCGTCGCCACGTCACAGGATGCCATCTAACTCAAGAAACGAGGTTTCAAACCGCACTGGATGACGTGACGAGCAGCATCTGGTATCTATCAGGCCCTTCATCAAGGCGTGCATCGAAGCCACCATCGGCGCCTGCCAGGGCGCGACCGGCGGCGAGCAATCGCGCGAATTTTCATTCGGCGACCACCACGTGTCCATCCGCGAGATATCGTTGGGCAACGGCGTGGGCGCGCGGCTGTGGAAAGCCGCCATCATGCTGTCCTGGCAGGGTGGTGCAGGTTGACCATAGCAGACCCACGTTGAAGGCGCCTGGAACTCATGGCTCGAAACTGGAATATGATGAACTGCTTTCAAGTGTTGCTTTCAAATTCCACTTGCGCTGCTACATCCTGGGAGCTCACGCGCACCCCGGCGTGGCAGGGCCGTCGCCTCCACTTCCCTTCGCACCTCAACTTGAGCCGACTGGTCCCTCAATAACTCAATAACCACTCACGCTAACCCCACTAACAATCACTCAAGTTATAACTCCATCACCTCGAAGATGCTCTAATCGCCACATACCTCCACCATGAGAAGATACATACACTCATGAAGTATCCACGGAAACGAGACGCGGACCCTGCTGTGCGGTGTGCCGACAAGCGCGTGCTGGAGGCAGGGCCCCACACGGCGTTCCCTGCTCTCCTCAACTGGCGATCGTCATGTCCCTGTAACCACGTCCAGCTGCGTGCGTCGATGATGCTCAAGTTAAGCCATCGCGGGAACCAGTGCAGAAGTCAGACCTTGTCTCGAGGTAGGCGCCGGCGTCGGGCTGTGCGGGATGCTGGCCGCGAAGCTCGGCGCCAAGGTAGGGCGGTGCAGGTTGACCCTATCAAACCCACGTTGAAAGCGCCTGAAATTAAGCGCCTTGTAGCTAAAATATGATAAACTGCTTTCAATTTTGCCTCAATTTTGCTTTCAATTTCAACTGGCGCCGCTACACCAAGGAGGTGGTGCTGACTGACTTCGAGCACCCGCTTCTGGATTCGCTCTGCCGCACTGTGGAGGACAACGGGGTGGGGGACGTCGCCAGGGTCGCCAAGTGTGATTGGATCGAGGAATCGACGGTGGCGGCTCTGGAATCAAAGGTGGCGGCAGCGGAGGCGATGGCGGCGGCGGCGGAGGAGATGGTGTCGGCAGCGGCGGCGGAGGCAGAGGATGCGGTGGTGGCGGCGGTGGCGGCGGCGGCAGCGGCGGGAGCAGAAACAGGGGAAGGCGAGGGGGCTGTGGAGGGGGCGGCGGCGGCAGTAGCAGCGGCGGCGGCGGTGGCGAGGAAGGCTGAGGAGCCAGTGGGGAGAACAGCGAGAGCGGAAATGGAGGGAGATCAGGGGGCAGAGGAGAGAGCAGAGGAGGGCCCAGCGGAGGGGGCAGTGACGGGGGAGGTGGGGGCGGGGTGGGCACACCTGGCGCCCGAGGACCAGTTCGACTTCATCATGGTAGGGCGGTGCAGCTTGACCCTATCAAACCCAAGTTGAAACCGCCTAGAACTAAGCGCTTGAAACTTGAATGTGATGAGCTGCTTTCAATTTTTGCTTTCAATTTCAACTTGCGCCGCTTCATGATGGGCAGCGACCTGCTGTACGAGGCGCACCACGCCGCGGTCCTACCCGCGGTGATCCGGCGCAGGCTGGCGGCGGGCGGGCGCTGCCGTGTCGTGGGCAGGGGCTTACACTCGTCCGCTTCTCAGCTCAACCTGAGCCGTTTCTGACACAGAATACAGCCTGAACACCCCTGATTATCCTTAGTACCCCCTGACAACTCCTAAACACCCTCCAAAGAACCCCTACATGCACCCCTATCCCACAGAATGCGCTTAAGTTGAGCCGAAAAGTGGACGAGTGTAAGCCCCTGGTGGTGGGCGCCGTGCGCAACCGCCAGCTGTTGGACACGCTGGTGGCCAACCTGTGCGGCGCCGGGCTGGCGGTGGCGGAGGAGCACCTGGCCGACAACCACGGCGACGACTGGTACGAGGACGGGTACGCGGCAGGGGCTCACACTCGTTCACGTTAGAGCTCATCTTGAGCAATTCCAGGACACATTCATGAGTTAATTTGTGTTACACGGTGGACAGAAGAGCTCAAGTTGAGCTGAAACCGGAAGGAGTGTAAGCCCCTGGTACGCGGCACTGGAGATCACGCACGCCGTCGAGTAGTCCAAGTCACGCCGAGTGTTTGTACGAGTCGTCCACTTGATGAACGTTAGAAAGACAAAGTTGAGTAATTTGTATGCGTATATATTAACAAGAGCACTCGTATAGAGTTGGTATATTACAGACGCGCCAGTATTGCCAGCAGCTGGGCTCCACGGCTCGTGGCTCCACGGCTAACTCAGATCATAGGGTTTAGGGTTTAGGGTTTAGGGTTTAAGCGGGTCTAGACGTACGCGGCGGACCGCGACATGGCGGTGACGATGGCCCCGGTCTCCTCGGGGGACAGCGGCGCGCCCACGGTGAACCGAGGCGGGCCCGTCAGCAGGGGCTTACACTCGTTCGCGTTAGAGCTCAACTTGAGCAACTCCAGGACACGCTCAAGAGTTAATTTGGATTATACGGTGGACAGAGGAGCTCAAGTTGAGCTGAAATGGGAACGAGTGTAAGCCCCTGCCCGTCAGCTCCGCCTCCACGATCACCTTGATGCCCGCGTCCGCGAATACCTGCACCTGGGGACAAGCAGATATCGCCCGCCACATCATCCAACGCACTTGAACCCTCGTTTTGTGAGTTCAATGGCCTGCTATGACGAGGTGAGAAAGACGGAGATAGGGACAGAGGACAAGCACATGTTGCCCGCCACGTCATCGACACGTGTTTGAAGCCTCATTTGTCGAGTTAGATGGCATTCCATGACGTGGCGAGCGACATGTGCGTTGCCCGGCCTGCACCATGGCGGACTCCACGCCGCGCCCAGTGGCCACCAGGGCGGTCAGCACGCCCTGGAACCAGGGGCTTACAGTCGTCCACTTTTCAGCTCAACCTAAGCCGTGTTGGTCACACCTCTTCTTGTCCCCCTGTCTGATAGACTGGGGGACAATCATGCACCCAACGTATCCCACAAAATGTGCTTACGTTGAGCCGAATAGTGGACGAGTGTAAGCCCCTGCCTGGAACTTGTGCCAGCCCCACATCTTCTCGATGAGCACGAGCGAATGGAACGCGGGCGTGTTGATGAGTGCCGCCTTGCTGTAGCGGGGCAACTTGAATTTGAAAGCAGAAGTTGAAAGCATTACATCACACTGCAGTTTCAAGTGTTTATATCCAGGCGGTTTCAACTTGGGTTGCATAGGGTCAACCTGCACCGGCCTACCTTGCTGGGCGCCTCCTTGCCCACGTACGCGGCGCTCACCAGACCGCCTACCACCAGGGCCCGCTATCCAATGGAGAGATATTTTGTAAATACAAGACTGGCATCGTATTAATCGCCGACATGACCAAAAAATACCATATTGACGTGGATGATCGCTGATACCGGGCCTTAGCAGAGGAGAGACATGCGGTTGAGGAGTAGGAGGAGGATATGAATGCGTGCCAGTGTACTATGAGCAAACAGTGAGATACCGGGTCTTATGGAGGAGGAAGTGAATGTGTACAGTCGTACTCTGAGCAAGCAGTGGGAAACCGGGCCTGACCGAGGAGCACGTTGGAGGCCACGACGTCCACCTTGATGAGCGCGGCGTCGGCAACCAAGGTGAAGCGGCGAATGTTGAATTTGAAAGCAAAGTTTGAAGGCGATTCATCACATTATAGGTTCAAGCGCTTACTTCCAGGCGCTTTCAACATGGGTTTGATAGGGTCAACCTGCACCGCCTTACCAAGGCGGCACAGGCGGGGGTGAGGGCGGTGAGGGCGGGGACCACCACGGAGGCCGGCGTGACGCCCGCCACGTGCGCCGTCCGCACTTGCAACATGCTCTCCGTGCCTAGCGACAACTTGCCCACCTTGCCCGTGGCATGCAGCGCCTTGATGCAGCGGCGCAAGTTGAATTTGAAAGCAAAATTTGAAATCGGTTTATCATATTTCAGTTTCGAGAGCTTAATTCCCGGCGCTCTCAACGTGGGTTTGATAGGGGCAACCTGCACCGCCTTACCTTGAGGCACTCGCCCACGCCGCCCACGGAGTCGTCCCACCAGTGCACCACCACGTAGGACTCGCCAGACATTGCTCGCCACGTCAGAGGATGCCGCTTCAGTCCAGAAACGAGAGTTCAAAATGCGTTTGATGACGTGGCGAGCAATATTAGGGTTTAGGGTTTAGAGTTTAGGGTTTAGGGTTTAGAGACAGGCCCTGCCAGCACGTGGTCCAGGGTATCGACGCCCAGCAGCGCGCACTGCATGTCCACCCAGCCCGCCGCGCCCGCCGCCGGCGAGCTGCCGTTGAACAGGTTCGGCATGTACGCCGGCATCACGCTCGCGCCCGCCGCGCCCTTCTCCAGCTTGGCCTGCTTCACAAACTCGGCTAGCACCTTGGATCAGGGGCTTACAATCGTCCACCTCTCAGCTCAACCTGAGCCGTTCCTGACACAAAATACACCCTGAACGACCCCTGACACTCCTTAATACCCCGTGACACCTCCTAGACACCCCCTAATAACCCCTAAATGCACCCCTATCCCTCAGAATGCGCTTCAGTTGAGCCGAAGAGTGGACGAGTGTAAGCCCCTGCCTTGGACGTGGCGGCGAGCGGCCGACCGTTGGCACCGAAGCACGCGTCCATCGTCAGGAACCCTCCGGGGATCACCGTCGTGCATCCGGTAGCCAGGGCCCGGTGTCAACCATGACTGTGTTGGCGGACTGTCGGATCATGGTGTACATGTACACATTCACATTCACACCTTCCCCGTCACCCGCCCTCTACCGTGTCCAACCAAGGACCGCCATCACCGCCAGACTGCTTGCTCATGGTTCACCCGCACACACTCGCCTCCTCCTCCCCATCCGCACTCTGCCTCGTCCACCCAAAGGCCCAGTATGCACCAGGCAGTCGGTACATCCGATGATGACTACAGGTGCACACACGTACAGTATGAGTGAATGTGAACAGTCTCGGGCCGAGTGAATGTGAACAGTCCGCGGGGCCCGACCGGCGGTATTGTACGCCATGAGGGAGTGGACCCAGCCGATGGTCGTGTACGGCTCCTTCATGTACTGGCGCAAGTCAAATTTGAAACCAAAACTGCAAAGCAATTTATCACATTTTAGTTTCAAGCTCTTAGATACATGCACTTTCAACTTGGGGTTCAGAGGATCAACCTGCACCGCCCCACCTTACACAGGCTCGTCGCCAGCGCGTCGTACGTGGCCTTGGTGTAGCGGCGCAAGTAGAAAGTGAAAGCGAACTTTGAAACCAGATGATCACATTTTAGTTTTAAGCGCTCTGATCCTGGCGCTTTCAACGTGGGTTTGATAGGGTCAAGCTGCACCGCCCTACCTTGGCCCCCGCCAGCTCAGCCTCCGGCGCCTTGTCATACTGCTCCGCCGTCACCTCGCCCGCCTCCACCGCCGCCGCGGACCAGGGCCCCCGATGTATCAACCAACCAGCACACGTCAGTCTGGCCCTCGGGCAACTCCAAGTGGCCTCACGTGAACACGAAAGCATTCAGTTGCCATCATAGCATTGTGCCAACAGCTATGTCTTGATAACGGGCCTTGGTGCACCTGATACACTAGGTGCTCGCCACGTCATCTACCACATACATAGTGTACTGGTGCTCGCCACGTCATCCACCACATACATAGTTTACCGGTGCTCGCCACGTCTTCCACCATACTGTGTACCTGGTGCTCGCCACGTCACGTGAGTAAACAGTCGGGAGCGGCGGCGTCGGGCCTCGCCTTATTGCCAGCGATGGTGGCCTCCAGCCAGGGTCTTACAATCGTTCACTTCTCAGCTCAACCTAAGCCGTTTTGGTCACACCTCCCCGTGTCCCCCTGTCTAATAGACTGTGGGGAAATCATGCACCCAAAGTATCCCACAAATTGTGCTTACGTTGAGCCGAAAAGTGGACGAGTGTAAGCCCCTGCCTCCAGGGCCTTGACGCCCGCGTAGGGGTGCGAGGCCTTCAGCCGCTCGGGCACCAGACGCAGCAGCGTGTCCAGGTTCTTAAACCGCGGGGCCGCCGCGCACGGCCGCACACCAAATTTTCCCTGAAAGGCTTTACTTGTGTGAAAACAGTGGAGTCGCTGTTGGTAGCTGAGGCAGCTGTGGTTGTGCGCCTGAACCCACTCAAGTCAAGTCATCCCCGCTAGATGCGACAAGTCAAGTCAAGTCGAGTCATCCCCGCAAGCAGCCGCAGTAGCTGCAGTGGCTGTGGCGTGTGTTTGCTGTGGTGGCCCGTTCAGCTGCGGTAGCCACGGTTGCTGTGGTTTTGCCCGTGAAAGCACTCGAACTACCCCCGCTTGGTTCCTGGAAGCCGCGTGTCTCCGACCCCCGCCATGGTCGGCGACGCCCTCCCATCGAGTTTTGGTGCGTGGTTTTGTCCGCCAAGCTCAATGTACTCAGCAGACGATGTCATAATATGAAGTTGGAGGAACTAAGGTATAAGCCCCGCCTCCTCTCCCTCCGCGGGCACCGGCAGCGCGTCCGCCGGTAGCCACGCGGCGATGATAACTGGGGACAGCGCAACCATCCTCGCTGTTCTGGGTCTCACTATCTGCGATGGGGAGGCGACGGGGCCGCGTGAGTTGCACTGCTGTCGTCGCAGCGACGCTGGTTTTCGCAGCTGCTACTCTGGTCTACATGATTGTCCGACCCCCGAAAGAGGCAATTTGGAAACGAAGCCTCGTCGTATAGGGTGGTTTGCATTCGGTGCTCATGAATTACGCCGGAAGCTTTAGAAGTCGCTTTCGAGACCCCGCAACCACGCTACTGTTCACCCCACCTGCAGCGCGCGCGGGTTTTCGCGCGAGTCCAAAAACGGACTCCTGGAATTGGAATGAAACAAAATTCGGCAATGGTTTGGGACCGGAACGACGGCTTTCGGGGGGTGGGTGCGCACCAAATGCTGTGCTGAAAAAGCGTCTCTACTGGCATAGGGAGGGTGCGATGGGGCGAGGCGCGCAGGGTATGATTGAGTCGCCTCCACGCTCCAAAACCACCAGAAAGAAGCAATGCACGTTCTTATCCGCCTCGTGTCAGCTCACGTGTCGCAAAGCACGTGCGATGGCGCTCGTTGATTGGCCGTCGGCGCGTAGCGCGAACACGTGAGCTCAGCCAATCACAGAGCGCCTTCGACATGAGAGGACTTGGCCAAGTCTGTCTTCCTCCCCCTCACGCCTCAGCGCCTCACACCATACGGCGCCGGTTCCCACCAGCGCGCTGCACGCAGGATCGCAGACCACCGCTATCCGACACCCCTACTCGGAGCTCAGTCAGCTCGTCCGGCTTCCAGCCCCTCGCGAAGCGAAGCGAACACACCCTTCGCCCAGAAAGGTTCGGAAACCGATCGCAGATGGTTTCTGCGGGGATGATCCGCCGCGCGGCGGTGCTCGCCGTGGTGGCCGCGGCGTTCCTCGGCGCCGTCGCCGCCGAGGACGTCGCCGCGCCCTCCGCCGCGCACCTCGTCGTGCACAAGGTAAATTCACGGCTATCGGCGCTCCCATGACCCCGCCCCCCGGTGCTTTCCTGATCGCCCCCACGTCTCTCAGCGCGGCTCCCGGCCTTTCGAGTTCGGAACGGCGGGTCGAGTACTGAATCGCCTGGACAAGAGAATAATATGCGTCCACCGCGCGGTACTGAGCTGTCTGCGCGCCCTCCTCTTGCAGTCCGTGATGGAGAAGCAGCTGGTGATTGGCCAGAACTTGACGATCAAGATCGAGCTCTTCAACGCCGGCAAGAGGTGCGCGATCCTCGTCGCAAATCCATCACACCAGTTTCGACGTGACAGGACCTTCCCGTCCTCTCTCACGCAGCGAACTCGCAGGGTTACCTCGCGCCACGCCCCTCCACATGCACCCTGAACCCTCCCCTCATACCATTCCCGCCAATCCCGCCCTGCATCTCTCTCGCCTATCCGGCGGCGCTTCCCAACGCTGCCGCTCGCCACACTTCAACACTGTGACCTCCCGTCCGATCTGACGTTCCCCCTTCCCCATTTTTTTATCTGTGTAACAGCCCCGCCACAGGTGTGGAGTTGACTGACCCCGGCTGGGAGGCCAAGGAATTCGAGATGCTGGGCCCCGCCACTTCCGCCAGGTGGGGCCTGCCAGATGTTGCCCGCCCCGTCATCAGCGCGCATTTGAACCCTCGTTCATTGAGTTAACTGTAAATGGCGTCCTATGTCGAGGCGAGCAACCGACACGCGTTTGGACCCTCGTTTGTTGAGTTAAATGGTGTCCTATGACGTGGCGAGCAATTTCTGCCAGGCCCTGTCGCGAGCTACGCCTCGATCGCGCCGGGCGCCAAGATGGTGCTGCAGTTCGTGGTGGTGCCCAGGGCCACCGGCCAATTCTCCGCTGGACCCTCCGCTGTCACCTACATGGTAAGCGCTTGGGTTTCTAGTTTCACCTCCGTTTTCACACAAAAGTTTCGACATCTTACCAAACAGTCTGACGACTGTCCGAGAGTATACGCGGCGATATGGGCACACCGTCATTACCGACAGTAGACATGACGACGCGGACGCCCGACCAAATGACGGGTTGTCACGTCATGTCCCAGTGGTGAAATGGTTTCTAGGTCATTTACCAAACACAAACGTGCTCGATACGGCCTCCTGATCAAACAGGGAGGTGCTCCATACGCCAAACAGCGACGTGCTCGATACGGCCACCTGACCACGCACAGAGACGTGCTCTATACGGTCGCCACCAAACCACGGGTTGACACTCACCTTGCGCCGTGGAAAGAGAAGTTTCGAGCTGATTACCAAACATAGACGTGCTTGATACGGTTACGTGACCAAAGTATTCACTGAACCTGGTTTGCGGGTGCTTACCCTACCGCCCGGCCACGTCCTCGTCCGAGTCCACGTCGGGAGTTTCCAACTCCGTGCCCAAGATTGCCATCCTGTCCACCACGGACAAGCACCTGGCCGTGGCGCTGCAGGTCGGCACGTACGCCTCCCTGGGTAGGGACCTGGAAACCAAATCGAAGAAACGTGAACATTTCAAGATGATAACCGTAGCGAGTAGACTCTAATTTACTGAGTCAGGCGCTTTCAAAGATAGCCTCGCGCCGCGTCCCCGACTGGTTGCTCATAGTGCACCGTTACCCGCACGCCGCCACCTCCTCTACCACTTCATTCTCATCGTGCATGGGGCATCACATGGCATCCCTTTGTCAGCTCAATAGTGTAGCGTTGTTACCTGGCAAGGTGCTCAAGTTGAGGAGGAAACGGTGTGCCGTGCACGGCCGTGCCCGCGGGGTTCTGCCGCACCTTGGAGGACTGGAAGCGCGGCGCCATCATCGCCGCCGTCGTGTCCGTCCTCCTCGGCAGGGGCTTACACTCGTCCACTTTTCAGCTCAACTTGAGCCGTGTCTGACACACACAAAACACCCTACACACCCTAAACACCCCCTTTACACGGGCTACACAACCCCTAAGCGCACCCCCTATCCCATAAACAGCGCTCAAGTTGAGCTGTGAAGTGAAGGAGTGTAAGCCCCTGCTCCTCGGCGGCAACTGGCTCGCTCTCAAGGGGAAGGGTGCGCTGGCGCAGAACCGGCGCCGCAAGGCCATTGAGTCCCTCACCAAGATGGAGTAGCCGGGATCCACATACCGCGTGTGTAATATATCGCTGAATCACCGCTTCCTCGTTGCCGTCATTCAGTTGCCGTCATTTGTTGGACCTGTGTTGTCAATATTAGAGTCAGCCCAGAAGCCAATATTGTGTCTCCGCCGCGTGCCTGCGTCACCGCACTGTGGTCACTCAAGCAACGCAAGAGATGCGCAATTTTGCACTGAGGGGTGGGGAAGGGTAACAACAGTCAGTCTTCAAGTCTATCATAGATCAATGCTCTGTATGCATCCACGCCCGATGTGCTTGTTTGCTGAGCTCTTCGCTGGATGAAACCGGCGCGGTGATGATAGAGGATGCGTGTTCGACCCGTTGAGTTGTTTTTAGTCGAGAATCACGTCAGGTCAGAGACCGACCGACCGACCGGTGGCCGGACGCGAGGCGCGACCGCGGCCGCGCCGCGAGCGCTCCCCGAGCAGCGAGCTTCGAAACGGAAAGAGAGAAAACACGCAGGCGCACGCACACCAGTGCGCACGCCAAGCGTACCGCCCGACACGACGGTACACCATGGCGGACGTCGCCATGGCCGGCGCGTGCCCCTCCTTCGACCGCGCCGCGGCCGTGGCCTTCGCCATGGAGCTGCGGTCCGCCGCGGGCGCGCTGCAGGACAGCATCGACGCCGCGCGGGAGCTGCAGCACATCAGCCTGCCGGTGGGCAGGGGCTTACTGTACACTCGTCCACTTTTCCGCTCAACTTGAGCGCTGTGTGTGGGATAGGAGGTGCGCGCAGGGGTCGTGTAGCCCATGCTAAGGGGGTGTGAGGGGGTGCTTAGGGTGTGTAGGGTGTTTTTGTGTGTCAGACACGGCTCAAGTTGAGCTAAAAAGTGAACGAGTGTAAGCCCCCGCCGGTGGGCGGCCCGGTGTCCGCCAAGGACGTGGTGGACTACGCGCGGCGGATAAGCTACACCACGTTCGCGCCCGCGGGATACGTGCCAGGCAGGGGGTTTGTTAAGCATTGATGAACGCACTCGACCGACGTTGTGTTCCGGCGAACCGAGTCCGCGTGTCTGTACGAGATCGTGTATGGGCACCCTGTGGACGAAAAACAGCCTGAATGAAGTAGGTACGCTCACAAGTCGTGCTCCGAACTCGGTTCGCGTGTGGTTCTCAAGGACCCTGGTGCCAGGCGCGCCGCTGCACGGCATCATGCCGCCCGCGCCACAGGACGAACACTTCAGCGCGTCGCACCTGGCGCGCCACGCCGTTGAGGCGGGGGGGATGCCCAGGTGCCCACGTTGCACCGGTTTCAGGCACTTCCATGAAACTCAAGGTCGAAGATCTTGCTCTCTTGTTGGTCCTTCTACTCGTAACCAAACCATAGACCCGTCGACAGCCTCGTGTGGGTGCGATGTTACCACGGACTGACGGAACATGCGGTTACCACCACAGAGTTGTGACAGAGAGAGTGGTTTAGTGAGATGTGAATGAGAG
>Ga0307489_10002271_pt1 | contig 12859 bp, 16 predicted proteins | sample SB12metaG_FD_202247 | JGI IMG/M metagenome (GOLD analysis project Ga0307489, IMG submission 202247) | Sea-ice brine microbial communities from Beaufort Sea near Barrow, Alaska, United States - SB 1.2 | ecosystem: Environmental > Aquatic > Marine > Coastal | place: USA: Alaska | collected...
TTCACCTCAGGTTCACCTCAGGTTCACCTCAGGTTCACCTCAGGTTCACCTCAGGTTCACCTCAGGTTCACCTCAGGTTCACCTCAGGTTCACCTCAGGTTCACCTCAGGTTCACCTCAGGTTCACCTCAGGTTCACCACGCTTGGTTTAAGCACTTGAAGCTCATTACGATGATCTGCCTTCAACTTGCGCCGCTATAACAAGGGGGGCAAGGCAGACACGGTGGAGGCGGGGGCTTACACTCGTCAACTTCTCACCTCAACCTCAGCCGCTGTTTGTCACTGAACCTCCATGACTTCTCGATTCATCGGTCCATAGCAATAGTCAGTCTCGCGACCTGGTAGCAGCGAGTGAGCAGGCAGAGTTGATGGTACGGTGCTCCGTGTGCCGCCCCTGGGTTACGGTGACGTCGCGCGACCTGCTGACGCTGGAGGACGGAGAGTTCCTCAACGACAGCGTGGTACGGCCCGCCAGACCACGCGGAGCCACATCACATGTTGTTTTATTTATTTTTACAATGTTCCTCGACCCCCAAGGCACTCACCTGGCGAGCAGTGACCAACCCCCTCTGCCATGTATTGAGGGGCACTATGCTGATGACGTTCAACCTAAGAGATGAGGATTCAGAGTGTGTGTCAATGACGTGGCGAGCAGTTCCTGCCTGGCCCTGTGACGGGGTTGACTTCTACATCAAGCAGCTGCGGCACGAGCGCATGCGGGTAGGGACCCATGGATAGTGCTCGCCACGTCATAGGATTCCATTCAACTCAACATAAGGGGGGGTAAACTGCGTTTGCTGACGTGGCGAGCACTGTCCATCTGATGCATAGTGCTCGCCACGTCATAGGATTCCATTCAACTCAAGAGAATAGTTTTCAAAATGCGTTTGATAACGCGGCGAGCACTGAGCAGCAGTCCCAAAATGCGGCCGGCGGACGCGGCGCGGTGCCACATCTTCAACTCCTTCTTCTTCGAGAAGCTCACCAACGCCAACACGGCAGGGTGGTGCAGCTTGACCCTATGAAACCCACGTTGAAAGCGCCCGCAGCGCAGCGCTTGAAGCTGAAGTGGGGGAGGACAGCAGGGGAGGAGCCTGCGGCGTACGCTGCTGTAGTACAATGAAGCGCTTTCAAACTTGACTTTCAATTTCAAGTCGCGGCGCTACAACACGGCGGAGGAGAAGGGCGCGGCGGCGGACGTGCGGCAGCGCGTGGCGCACGAGCGCGTGCGCAAGTGGCGGGGCCTCACTCATGATGCCCGCCACGTCATCCTCCACGTTTGGACCCGCGTTTCTTGAGTCAAATGGCATGGCGCCACATGACGTGGCGAGCATGATCTGGCAGGCCCTAGCAAGTGGACGAAGGGGGTCAACATCTTCGAGAAGGACTTCGTGTTCTTCCCCATCCACAGCCAGCTGCACTGGAGCCTCGTCATCCTGTGCCACCCGGGCAGGGAGGTTATTGACCACAACGTCTCGATCGACGTTGGATCCACAATAAATCGAAATCGGGACGTGGGGTGTTATTGGGAACGAAGTCTCGACCGAGTATGGATCTACGATACACTGATATAGTGTCCGGACGTGGGTAAATGCTCATAGGTCGGTCGGCCGACACGAATCGTGTCTGCAGGCCTATATGAGCAATTACCCTGAAAGTAAGTCATGCGGGCTTGTCCGATCGCCGTTCGAGACGTTGTTGTCAATGACTCTTCTGCCGGGCCTCGTGGTCAAGCCCACCACGGTGTCGGACACAGACGACGACCAGGAGGACACGCCGCTCGGGCAGCGCAAGGCCCCGGGGCCGGTGGGCGCCGGCGCGCCGTTCCTGCTGCACCTGGACTCCATGGCCGGCGGCCACAAGACCAGCTTCGTGGTGGCCAAGCTGCGCGAGTACCTCAACCTAGTAGGGCGCTGCACCTTCAACTGATCATACCTGTGTTCATAGCGCCTGGAACTAAGCGCTCGACATCAAAATATGATAAACTGCTTTTTCAGAATATGATCAACTGCTTTCAAATTCAACTTGCGCCGCTACACCCTGGAGTGGCTGCGGCTCAACCCGGCGAAGGCGGCGCCGGCGGAGGAGGCAGTGCCGGCGGGGGCGGAGGTGGAGGCGGCGGCGGCTTGGGCGGACGCGGAGGAGGAGGAAGGTCCGGGGGCGGGGGCGGAGGGAACATCGGGGGCGGGGGCGGGAACGGCGGATACGGGTGCGGCGGGTGCCATTAAGGCGGCTCGGGCGGCTCCGGCAGCGGCGGCGGCGGTGTCCGAGGTGCCCGACCGCTTCAGCAAGACGGGGTTGCCGCAGAAGCGCATGCGCATCCCGCAGCAGGACAACGGCTGCGACTGCGGCCTCTTCCTCCTAACCTTTATCGAGCGCTTTGTTTGCGGTTGCCGCCGCCGGGACGGCGGCGGGGATGGCGGCGGCGGCGGCGGTGGCGGCAGCGGGGGCGGGGATGGCGGCGGCGGGGGTGGGAGCGGCGGGAGCGGCGGCGGCAACGGTGGTGTGATCGACGGCGTGATGCCCGCCCTGCTGACGGCGGAGGAGATCACCGCCGCCGACAGCGGCGCGGTGCGGCCCGACGGCTCCAAGCTCCCGGTGGGCTTTCTCTGCAAGGCATGGGGATTATTGAGGACAACGTCCCGAACGACGTTGAATCGACGATAAACCGGAATCTGGACGCGGGTAAAGCTCCAAGGTCGGTCGGCCACCATGAACCGTGAACTGTGTCCGCGCGTTTATATGAGCAATTGCCCTTAAGGTAGATCATGCTCCGATCGCCGTTCCAGACGTTCTCAATGACTCTCCTGCAAGGAGTGGTTCGTGACGGAGGTGGCGGCGCTGCAGCGGTCGCGCATCACCCTGCTCATCCTCGAGCAGCTGCTGGCCGCACAGCCGGACGCAGACGCCGCGGCGGCGGAGGCGGAGGGGGCGGCGGAGGCCGTGGTAGGGCGGTGCACGTTCACCCGATGGAACCCACATTGAAAGCGCCTGGAGCAAAGCGCTTACAGCTTGAGAATGATGAATCGCTTTCAAACTTTGCTTTCAATTTCAACTTGCGGCGGTGCACCGTGGTGGCGGCGGAGCGGGAGGATCGGGAGGAGCGCGAGCAGAGCCGCAACAAAATCTGCGAGGTCATCGGGGTAGGGCGGCGCAGGTTGGCACCATCAAAACCCTGGCACCATCAAAACCTGTGTTGAATGTGCCTATGATTTCAGCGCCTGGAGGCACAATATGAGGATCCGATTTCAAACTTTGCTTTAACATCAGCTTGCGCCGCTACATTGAGGAACAACGCACGCGCGTTACGTATCGGCAGTCGTCGGTGGACGAGGCCGAGGCGCTGGCGCTGACGCGGCGAGACAGAGCCTCGGCAGGCCGCTGCAGCTTCACTGTATCAAAACCCGTGTTGAAGGCACCTATGGTTTCGGTGCTTGAGGCTATAGTATGACGAACCGCTTTCAAAACCTATCTTCAGTTTCAACTTGCGCCGCTGCACCTCGCGGCGAGTGGCTGCCCAGAAGCAGCCGAAGGCGGCGCAGTCACCTGCGATCACTCTGGACGCACGGTATGGCAGTGCAGCTTGACAGTTCCAAACTCATGTTGAAACCGCCTGGAACTAAGCGCTTGAAACTGAAATATGATGAAATGCTTTCAAGTTTAGCTTTCAATTTGAAGTTGCGGCGCTACGGCACGGCAGCCCACATCGGTTGACAACCGTGCTGCGCGCGCTGCGGCGGGCGCGGCGGCGGAGGCGCGCGCCGGGAAGCGGCCCTCGGCGGTGGCGGCCGACGTTGCGCGCGCCGGGAAGGAGCCGGAGGCGATCGACTTCTACGGGGGCGGGGGCGTCAACCCGAACGCGGCGGAGGAGGCGTTTGACGCCGTGTTGCTGGAGGAGGAGGAGACGCTAGAGGAGACGCCAGAGGAGTTGCTGGAGGAGGAGGAGGAGGGCGACGCTCGGGGGGATCTGGTGGAGGGGGCGGGGGAGGAGGAGGAAGATGGCACATGGGGGCTTCTAGGGGCGGGAGCGGCGAAGGAGGAGGAGGAGTTCAACGTGCGCTCGCAGGAGGAGGAGGAGGAGGTGGACATAGAGGAGGAGGAGGAGGTGGTCATGGAGGAGGAGATACTGATAGGCACCTCGAGCACGCAGGAGGCGGACGGGGCGGATGGGGCGCAAGAGGATTTGCCCTTCGCAACAGAAGCTGCTGAGGACGAGCCGATGGATGACGGCGACGGCGGGGCCACGGTAAGGCGGTGCAAGTTGAAGCGATGAAACCCGTGTTGTTAGCGCCTGGAACTAAGCGCTTGAAGCTAAACCATGATGAACCGCTTTCAAGTTTTGCTTTCAACATTAACCTGCGCCACTACAGCACGGGAGGCGGAGGCGAGGAGGAGGAGGAGGAGGTGGAGGAACAGGAGGAGGAGGACGGTCCGGTTTTCGGCCCCATGATGCCCGACGGGTACCAAAGTGAGGACGGCGACGGCGGCGAGTACGCGCGCGCGGATGACGCGCCGCTGCGGGTGCCGCTGCCCGCCGAGGATGACACGCCTGTGCCGACCAGCCTCCAGGCGTTTGAGCCGCCGACCGACGATGACGAGCCCGAGTCTGACGACAACGGCCTCGAGTTCACCGGGGAGGTGCCAGGCAGGGTGGTCATTCAGAACATGCGCTCGACCGAAGTTGTGTTCCTCCTCCACCGAGCGTCTGGGTGCTTATTGTAAACAAGCGCTCGACCGACGTTTTGTTCCTCCTCCTCAACCTCCGCGCGTCTAATCGAGCATTCACCCTGAAGGCACCCGTAAGTACCCGGTAACTCATGCAGGCAGATCCAGATCCGATCTCGGTTCGAGTGTTTTTTCTGAGTGGCCCTTCTGGCAGGGTCGCCCGCCCCCTCCCCGGTGATTCCGCACATCCGGCCCCCGCTGCAGACGGCGGGCGGGGGGGCGGCGGCAGGGGCTTCCGCTCCTCCACTTCTTTCCTCAACCTGAGCCGTTTTCTGACACTGAGATCACCCAACGCATCCCAAGAACAGTGCTTACGTTGCGCCGCACAGTGGACGAGTGTAAGCCCCTAACAGGGCTTACCTGGGGCTTACACTCGTCCTCCATTGTTCGGCTCTGCCTGAGCCGTTTTTGTCATTGAAAACGCCTGTTGTATATTCCACAGACAGTGCCGACTATGCAGTTCTGGATACAGTTCGAAGAGTACATCTCAAACCAATAACAGGGTAATATTGCCTGAACGCACGAGGATGAGGCGTGAGTTACAAACCGACAATTATGGAGACCGAATTTCGGCAGTTCAACATGGAAATTCGACCAACTCAAGAATCCCAGTCTACAACTGAGATGTACTATTTGGACAGTCCACAGACGTGCATAGTACGTTGAGGTGGTGAAGTGGATCCGTGTTGCGGCCCTGGGTTATGGCGGCGGCGGCGGCGGACAAGCGGAAGCGCGATCCGCCCGGCAGGGCACCTAAACCCTTAACCCTTAACCCTAAACCCTAAACCCTAAATTCTGAACCCTTAACCCTTAACCCTTAACCCTTAACCCTTAACCCCTAACACTAAACCCCACACGGGAGACACTCACCTCCTCATCCTCACCCGTTTTCGTCACTGAATTGTCATGAATCCACCCAATGTATTCCACCAAAACTGCTCACAACGAGCCGAAACGTGGACGAGTGTAAGCCCCTTGTCGGCCAAACCTGAGTGTAAGCCACTTGTTACGCCACTCAGCCACTTCTGGGCTCATCCTGAGCCCATTCTGTCACTGAAACCTGATAGCCACCCAGCGTATCCCACGAAACGAGCTTGCGTCGAGCCGAAACGTGGACGAGTGTAAGGGGCTTCCACTCGTCCACTTCTCAGCTCACCCCACCCTGAGCTTCTTGTCGCTGAAACCATGAAACAATCCAGCGTGTCGCACAAAAAGTGCTTCAACTCAGTGTCAGCGTACCCGGGTACGCTTGTCTCCTAGAAAACGAGGGTCTGTCTACTCGAGGATCGCGATCAGGTCGGACTCTCCGCAGGCCGGTCGAACGGGATTCGATACCATGCATTCGATACCGGACCCAACACTGGGTTTAAGGTGAGGCGGAAAAGAGGAGGAGTGTCCGGCCCCTGGCAGGCGGTGCGCAGCACGCCGTGCAGCAGCGCACCATTCGGCCCACGCGCGGCAACACCAAAGAGTACGGTCCGATGCGGGCGGACACGGACGATGCGATGGACCTGACTGGCGCCGCCTCGCCCGTATGTGCGCCCGCGGCCGGCGGCGGCGGACATCGAGGCGGTGGGGGCAACGACTCCGTTCGAGGTTCGCGGGGGGGCGGCGGCGGTGCCGGCGGCGGGGGCAGGGGACTTCCACTCGTCCACTTCTCACCTCAACCTGAGCCGCTCTTGTCACTGAACGCCACCACCAAACGAGGTCCTCAAAAAGTGCTCACGCCAAGCCGAACAGTGGACAAGTGTAAGCCCCTGATGGGCGGCAGCATGGCCGCCACCGCAGCGCGGGCCGCGGCGGAACCTGTGGACCTCACCTTGAGCAACGCTCGCCCCAGAAAGGCGACACGCCTGAAATCCGACGTAACGGAAGACACGAGCGTGGAGATGGCTTCCTGCCTGTCGGGGTGAACTCGCTAGTGGGATGTACTTCAGTAAGAGAGAGAGAAAGAGAGATGCTACCGCGTGTATGAGGAGGCACCAGGTTTTCGCCCTTCCCCCGTGAGAGGGAGACGCTTCCGCGTGCATAAGGAGGCACCAGGTTTTCGCCCTTGCCCCCGTAAGTGCTTCAATAACTGTATGATGAAGGAAGTCCATGGCTCCACATTGATTAGCTGACGTAGAAAAGTGAGCGCGCCGCATGACGCGCCGACGATAAAGCGAAACCGATGTGTTTAATGTCGCGGTAAATGTTAATCTTAAACCTGCGAGGATGATGAGGGAATGGGATGAGGGTGCGAAATCCGCAGAATCAATGATTGACTGATCTGATAAACCAATGTAGAAATTGAAACCTACTCAAAAGTGTCTTTGTTTCGCCACGACGCGTTGGCTGCCTGTGAAAGCGTACGTGCATTTAACCTGAACTGCGAGTCGTCGATAATGTTTTGACTCATAATGGGTTTCAATTTTATCAATTTTGAGATCAGCCCTCGAGAGCACCCTTTCAAATCCCGGAATCAATCTCAAATTGATCAAGTCAGCATTTCAAAACCCTCACCACTTCTCACGAACGTACGCGCCGCGGCCGCGCTGCTTTAGTGCAGAAAACTCCGGCTCAGACGGCGACGGCTTTCCGCACAGTGCACAAGTGCACTGTGCGGAAAAACATTCGTTACCCGGATTCGCGAATCTAAGGCCCTGATCGACGGGCACTATTGTAAAGGCAACTGTCTAAGAATGTTTCATATTAAAAGAATTTGACGGGGGCTTGCCGTGCCAGGGGCCCATGCTTCACTCCGGCAGTCTAAGGCACTTCCCAGATGGAGACTGCCACAACGTGGTGTGCATTCCGGCGTCATCCACCACCCCCGCCGCATTCTCCCAGTTGGGGCGACCGTGGGTGTAGTAGTAGGAGGCCAGGGAGCGGCGCGGCACCCCGGCCGGGGAGGTGATGGGATCCGGATACCCGTGCTGTAGCGCCGCAAGTTCACATTGCAAGCAAAGTTTGAAACCGATTCTTCCATGATCTAGCTTCAAGTGCCGAAACCAAACTCGTTCGATCTGGGGTCAACCTGGGGTCAAACTGCACCGCCCTACCGTGGTAGCTGAAGTCGCTGCTGCGGAACGCCACGAGGCGGTTGAAGGTGGGGCGGATGTTGGCGCCGCACTGCGACATGTTGCGCGGCCAGAGCTGGAGGTGCCCGCCCCACGCGTCGTCCCACTCCTCGTTGAGAAACAGGAATACGTTGACGCGCCGGTCCAGGCCGTACTCCGGGTATCGGTTGAAGTCCGCGTGCAGCTTCAGGAAGCCGCCCGTCTCCGTCTGGTGCAGGCCGCCGCGGAAGTGCGGGTCGGCCACGATGTTCTCGATGCTGCTCAGTTCCTCCAGGAACCGCACAAAGAGGGAGCTCTTCAGCAGCGCGAACAACACGCGCGTGTAGGGACCCATGGCTGCCTCATCCAGCATCGCTGCTTTTCTATATTGCTTGTCCTCCACCGCCCGGGGCTTGTAAAAGCACGCTACAGAGTCGAGTGCCCCGGTGCCCCCTCGACGGCACGCGCTGGCGTAGTCAGACTCCTGGAACTCCGTCACCACCGCGCGCAGGAGCTCTGGGTCCAGAAAGTCGTCGAACACCGCGTGCGGGAACGGCTCCGCGGCACGGAACTCCGCGCGCTTCGCCGCCGCCAGCCGCGTCAGCCGAGCGGCCGAGAACCACTCCGTGAAGGAGCTCTCAATGGTGCCATTGTACGTTCCCGCCCCGTAGCTCACGTGCACCTGCGCGCTCTTGGGCTGCAGCACGGAATGGCCCAACATGCCGACGGCCAGCGCCACGGCGTACCCGAGGAACAGGGGCTTACACTCGTTGACATGAGAGCTCAACTTGAGCAACTCCAGGACACATTCATGAGTTAAGTTGGTTATAGGATGGACAGAATAGCTCAAGTTGAGCTGAAATGGGAACGAGTGTAAGCCCCTGCCGATGACGTGCACGAGGTAGGGCGGACGCATGCCGGGCGGACAAGCGTGTGGACGGCGGTTCTGCGCCGACAGCTTCAGCTCCTTCTCATAGGGCGCCGCGTCCATGCTGTTGTCTTTGCTGTGGCGGGCAATATCTGGCATTTGCCGCACCCCCGACCACGATGTTGAACGCGAACTCCGTCAGTCCGTGAAGGCCAGGAACCGCGCCATACGGCCGAGCACATGTTGCCTCGCCACCTCATCGTCACGCATTTGAACCCTCGTCTCTGGAATTGAATGGCATCCTATGTCGTGGCGAGCAAAATCTACCAGGCCCTAGCGCAGCTATTGCCCGCCACGTCATCGACACGCAGTTGACCCCTCGTTTTCTTGGGTTAGACGGCATCCTATGACGTGACGAGCAACATCTGGCAGGCCGTACCACGCGAGCTTGAAGCCGGTTCGGAAGATGTGATCGTGCAGCAGCGTGCACACCGAGTGGAACACCAGTACCCGCGGCCAGGGTGCTCCTGCGCACCTACGCACAAACAGTCAGGGAACGAGTGTATAAACTAAGACAGGGGCAGGATGAGCTGGTGAGACGGAGAGTGGAGCAGGACCCGAGGCCCGGATGGCACCCGGCCCGGCAGGTGAGCGCAGCTGTCACGAGAGGGCCTGTCGACCGGCGGGTCTGTTACCTGTTCCGTCACCGGGTCCGCAATGTTCTGCGGGTAGGCACGTCTGTAACCCGGTGTGGTCTACGGGCACCGGTGGTTTTGATTTGGTCTATCCCATATAGGCGAGGTTTGGTGCTCGCGTACGGGGTGCACCGGGTAAGTGGGGTCCCTGCCACGACACCGAGGTAGACGAGGGTCTGGCGGTCCGTGGGGGCGTATTGCGCGGGGGTCACCCGCTGCGGCTGTTGTGAGCGATTGGTGACGGATACTTGGAACGGCTGACGCACGCGTCCCGCCACGCCGCCAAGCTGGCGGGCCAGCACGACCTGTGCAGGTCCAAGAGGTGCCCACATAGGGTGGTTAGGGCTTTGTGTATGGCGACAGGACGCGTACCGGTACACATCTCCGATTTTCATCTGATCGCGCAAATCGAATCCGGGTGACTTGGAAGGATTTGCTGAAACTGCCGACCTCACCCCGCCGACGGCTAGCCGGTGTCCAAAACCGCTGCACGCGGGCACCCCACGGCATCGGCACGGGCCACGCTCACCATATGGCGATGAGCACGCTGACCCGTCTCGGCTCCGGTGGGTCGCCCGGGACCGCGCACGGCGGCGGCGGCGGCGGGGGCGGCGGTGGTGGGGGCGGCGGGGGCAGGGGTGGGGGTAGCAACGGAGGCAGCAGTAGCGGTGGGGGTCGCGGCGCGTCCGAGAAGGGGGCACCCGCGGGCGGGGTGACGGTGCGGGGCAACAGCGGGGGGAGCGGTGGTGGCGGCGGTGGGAGTGGTGGCGGGGGCGGTGGCGGTGGCGGTGGCGGCGGCGGGGGAGGGGGTGGGGAATGGAATGGTCGCGAGGGCCACACGCCGGGCGGGTTGCTGCCGCGCTCCCGCTCGGTGGGCTCACTGGCACACACGGCGGCGTGCGCGATGAAGCGGCGAGGCGCGATCGCGCGCGTGGCGCTCGGCGCGCTCCTGCTCCTCGTGCTTGGTACGGCCTGGCGGACGTCGCTCGCGACGTCTTCCGCTCTTTGAACCCTCATCTCTTAAGTTCGAAGGCACCCTGTGACGTGACGAGCGTTATCTGCCAGGCCCTCGAGCTTGGTATCGAGACCGCGCGCCGCGCGTTCGCGCCTGAGCCTTGCGACCCCATCCCGCGCGATGCCCCCGTCGCGGTAGGCGCTGGCACCTCACTACTCACCGTGCCAGCCAACGCACTGAGAACCCTCGTTCCTTGCGTTGAATCGCACCCTATGACGTGGCGAGCAATATCTCTATATCTGCCAGGCCCATTGCCCGCCACGTCATCGACGCGCAGTTCGAACCCTTATTTATTGAGTCATACGGCACCCTATGACGCCAGGTTCGCGGTAAGGCCTGGCAGATACCGCCCGCCACCTTTATATCGACATGGGTTTTGAACCCTCGTTCTTTGAGTAACATTGCACCCTATGACGCGGCGAGCAACATCTGCCAGTCCCTACGTCGCGGTGCTCCTCGCGGGCAGGCCCCGCCATACATCACCCGCCACGTCATAGAATGCGAACCATCTCAAGAAGCGAGGGGTCGAAACGAGCTTCGACAACGTGGCGAGCAAAGTCTGCCGGGCCCTTGGGGCGGGATCCGCTCTGGCGCTCAACCGCACGCACTGCAGCTTCGCGCGGCATGTGGTAGCGCCTGCCAAACATTGCTCAGTACGTCATTCAACGCATTCTGAACCCTCCTTTTGAGTTGGATGGTAACATAAGATGTGCTGAGCAATATCTGCAAGGCCCATTTCCCGTCACGTCATCCAACGCATTTTATTCCCTGATTTCTGGAGTTGAATGGCATCCTATGACGCGGCGAGCAATGTCTGAGCGGCTCTGCACCGTGGTAGCGCCGCTGCGCCGCCGCGGGCACCGCGTGGTAGGGCCGGGCAGGTGTACCGCGCCACGTCATAGTGTGCCGTTCATCTGAAGCAACCAGGGTTCAAAGTGCGTGTGACTGTCGTGGCGGCCAAGTGCCCGGCCGATGTTGCTAACCACGTTATAGGATGCCGTTGAACTCACGGGACGAGGATTCATACGCTTACGATTTCAAGAGACGAGGGTTCATACATTCTAAGGGCGAGGGTCCATAAACTCAAGAGACGAGGGCTCATAAACTCAAGAGACGAGGGTTCATAAACTCAAGAGATGAGGGTTCATAATGCCGTTGCGAGCTCCGCCTGTGAGGCCCTGCCGCGTGGTGCTGTTCGTCGCCGCTGACGGCGACGGCGAGTGGCCCCAGGCCGCGCCGAGCGCCGCCTCCCCCGCCGCCGTGAGCGCTGCCGCCGCTGCCGGCCCCGGCCCCGGCGCGCCCGGCGGCGGCGGCAAGGGCCGTAAGGATGATGAGAGCTCGCACGGCGATGACGGCGGCAGTGACGGCGGTGGAGGCGGCAGTGGTGGCGACGGTGGGGGAGGTGGAGGAGGAGTAGCAGCAGCAAGAGGAGGAACAGTAGCAGAAGTAGCAGGAGGAAGGGGCGCAGATGGAGGAGGAGGAGGTGGGGGAAGGGGCGGAGGCGCAAGCATAGACGCCGGGCTTCCCGGGTACGACGCGCTGACTTTGACGCTGGAGCGGCTGCGGCGCGAGCACGGCGTGGAATACGAGATGGCGCCGGCGCCGCTGGACGAGCCGCGCGCCAGCTGTGTCGCCGCGGTGCAGCAGCGCGTGAGCCCGCACGACCCCGCGCAGCTCGGGCCACAGCACTCCACCGAGCTCCTGCGGGGGCTCCGCTCGCGGCAGGCGGCGGACCTCATGCGCCAGAAGCGGGAGAAGAGGGAGGGGGTGGAGTTCGCGTGGGTGGTGCTGGCGCGGCCGGACGTGGTGTTCGCGGACGACATACCGGTGCGGCGCATGTGCCAGGTGCCCGGCGGGCGCCGCGTGCACGTGCCGTGGTTCCACTCGCGCGGCGGCGCCAACCACCGCTTCATGATGGGACCGCCCCAGGGCGCCACCGAGTACCTGTCTCTGTACGATGAGTTGTGCGAACGTGACAAGGGTGCCGCCGCCTCCATCCCGCGCGGCGTCAACACCGAGCAGCTCTACGCGTGGCACCTGCGGCGCCGCCACGTGAGCATCGACCCCTGGGCGCTGTTCCACTTTGTGTTCTACCGTGTGCCGCCGCGCGACGACGTTGGCGTGGAGTACGCGGACGAGTCGCCGGACCTGCAGCTGGCGCGCTCGCCGTTCAACCCCACAAGCTCGCGCTGGTCGGACGTGGTCGCCGACCTTCAGGAGTGCCCGGCGGTGGTGGAGGCGGAGGCTGCACGCGTGGTGGTGGCGGCAGCGGCAGGCAATGGCGGCGGGACGGGTGGTGAAAGCGTCGGTGTAGGAAGCGGCGGCGGAGGCGGAGGCGGCGGCGGAGAGGGCAGCGGCGGAGGAAGCGGCGGCGGCGGAGCAGGAGGAAGCGGCGGCGGAGGAGGAAGCGGCGGCAGTGGCGGGGGAAGTGGCGGCGGCAACGGTGGGGGCGGCAAAGCGCGCAAAGGTGGTAAGTCGCCCCGCAGCGGCGGCGGCGGCGGCGGCGGCGTTGACTCCCT
>Ga0307489_10002272_pt1 | contig 12855 bp, 25 predicted proteins | sample SB12metaG_FD_202247 | JGI IMG/M metagenome (GOLD analysis project Ga0307489, IMG submission 202247) | Sea-ice brine microbial communities from Beaufort Sea near Barrow, Alaska, United States - SB 1.2 | ecosystem: Environmental > Aquatic > Marine > Coastal | place: USA: Alaska | collected...
ATGACCGGAATCGGAAAGGTAATCCCCTCGGGGCCGCCCGCCTTCCACGGCTCTTCCACCGTGGCGCAGGGGCTTACACTCGTTCACGTGAGAGCTCAACTTCAGAAACTCCAGGACACATTCATGATTTCAATTGGGTCATGCAGTGGACAGAGGAGCTCAAGTTGAGCTGAAATGGGAACGAGTGTAAGCCCCTGCCGTGGCGTAGGTGATCGCCGGCGACGGCACGATGTCGTCGGCGGTGCGGTACATGTACGTCGCCTCCGTGTTGGCGGTCCAGTTGGCTCCCGGGCTAGCCGCCGCCGAGGGCCCGGAAGATTTGGCTCGCCGTATCACAGGATGCCCTTCAATACATGAAAAGGTTTGAAAATGGGTGTCGACGGCGTGGCGGGCACACGGCCAGACAGACACTGCTCATCACGTCATAGGATGTCATTTAGCTCAACTTTCAAAGATTCAACACGCGTGTACACGACGTGGTGGGCCATGAGCTAAGCAGAGATTGCTCACCACGTCACAGGGTGCCATTTGACTCAATAAACGAGGGATCAAATGTGCGTCGACGACGTGGCGGGCAGTGTCAGGCAGGCCATGCCGCGGCGAGGTGTGTGGCGTCGAGCAGGGAGTCGAAGGAGGCGAGCTCGAAGACGCATATGGGCTTCAGGTGACCTGCCCCATCCATCAATTGCGGCAGCTTGCCTATCTGCAGGGCCTTGTTGCATCACACGGCTCTTTTCAGCTCAACTTGAGCACCTTGGAGGTGAAGGAGAAACACCTGTATGTTCTTGGATAACTTTTGTGGAGGCCCCGCCTGTGACGCCTTCGCCGAACAGCACGCCCACGGCGCCGGCGTCCGTCGCGGCCTCGACGCGCAACATGAAGTCGCGCTCGTAGTACGCCCACGGGTTGCTGTCCCACCCGTTGTCCGTCCTCGAGGAGAACAGACAGCTGGAACCCCGGATCAATGCCACGCTGTTGTTCAACGCGGCGAGGTCTGCTGGTTCGAATTCGAACTCGCTGCCAGTAGTGTACGTGATGACGGGGTCGTCGGTGAACGTTGGGGTGCTGTCCTTGGTGGTGCACGTCTCGGCGACGCCGGCCTTCGGCGGTAATGGTCAGGTACACAACGCTCCCGACGTCATATGTGACGCCAACGCGACGCACAACTCAACACGCGATGCCACAAAACTTAGGCACTCATCAGTATCAACGAGCGAGGTCTCGCGTGGTGCCCTGGCTTGCAACTAGCGTGGAGAGTCAGCCGGACCCCACCTGGCGGAGGTAGACCACCGGGACGTCCTTCTGGTTGAAGTCCGGCGTGGTCTTCAGGGAGAAGCGCTGCGGCGTGCAGTGGAACGAGGCCGGTGCGGCGGTTGCGTTGGGGGCGACTGTCACGGTAGAGGCGAGGGCGGCGCTCGGGGGCGGCGCGCTCGCCAGCAGCAACAGCAGCAGGGACACCGCTGCTGCCGACGCCGAGCTCCCATGCGGCGTCATCGCGGTGACGCAGGTAGGCGGGGCGTTTGAACGAGCGCGCGTTCTTAGTTCACGTCGTGACAACGGACAAAGCAACAACTGTATTGTGACCGACACACGGCACGCCAACGCAACGCGCTTGTAAGCTTGCCTACGTGGCACTGAAATAACGTTATTCGACCACTTTTCGATGTGGAGGTGGCTTCAGATGATGATTACTTCCCTGAATGATTCTGGATTCGTTGGAGGTGATGTCTGAATGCACAACCTTCTCTCTCGACATCTCCATTTTTCCTTTTCCCACGTTGATTGAGTTTTGGCACAATCCCGGCGCCCGCGCCCATCCGACCTCACAGCAACGCGCCCGTCGCCACAGCGCACCCCGGCCAGCGATGTTCAAGAAGGCCACGCCCTCCGGCGGCCACGCCCTCAAGGCAAGGCCCCCACCCCTCACGTACGCCCAAACCTGACCTGTAACGAACCGCCCCCCACCGCCCCCCCTGATGTGATGTTATGGTACCTCGTCGGCAGAAGAGTGCCGTGTGCCGGGAGCACCGCGTTGTATGTTGTAGTGTCGCCGGGTCCAGCCACGACCCGAGGCTGTAGTCTTCAGTCTGTGCGGTGCCTGCGAGCTCCCGCGGGCACGCGCACGGACCCGACACCGTTGCTTGTTTCATCCAGTGCTCAAACAATCTGGATCATAACTGTGGGACGATATAGAGAAGTAAGCACCTTCGCTTGGGAGAGAGCCCTGCATGCTTGGCCTGCGTACTCGTGATAAATATCCCCAACATAGTGGCCGTGTACAGATGGCAATGCAGCTCTGGGAGATGAACCCTGTGTGTGGGGCAGCGATGTGAAGAAGCTGCGCAAGGAGGTGCTGGCGGTGCTGGGGCCGGGCGTGAGCGAGGAGGACCTCAACACCATCCTGGCGCCCAAGGCAGGGGCTTACACTCGTCCACTCTTCAGCTCAACCTGAGCCGTTTCTGACACAGAATACACCCTACCACCCCCCTTAGCACCTTCTGACACCTCCTAACCTGCTCTAAATCATTCCCAAATGCACCCCCTATCCCTCAGAAAGCGCATACTTTGAGCCGAAAAGTGGACGAGTGTAAGCCCCTGGGCGAAGGCGGAGGTGATGCTGGTGAAGATGAGCAACAAGGCGGTGGTGTTCACCGTCAACGGCCAACCGCTCTTCTTCGACCCGCACGGCCGAGGCGGGGTTATAGACACGCACACATATTGCCCGCCACGACATCTAACGCATTGTGAACCCTCGTTTCTTCAAGGGTTGTATCGGATCCAAAGACGTGGCGAGGAATATCTGTGAGGCCCTTGGGGTCGGGCGCGTGTTCCCCACGGTGTACACGTTGTGGGCGTTCCCTCACGCCATGAAACACCTGCTGACGTTCTCCGAGGTGTCGCCCAAGGTCGGGCGGTGCAAGTTGACCCTATCAAACACACGCTGAAAGCGACTGGAACTGAGCGCTTGAAACTAAAATATGATAAACTGCTTTCAATTTTGCCTCAATTTTGCTTTCAATTTCAACTTGCGCCGGTACACCAAGGTGCTGGGGGGCGCGGACCTCATGCTGCCCGGGGTCATCGTGCCTCCGGAGGGGCTACCACCCTTTGCAGAGGAGGACATGCTGGTGCTTCGGATCCCGGACAACCCGTTTCCGTTTGCGATTGGCGAGATGCAAGTGGACAGCGCCGCGGCGGCGGGGGCCGGGATGAAAGGCCGAGGGCTCAAGGTAGGGCCTGGCAGGTATTTCTCGCCACGTCATGGGACGCTATTCTACCCAAGAATGCAGGATTCGTCATGCATTGGTCGACGTGGCTGGCAAAATCTGGCAGGCACTAGCGCAAGGTTCTACACCACTTCGGGGACCCGTTGTGGGAAATGGGGGATAAGTCGCTGCCGTGTGAGGCGTTCCTGCCCGAGCGCATCTTCCCCGTGGGGGCCGACGCCTCCGCTTTCTCTGCGGTGGCGACTGCGCAGCCGGCGGCGGCGGCGATGGAGGAGGAGCCGGAGGTGGCGTCGGCGGCGGCCGAGGTGGCCGCCATGGGTATAGGTCATAATAGTAGCAGCAGCGGAGGTGGCGGCGGCGGAGGTGGCGGCGGCGGAGGGGGCGGCGGCGGCGGAGGAGGCGGCGGCGGCGGAGGGGGAGGCGGCGGAGGAGGCGGTATGGACAGAGACATAATGCCCGGCACGTCATCCGCCACTGTATACCCTGGTTTCTCATGTGAACCCGCATCATATGACGTGGCGAGCGTTATGCAAATGTCCCTATGAGGCGGCGGGCTGCCTGCCATCGACGTCTCGACCCCGACAGGCATGGACGCCATGTTCGAGCGGTGCTTCATGGCCGGCCTTCGCGACAAGGTGAGGCGGTGCAGGTTGACCCTATGAAACCCAAGTTGCAGCTGCCTGGAACTAATCCCTTTAAACTAATGTGTGATATACCAGTTTCAAATTATGCTTTCAGATTCAACTTGCGCTGCTACAACAAGGTGTTAGACAAAGAGCTGCCCATGCGCTGCGAGATGTTCTACGCCAACTGCCTGATGACCTCGCGCCCGGAGGACGTCACGCTGGACCTCAAGCAGTCGACCATCAAGAAACAAGCCAAGCTGTTCAGCGTGATGGAGAAGAAAAAGCTCATCGTGTGCAAGGCCATTCACAAGCAGGACAACATCGTGAGCGTCGACCGAACTAATAAGACCTTTGCGGAGTACTGCGCGGCGGTAGATGCGGTGGAGGCAGGGGCTTACACTCGTTCGCATTTCAGCTTAAGTTGAGCTCTTCTATACACCGTACAACCCAACTTAACTCATGAACGTGTCCCGGAGTTGCTCAAGTTGATCTCTGACGTGAACGAGTGTGAGCCCCTGGGTGGAGGCGGCAGAGGCGGCGGAGGCGGCGGAGGCGGCGGAAGATGGAGGTGACGAGGGTGACGAGGCTGGGGGGGGCGACAGTGGCGGCGACGGTGGGGGTGGGGCAGGAGGAGGCGGAGGCGGTATGGACAGATACATGATGCTCTCGCCACGTCAACCGCCACATGTAAAAACCCTCGCCCCTGATCCCAACTCGCATCATATGACACGGCGAGAGCATTGTGTTTGCGCCCGTACGAGGTGGTGGCGGCGGAGGAGGCGCCACATTCGACATATCACACGTGTACCGTGCTTCCACGATGTACCGGCCAATCTTCGGCGACGCGGCCGTGGGCAACAAGGCAGGGGGGTTCTTAAACTCAGTGTCGGGGTTACTAGTCACCCTGAGATCCTCGAAATCGAGGGTCTATTTACTCAAGGATCGCGACCCTGTCGGACCCTCGGCGAGCCGGTCGATTGGAATTTCGAAATGGACAGTTCTGATTGGTCGAACGGGATTCGATACCGTATCTTCGATAACAAACCTGACACTGAGTTTGACAACACGCACTCGTCGGACGTTGAGGCTCCAGGTTCCTCCTCCGCGCCACAGTATGAGCATTTATCCTGATGGTAAGTCATGCGGGCACGTCCGATTACAGTTCGAGTGCTGGTTGTCAATGACCCTCCTGCGAGGACCGCCTATACACGGAGGAGGAGTGCCGAGCCGCGCTGGCGGAGTACGTGACCAAACAGGCGCTGCTCAAAGAGGGCGGCACTGCAGCGGGCGCGGAGAGCGCGGTGGTGCTTAACGAGCTGCTGGCAGGGGCTCACACTCGTTCACTTTTCAGCTCAACTTGAGCCGTGTCTGACGCACACAAAATACCCTACACACCCTACACACCCCTAACACCCCCTTAACACGGGCTACATAACCCCTGCGCGCACCCCCTATCCCACAAAAAGCGCTGCAGCTGAGCTGAGATGTGAACGAGTGTAAGCCCCTAGCTGCTGGGCAAGGAGCTTTATAACAAAAAGGAAGAGGAGTATGGAGGCAGGGCCTGGCACTGGTTCCCTGCTTCCCTTTTGCGCTTCAACTCAGCGTCGGCGAAGCTTTTTCAATTCAAAATCAAATTGTCCACAGTACACTTGGAAAGCGGTCGTGCTCTCGACCAATCACACTACGGAAGCTCAGCGCAACATCAACGGCGGCATTGGGTTTAAGCTCAAAATGGAAGTAATGTCCGGGCCCTGACTGGAGGCGGCGCCTTGGTGGCGCTGGGCAGCGTGCTGCCGCGGCTCATCAAGAAACTGCAGCTGCACACCAAGGTGCGGGTGGAGCGGCCGGGCGCGCCGCCGGAGGAGACTATCCTCAAGCGCAACGTGCGCCCCATCCACGTCCAGGCCGAGGTCGGGCCTGCCAGATACATGTCGCCACGTCACAGGAATGCCGTGTGACTTAAGACACGATGGTTTAAGGGTTTAGGATTTAGGGATTAGGGTTTTAAACCCTAAATAAACCCCAAAATGCGTGTCGATGAGGTGGCGGGCAATCTGTGGCGGGCCCTAGGCGGAGGACCGCGCGAGCCGCAAGTTCGTGACGAAGGTGTCGGGGCTGGAGGCAGGGGCTTACACTCGTCCACTTCTCAGCTCAATCTGAGCCGTGTCTGCCACAAAAACACACTCTAAACACTCCTTAAAACCCCCTGACAACCCCTAAACTCCCCCTAAACAACCCCTAAACGCACCCCCTGTACCACAAAGAGCGCTTAAGTTGAGATGAAAAGTGAACGAGTGTAAGCCCCTGGCTGGAGGACTTCTGCATCGACCCGAACGAGTTCTCCAGCACCCTGCAACGCGCCTTCAGCACCTCCACCTCCGTGCAGAAGCTGCCCGGCAACCAGGCAAGCCCCTCCACTCCTTTCTTTTCCGCCCAATCAGGATCTATTTCGTATGTTTGATCGTGAGACTTGCAACGCAGACGGATTTCATAACTTGACTTGTTTTGTCCCTGAAGATCCTGACTGACTTACCTCGAAGGTGCTGGGTTTCAAAGTCAGTGTCGGTACAACGTGTCGTGCTTATAGAGTGTACTGTGGTTGGTCGAGAGACATCAGCAAACAGTGCGGGAGGCGGTGCACGCGGCCTGACCAGAGTGACCAGATATCCCATATCGATATGGAGGATGACCATATCGATACTGTCATCTCATATATTGATACCGGATCATATCTTGTCACTCCGGGCCCGAGGAACAGGAGAAGGGAATGGAGATCCACATCCAGGGCAACGTCATGCGCGAGCTGGTGACCATGCTCAAGAAGGACTGGGGGGTGAGGCCTGCCAGATGTTGTTGGCCAAGTCATTGGCAAGCATTTCATACCCTCGTTTATAGAGTCGGGCATCCTATGACGTGGCGAGCAAGATATGCCAGGCCCTACTGGGGGGTGCCCAACGAGTACATAGAGGTCAACAACAAGACCAAATGAGTGGCGCGGTGTGAGCCGTAGACGGTGTGTATGTTTTTATTAATTCGTTGTGGTTGATCGTTGGACTTGCAATAACGACAGGCTTTATTAGACTGTCAGCGGTAGACGGTTTGCTTGTAGTGTACCTCCTGAGCCCAGCACCATCCAATCCAAGGCAGTGTGAACGCAGCACAACGCTTACCGGCGAGCCTGAAACCTTGACAGGTAATGGTCGCCACGTCATGTGGTGCTAATTAGTTCAGACACGAGGGTCTGAAACATTAGCGGCTGCCGCACTAGCCGCCATGCCCCGGCTCGAGCCCGCGCCTTGCATGCAGTGGTCGTCGCCGAGGTCCTCCTCGCCTATGCACATATCACCCCCAGGTCCCATCGCTACTCCCTGGCCGCCCCTGCCGCCGCCGCCCTGTGCCACCTCATCCACCACCTTGTACACCTCGGCCGCGGGGTCGCCCTTATGCATACGCGTCAGGTTTGTCTTCTTTAGCCCACCGAGGTCTGGAACGGTACGGTCAGGAGGGCGCACTGCGCGAAGCCACGGGGACCAGGCGAAAGCCTGGTGCCTTCTCATGCACGCGAAAGCGTCCCTCTGTCTCTCTCTCACTGCGCGAAGCAGCACTTGAACCCGCTGCCGTCCGCCAGCTGTAGCTTGTCCGCTGGGGGCGTCCACCCCCGACGCCCTTGACTATGTTGCGCGCCGCCGCTACTGCGTGTGCCGCTGTGGCGCCCGAGATGGTGGCGGCGTTCACTCTGCGGTGGGTGCACCCGCTGCTGGTACGCCACCAGGGCCTGCGCCGCCGCTTGCTCCTCCTCGGCGGTGGTTTCTGATGTGCGACTTGTGGTGCGGGGTAATTCCATAACAACACCACGCACCTTGCCGCAGATGGTACAGGCCTGCACGGGCGCTGCGGCGGCAGCGGCCGCCGGCCACCGCCCGTCCGCCGCCGTGGGGCGCTTGTTCAACGTCCCCTCTTCCTAGGGCCTGGGAGATATTGCTCGCCGCCTCCTGCCCACCGCCGCCTCCTTGCCCGACGACTCCTTCCCCACCTCTGCTGCCCCCCGCGCCCACCGCCACGCCCCCGACATGCCCAGGCCCGCTCCGAGAGCGCAGTGCGAGCATGACAACGACCCATACTCCGCTGGCGTTTCTCCCCCTCACGGTGTGTGCTCTGCCTTTTCAATTGCGACGGCAGCCTCGGCAACCTCATTCTTACTGCCATTCAACTCAAGAAACGACGGTTCAATATGCGTGTGACAACACAACACGGGCGGGAGATTAATCTCGGAAGTGCCTGGCACCATGGCTCCTCTTTTTAGTACATCACTCCCCTACTTCACTCTATCACTTCCTTCGACGCCTTTCTATGTCTGGCATCGGAGTCGGCCTGGCGTACGGCGTCGTCGGCGGAGTCGTGCTGAATCGCGCGCTCGACGAGGCAAAGCCGATCATAGCGGACGCGCGCAAGCGGCTCAGCGCGGCGGCGCCAGTGGGATCACCGCCCCTCACGGTTCTCCTCGACGACCTCCAGACCACGTCGGCGATAAAAACGGTGGGAGCGGGGGTGGGGGTTGGGTCACTGACGTTGGTGAGAGGCGCCCACCGTCTCCCGTCGGACATGGGGGGCGTCTTATCTGAAGCATGAGCGGAGCAGAACGCTTGCGTTTCTCGCGGAGGCGCGAGAGCACTCTTTTGTTGGGAGGTCCCAACCGCAACGGCACCTTCTCTTCTCTCGTCTCCAGACGTCCAGTGGCGCTGGCGTGGAGAGTTCACAAACCTATTCGCCTCCTCGCCGGGGTTCCGCGCTGCCGACCCGCGCGCGTGGTACCGCCCCCGCTCCCACCCCCCGCGGCTTACCTCGACGCCCCCATGTGCACACCACACCCTCAAGGCGCCCCCACCGTGCCCTACGTGTTCCGCCGACCACGTGCTCAAAGAAAAGTCGCCGGCGGCGTCACTCTTTCCCGCGTTTTATTTCCACGTTTTCTCGGAGAGTCCCGGCACGGCCACGTGTCCCGGCAGTTCTCGGTTACTGACGCCGCCGCCCCCACCCACCGCCGCCCCACCACGCAGTACTCGTGGGTTGCGCCCATGGCTAACGATGAGGCCAAGTGCACGGTGCGCGGCGGCCGCATCGAGCTCAGCAAGCGGGTACCCGTGAAGCCCGGTGGCAGCCCACTGGGCAACCTGAAGGCGAGGCCACCCGACGAGGCGGCGAGCACGGGATAAGTCATACGTCGTTGTTGTCGTGATGTGCCTGGCTAAACCCTTGTGTGCATGTTGACAGCCTGACCTGTTCGATTTCGATTAGGCGATCTTACCACGTGCCATTATTATGCTAGTTTCTGCTGCGGGGCCCTGTTGAAAGAACGTGCTTGGAGCGGGCGTCACGATGACCACGGCGGTGGGCGTACGCCTGGGCCTTCCGGCCTTTGCCTACTTCTTGGCGCGTCGCACGTTGCGCGCCATCGTGCGCAGCCCTGCGGCTCGCAGCGGCGCGCGCATGGCAAGGGGGGTATTGAAAACAACGACACGCCAAGTTTTGAAGAGACTCATAACCTCCACCGCGCGTCTGTATGCACAGCTGTATGAGCACTCACACCCTGAGGGTAAGTCGTGCTCCGATCGTCGTTCGGGTGCTTGTTTTCAGTAACCCTCCTGTCTGGCGCCGCCGCCGTCCAGCGCGCGCTTCGACTACGTTATCGTCGGCGCCGGCGCCGCGGGCTGCGCGCTCGCCAACAGGCTCTCCGAGGCGGGGTCGGCAAAAGCAACAACACTTTTCTTGGCACAGTTTGGCTTACAATACTCCCAGCGCAGCGCCTATTGAAACTCACATTCCACCAACGATATCCACTTAACCTGACAGCTGACACCTGCATCTGAGTGCCACCTTGCACCTGGCAGCCTTTCAACAGCCGACACGACTTTAAAGCTACAGTCATAGTAACACACTCAAGTTATCCCAGCTGCGACACCTTGAAGACGCAGGCAGTGCGGCTCCCGCGGGGGGGGGGGGCAGAAGTGCGAGGCTGTTAGCTCACATTGTTCCAATGTATCCACTGACACCCGCTGGCCTTATCCTCCTCCTTGGCCTGACCACTCGTTCCCTGTTCAGCCCAAGCTGTTTGCTGACAGTTACCAGGGCACACGCGCACAGTCCCCGCCTCCTTGAGGGAGGAACCACCAGGACCCAGGGGCTTACACTAGTCCACTTTTCAGCTCAACCTAAGCCGTTCCTGACACAAAATATACCCTAGACACCCTGTAATACCCCCTGAAGTCTCCTAAATACCCCCTACAAAGCCCCTGAATGCACCCCCTATCCCACTCAAAGCGCTTACGTTCAGCCGAAAAGTGTACGAGAGGGCCCCTGCTGATCGGACGCCAGCGTGTCGGTGCTGCTGCTGGAGGCGGGGCAGGACCTGGCGTCCTTCAAGCACACGGCGCCCGCCCTGGCCGCACAGCCCGCAACAGCGCACACCGCCGACTGGCGCTTCGAGGCTCACGTCGGCCCCGCCGCAGGCAGGGTCTTATTCCACCAGGTGGACTCTGAGTGAGGCTCCACTGCCAGTCAGCTCTCCTCTCTCTGAATCCTCTCCCCTTCTCCTCTCTCCTCTCTATCATCTGTCTCCTCTATACCTATCTCTGTATCTATGCTCTCACCTCTCTCCTCTCTCTGTCTCTCTCCTTTCTATCCTCCCCTTCTTCTCTCTCCTCTCTCTTGCGGCTATGACACAGAAAATGTGTCTCGACAAAAGCAGTATCCACCCATTCAGCCCAGGAAGGAGAATGCGGCAAGTGTGTACGGGTACACTGGTACACTAGGCGCAAACATTCAAGTTGAGCTAGCAAGTGGAACGAGTGTACGGCCCTCAAAATGGGCGGCGACATCCACCGCCCGGCCAAGACAGTGCTCTCCCGGGGTAGGCCCAAGTGGGTAATGCTCGCCACGTCATCCACCACATTACAACCACTGGTTTGTTTGGTGAGTAACATGGCACCCTGTGACGGGGAAAGACGTTTGGTATCCTCATTTGTTAAGTAAATGTCTGTGTGCGGCTGGGGCGACCTGACCATTTATTCGGGGCGACCTGCCCAAACCGTCAGTGTTCCACCGGGGCAACTTGACCATACAGCTATCCCATTATTTGGTAGGCAGTATACGTTTGACCCTATCTGGAGGCAAGGCGCTCGGCGGCACTGCTGCTCTCGGCAGGGGGGGCGGCTGGCCGCTCATGCCCTGTTCTGCTCAACTCAAGCAGTTCTGTCCCTGCAACCACTAGGGCCTTCCAAATCGTCCCCCAATCGTCCCGTGTTCAGCTTCAACTCTCATACCTTTTGACGACAAAACGGCCTCAGGTTCAGCTGAAAAGGAACCATTTGAAGGCCCAGGCAACCAGGCAACCACCGGACTAAATACCTCGAAGATGTAAAGTTGAGCCCAAACAGAAATTGCTGTTGGGCCCTGGGTGTAGGCAACATGCTCCACGTGCGCGGCGACCCGGCGACGTTCGACGCGTGGGCAGTGCCTCCCACTCGTTCACTCTTCAGCTCAACTTGAGCCGTGTCTGACACACAAAAACACCCTTCACACCATAAACACTTTACAACACCCCCTCAGCACGGGCTACACAATCCCTACTCGCACCACCTATCCCATAAAAAGCGCTCAAGTTGAGCTGAGAAGTGAACGAGTGTAAGTCTCTGCGCGTGGGGCGCGGCGGAGGGGTGCAGCGGGTGGGGGTACCTGGACATGGTGCCCTACTTCAAGAAGGCGGAGTCCGCGCGCGTGTACGGCGACGCCGCCGGCTGCCGCGGCGCCGGGGGCAGGGCCATAGCCGCTCCTGCACCTGCCACTTGTCCCTTGCCACTCGCTACACTCTGACGACTCGATCGGAGAGTGTACCCGTACTCACTCGTCGCGTCCTTTTCGCTGGCATGGCCACTCGTTCCCTGTAAAACTCATCTGCCAGCTGTGTTGACCCTGAAACCAGTGTTTTGACACTGAAATGCTGTTTTGACCAGGAAAGCTGAAACCACTGTTTTGACTCTGGCAAGAGGTCCGCTCCCCGTGCAGCCCGCCGCGTCGTGGCAGGGGGCTCGCCTCATCTCAAACCCTCGTTTCTTGAGTTAAGTGCCTCCTCGTGAGGTGGCAAACGTAATCTACGCGGGGCCCTATATGGAGGGAGCAGCTGCACCCGTGCACCAAGACCTTCCTGGTAGGGGCTTACACTCGTCCACTTTTGCTCAACCTGAGCCGTTTCTGACACAAAATGCACCCTAACTATCCCCTAGTCCCCCCTGAACACCCCCCAAACAAATCCTAAGCGCACCCCCTATCCCACAGGATGCGCTTACGTTGAGCTGAAAAGTGAAGGAGTGTCAGCCCCTGCTTCCTGGCCAACGCCAACGACCGCCTCGCCGCCGCCGCGGCCGGCACCTCTGCCACCGCGTCCGACGGCACCGACACCGCCTCAATCACCGCCCCCGCCGCCTCCGCCGGCGCCGCGGCCGCTACCCAGCTCGCAACGCAGTTCGACTACAACAGCCCGGTGCACTCCGGCGCCGGCGTGGCGCAGGTCAACGTGCGCAGCGGCCGCCGCTGGGACCCGGCGTGGAGCTACCTCGGCGCCAACGTGAGAAACCCATCCGCTTTTTATTTTCTTTCCTTTACGTTCATCGAGCCCCAAGTGAGCTTAACCAAAGAGAAACAGTGTTATTGTATTCATTTTTTGGACAGAACCCGTGCCTGGTGCCTTACCTTCGGGCTTCGGGGGGGCTCTATCTGGAGCCCACCACCCTATCACATTGAACCCATCGTCCAATCGATGTGAACCAGACATGCTGTCGACTTGAAACTAACATTCTGTCAACTCGAACCGTTCACACGACATGCAGGTGCTGGCTCGCCCCAACCTGCACGTGGCCACCGGTGCGCGCGCGACCCGCGTGCTCTTCGAGGCAAGGGCTTACACTCGTCCAATTTTCGACTCATTGTAAGCGCTTTCTATGGGACAG
>Ga0307489_10002273_pt1 | contig 12855 bp, 6 predicted proteins | sample SB12metaG_FD_202247 | JGI IMG/M metagenome (GOLD analysis project Ga0307489, IMG submission 202247) | Sea-ice brine microbial communities from Beaufort Sea near Barrow, Alaska, United States - SB 1.2 | ecosystem: Environmental > Aquatic > Marine > Coastal | place: USA: Alaska | collected 2017-05-06
GCAGGTAAGACGGCTCGCAGGGCCTTAGACGCTGCAACCAAAACATCACAAAAAGTGTCGGCGGCGCTCCTCGCAATTGCTGCCGCAGAGCCATCAATCGCCCGCGAGGTAATCGATTCTCTCGGCAAGGAACTACAGCCACAAAGTCGCGCGTATGGCCTAATGATTGAGGGTATCCTATTGGGGCAAGATGGCGATCATATCGCGGCACTTGATAAGCTTGGCGACGCAATGAAGATGGCAGACATGTGGTTGATTCGTTATCAATTGGGTCGGGCCTACCTTAATGCCGGTTTTTTTGCCGAGGCAGACCATGAGTTTCGTATTTGTGCTGAAGATCGCAACGGCGAGGCCACAGCTATCTTTCTTGATGATGTACCGACCTATCGTTATTTGGCTGAGTTACCCTATTGGCGTGGTCGAGCTGAAGAAGGATTAGGTATGACTGCAGCCTCGGCTGAACATTATCGTGAATTTTTATTGCTAAGACCGAACGGTGGACCGCTAACTAAAGATGCTAAAAACAGGCTACCGGAATAGCTACCTGATCTTCCCCTAACTCTGTAGACACTTTTTACTTAGAAACCGAAGTAAGGTAAAAAGTGTTATGAATAAAAAATATCCCGATGAGTTTAAACAAGAAGCCGTTCGCCAAGTGGTTGAAAAAGGTTATTCAGTACCTGACGTTTCTAAGCGTTTAGGTATATCAGATAAGTCTCTCTATTATTGGGTCAGTAAGGCGAAAGTACCTGCTAGTCAATCCGCAGAGCAAGCAGAAATACGCCAGATTAAGGCAGAGGTTAAACGCCTGACAGAAGAGCGTAACATCCTAAAGGAGGCCGCTGTGTACTTTGCAAGCGAGTCAAAGAAAAGTGCACGTTCATAAAATCACGACTCCATGTTTAACGTGTTAACACCATGTGCAAGGTGTTAAATGTCCACCGCAGCAGTTTTTACGCTTGGTTGAAAGAGCCTCAATCTAATGCAGAAAAAGACAAGGTACGATTGCTTGAACAGATTAAAGCCAGTTATGTACAACGTGGCGGTGTGTATGGCAGTCCACGCATCACACATGCGCTGCGCCGTTCGGATAAAACATGCGGTGAAAACCGTGTTGCTAAGTTGATGAAGCAAGCCAAACTCAGAGCTAATATTGGCTATAAACGGCGCTACTTTAAGTCTCCTACGCTTCATATTGCAGCAGATAATCATCTACAGCAGCAATTAGTTGTGTGCGAGCCTGTGATACCGCTTGGGTTGGAGATATTACTTACATCAAGACCTATGAGGGATGGCTGTATCTGGCTGTCGTATTGGACTTGTTCTCAAGCAAAGTGATTGGTTGGTCAATGCAGCCGACTATGACTTCGGATATTTTGATTAAAGCGCTGCTCATGGCAATATGGCAACGAGCCAAAGCAACACAGGTGATTGTTCACAGCGATCAAGGAAGCCAATATGCAAGCGGTGATTATCGAGATTTCCTGAAAGCGCACGATCTGACTCCAAGTATGAGCAGACGAGGACATTGTCTCAATAATGCGGTGGCAGAAAGCTTTTTCCACTCGCTTAAGACCGAACGTGTAAAGCGAAAAGTGTACGCAACCCGAAGTGAAGCCAAAGCAGATTTTTTTGATTACATAGAAGTGTTTTACAATCGAACTCGACTGCATAGCCATCTTGATCATGTGTCTCCAGATGAATATGAAATCATGTATTCACAGGCAAGCTAAGTGTCTACAAAACTGGGGGTAGATCACCTTAGCGTTTATTTGTGGTTTTATTAAATCAGAGAACAAAAAAACGGCCCCCGATTGGGGCCGTTTTTATATTGCTACTTTCCTTTCTATTAATCCTATCTCAACGTAATACAAGTCGTCGATGCAAGGCTACTTGGTGGCGTGATCGTCAACAGGTAAGACCCTGTCCCCTGTGGAGTTTGCCAACTGTATTGCCAAGTTTGATTTGAGCTCGAGTAACGGAATTGACTGGAACCGGCATCATTTGTTCCATTACCCTTACCGTCACTAGTCCCTGCGCAGCTATTTGAAGAGAAAACTCCCGACCATTCAGCATAAACATTGAACTGGGAACTATCTACCTTGGCGTTATTATTTACTGGATCAGTGTAATACCAATCCAGTGGTACAACACTACCAGCGCGAATATTGCCTTTTGGTTTAATCAGATTAAAGGTGTACCGGTAGTTAACCTGAAGATTAAACGACCCGGTCGCACTGTTGCCTGCCATGTCTGCTACCGTGCAACTCACCGGGTATGAGCCGATTGACAAGGGACTGGCTTGACCAGCAAGCGAGCAATTAACCGTTAGATTGGCCGAAGAATCGACGTTATCTGTCGCAATGACATTATCATTCAGTACCGAGATGAGGTTGGTAACAGTGGCTTTCAATCCACCATCCGCATCGGTTTTGATCATCAAAGGATTCTGCTTAAAGGTTATCAACGGTTTTATACCATCCTCAACTCTAACGGTTCGTGTCACCTGGATAGCGACGTTGCCGGAAGCATCGGTTGCATCATAGGTAACAGTGTATACGTTAACTACGTTGGCATTTACCGTGTCACCACCCACTGTGGCAGATACCAGCAATAGATCACCCGCATCGTACACCGAGGCGCCGAGCTCGGTGTACGTATCGATGCCAACTTCTAACCTTATATCTGGAGCACCGTTTAATTCGATCAGCGGCTTCGTAGCATCTTCAACTCTAACGGTTCGTTTCACCTGGATAGCGACGTTGCCGGAGGCATCGGTTGTATCATAGGTAACAGTGTAGACGTTAACGACGTTGGCATTTACCGTGTCACCACTTACTGTGGCAGATACCAGCAATGGATCACCCGCATCGTTAACCGAGGCACCGAGTTCGGTGTACGTATCGACGCCAACTTCTAGTCTGATCTCTCGATCACCGTTGAGTATGAGCAAGGGTTTGATGCTATCTTCAACCCTAACGTTACGTGTCACTTGGATAGCGACGTTACCGGAAGCATCGGTGGCATCATAGGTAACAGTGTAGACATTAACCACGTTGGCATTTACCGTGTCACCACCCACTATGGCAGAAACGAGCAATGGATCTCCCACATCGCTAACCAGGGCACCGGGTTCGGTGTAGGCATCGACGCCTACTTCTAGTCTAATATCTGGAGCACCGTTGAGTATGATCAGCGGTATTGTGTTGTCTCTCACCGTAACCCAAAAACTGTCGCTACTGGAATTGCCAGTACTATCGGTCGCAGTACAGATCACTTCCGTGCTGCCCATTGGGAAAGTGCTTCCCGATGTAAGTCCCGTATCTGATGCGCACGATGCGGTGATGGGGTCGTCAGTGCCATCGACAACATCAATTGCGTATACGGTTGCCCAGTCGACGATCGCTCCACTAGGACCTGTTGCTTCTATCTCGCCCTGAATATTAGATGGCGGTAACGCCGTTCCAAAATCCGGACCGGTGACGTCGTTGACCGTAACATCAAATGTAGCGGTCGTTGTATTACCGTTACCATCTGTTATCGCACAGCTAACAGGTGTCGTTCCAGCAGGGAACGAATAGGCAAATCCCACCTCGAAATTGTTTCCGCTAAGAATGGGAGGACCATCTGGGTAGTATGGTCCGATGCCATCTATTGTGCACTCGAAGGTCAGGTTTTCTGTATCTGTATCGGTACCTGTTATTGGCCATGCTACTAATAACTTGCTAGCTGTGGCTGAGAGATCGTAAGGCAGGTTATCTGGCGTGAAACCGTCTGGTGGATTTATAGGGTTGACGAACGGTGGTGTTCTATCCTGAAAGATTTTCTCATTACCATTGTCTAGACAATCGGTAATGCCATCGAGATTAACAATGTCGCTCGTCTTACAACTTTGTGCGCTTGCACCAAAGGAGATGAGCCCGCCGATACCCTTTGCTTCACACCCAAGAATGGCGTTTTCCGCGCAGGCTTGCCAATCATTATAGAGGATTTCCAGTTTATCCTTAGCCACACCGGTAGCCCAAATACGGACCGTTATCACAACGGGTTGCCCGGGTTTCCCTGTAAATGAAACCGCACCTTCATAGGGGTTTTGGTTAGTATCGGAATAGATCGTCGGCAGATTTACGTCAACCAGATTTGATGATTTTAGTGTCACGGCAGAGATCACTTTAGCGTCAAACCTTGTGGTAGAACCGCAGTCATCTGTAGCATCTGTGTGCTCGTTGGGCGTCCAAGCGATTAGTTGAACTACCGCCTCGTTGTCCTCCTCTGAGCTGTTCTTAAGCGTATCCAGGTTCAGAGCAATATCCGCAGTGTAAGTGGTCGTTACGTTAGCGTCTGTTTTAACAATGTAATTGATATCCTGATACCAAACATCATTAGTTTGAACGGCTGAGGCAATGGCGACTTCACCAGTATCTCCTTCATCTCCACCACCGAGAGTCGGTGCCTGCAAGTTCAGGTTCTGGAAATTTAGATTCTGGAAATTCAAGTTTTGAAAATTCAGGTTTTGAAAATTCAGATTTTGAAAATTCAGGTTCTGGAAGTTTAGATTCTGGAAGTTCAGGTTCTGCAGGTTGAGATTCTGGAAATTCAAGTTCTGCAGGTTAAGATTCTCAAAAGTCGTATTTTGGAAATTCAGATTTTGAAAATTCAGGTTTTGAAAATTCAGGTTCTGCAGGGGGAGGTTCTGGAAATTCAGATTCTGGAAATTCAGATTCTGAAAATTTAGATTCTGTAGGTTGAGATTCTGGAAATTCAAATTCTGGAAATTTAGATTCTGAAAATTTAAGGCTGCCAAGTCTGGAGCCTGCAGATTTAGATTTTGAAAATTCAGTGCTTGGGTTACTGGTGCCTTGAGTACCGGCGATTGCAGATTAGCGAGGGCCAAGGTTATATTGTGGGTCTCTTCTTCGCCGCTGCCAACCACAGGAGGTAGGCAAGCAGGGTTGCCAGCATTGACCGTGTCACTGCAATACTCTGAGTTAAATAAGTTGCCATCCGAAATAACAATGATGTCTTGTAATGTTCCTGAATAATTATCATCATCATTAAAACAGAGCTCAGCTTGATTGATTCCGCTATCTTCATAGGCCTGAATCCTGACACTAGAGCCTTCAGGGGCGACTACATAAATAGCCCGCGAAGCTGACGAACCTGGTGGCACTGTCACAGGCAAGCGCGATAATGCCGGTACGTTGGAAATAGCACTGGCAGGTAGTTGCAGGAATGATGCCCGTCCTGCATTTGGTTGAGTTTCAACGACTAGGCAGAAGTTTTTCGCGTTAGTGAGATCGGGATTGTTTAATTGCAGCGGGAATGTTCTCTGTATGCTGCCAAGTGGTTTGCTGGGTGTTGGTGCCACCAGACTGGGTGCATCGGCTATTAATGCTCCGTATATGTTGGCGTCGCGGCTGCGGTTGAAAGTAGCACTACCCGGACTACACACAAGGATCTCGCTGTCTTGAACCGCCTGGTCAAAGGAATCATCAGATTCCGTGACAGCCGCCATTTTTCGTTTTATTGGAACAAGAGGTTCGCTGGAACCAGACTTCTTCTCGCCCAATTTGAAACCGAGCGCTGCAGACTGATACGCTGGCGGTGTGAAAGGAACCTGTTCACCATCGGTGTAGGCCAGGTAATTGTAATCGAGCCTTACATCGCGATTGTCGCCCCAGGCGACAAAGATATCTTCTTTATTGGTACATTCTCCGACAATATCACCGGCACCGCATGCAGCCCGGTTAGAGATCCACTCACGGTCTGCGTTTTTACGCAACGCAGGACTGGCAACTGATATATAGTCGCCCTTAAAGGCGAGCGTACCGCTGGCATAAAGTTTGTGGTTGGGCAGGTGGGCTTCGGTTTCATAAGCCGTTGTGCGACCTTCTTCATCATCAAAAAAAGCCACCGGGTATCGAGATACTCTTACAGATGATCCTGACATAATAGGGTCGCAACCGTCGCCAGTGTCGCAATTAGCAGTCAAACGGTTCATCCAAACATCGGCCTTACGGACGACCATCGCCAGCGAAGTAATGGTCTCACCATCTCCTTCGACGGCCCAGTAGTCATTAACCAACGCTAGCGGATTATTACCTGGTAGACCGACCTCTCCTTCTTCGCGGCGAGTGTCATACCAGGCTATATCGATGCGACCTTTGCTGCCAAAAGCGCTAGGCATTACTTGTAAGCCTTTTGGCGTGCCAGCTTGCATATTCGGGTCAAGCACAAAGGGTTTGGTCGGGGCATCAGTCGAGCCGACCCAATTAATACCGTCTGCCGATGACATACCCACTATACGCGGCACACCTTCGTAAATTCCCGGCGGCGCGCCAGCAACAACATTACAGCTTGTTATGTCGCTACCATCATTCTTGTAACGGCGATCTGTCGCAAAGGTCCAAAAACGCTTGCCATCATTTGCAGACCAAGGGAAGGCAAAGGTGCGAAAAGTGACGCCTGTCGCCGGTTGATCAAACGGGCATAGGTCAAACATCAATTCGCTCTTGGTCCATTTCTTGCCAGCATTACTGGAATAGGCGCTCACAATGGCGTCGCCGTTATTGCCGTCTGCTCTTTGCCGCCAGATGGCAACCACACCCTGACCTATTGCAGTCAGGGTGACACCGGTTACTTCGTTCAGGCCTTCCGAGAGCTTGCTTGCATTATTCCAGGTGCGACCATGGTCTTTAGATTCCTGGACCATCACCTTGACACTGTTGGTACCGGTGAACACCGCATAGGCAACTATCAATGTACCCGTTGGAGTGCTTACGGTGACCGGTTCACTTTGGCCTTCAATCACGATGCTCTCAGTTAAAGTACCTTGTGAACCGGGATCGTCAGGGATGAATAGAAATGCTGGTTTATCAATAAAGCGACCTGAGGTGCCATCGGCAACAATATGAATCTCGTTTTCCGGCAGCCAGGATAATTGGTCCTCTTGTTCATTCTCGACAAATCGTTGAATCGCCAGTACGCCCACGTTGCTGTCACGATAACCGCCAATATAATTTAGTACTGCTAATCCGGGTGATTGTTTAGGATTATTTCCCCTTACTAATGACGGGTCCGCACCTGGGATGGCGACGAGACTCGCATCTGCCCCGAATCCCATGTCCAGTGAATTGGGGTGTCCTATGAAGCCAGGAACAAGACCGCTGCGCCAGGTCTGGCCTTTGTCGCTCGACATGGAATAACCGATCCAAGCATCGCCCTGGATTTCAGGCTTGTCGGACGCACGAAGATCGTTGAATGCACAAAAAATGTAGGCGTCGTTGGATGGGCGGACGATGCAGGACGGTTCCTGCTGTTGTTTGTGGCCATAATCAGGAACGTTATCATCAGGTGTAACGCCAATAAGATTGGTGTTCACGCCAGGACTAACGAAGTCCTGCGCGATGGACTGTGTCCCGGTCAGCAAGAATCCAAAAATTAAGATAATGTATAGGCGATATGAAAAATTAACGGTGTGATTGGCAATCATCATCTGAGCATCCCTCGCTAGATATATAATCTATTTATTAGTTTATTTGAAGAGCACATTAATCATAATACATGATAAAACACTCAAACATAAGCATAATAGTTTAGTAAAAAAATGGGTACTGTCAACTAACCATACCCCGAATAATATCAATAACTTACAACACTCGAGGGAACTTAGTATTGAGCTCCTCTGTAGATTAATCCAACTGTTTTCTTGGCGCGGTCAATCGCGTGATCGGATTTTAAACCTAAAATACGCGTGCAGCTGTCGATGGAGAGTTTACCGGAATTAACCATTTGAAAAGCGCCAACAACCGCGCTTAAATCTGCAACCGTAAACCGCAATCCGTGCTCGGCACCGAGTTCGACAATTTGCTTACTGTGGTCACTGATTAGCACTTGGGCTTCGCTGGAATCGAGTTCGCCGGGGTCGCTGATGTTGCCATCACCACCAATAATGGATTGGAGTTGTTCACGCAGGGAAGTATCCTGCTCAGATTTTTCCATAAAGCGAACAACCTGAAGGGTATTGTCTTGTGCCGCTGACGGGAGCGCTTTCGAGTAGTGAAGACCCTTGTAGGTCAATTCAACCACATTTTTAATAACTGGGAAGAAATCATTTTTGCTTACGTTTAAGCGTAGATATTTTGAGAATTCAGCCTCAGTTAACTCGCCCGCCTGAACACGTTGAAACGCGTCAGTAACTGCAATAAGGTCTGCCATAGTAAACATAAAACCGTTTTGAGCGGCGAATTCAGCCACGATAATGCCGCGCTCGCTTTTCAAAGCCTGCGCTTCTTCCGGATCGAGCTCTGCAAAGTTACTGATATCACCGTCACCGGCTTTGAGGATTTCTTGAAGCTGTTCCCGAAGTTGTTGGTCGGTCTCGGTTCTTTTCATAAACTCAAAAACCTGATGAGAACTGGCGGGGTTTTCGTCGGTATTAAAACGAACGCCACGGTAAACAAGGCCTACAGTTTTACTCGCGCTAGTTAGTTTGTGGGCATAGTCTTTTAAGCCCAGAGCGTTAGTAAATTCAGCTTCCGATAGTTCGCCTCCTTGAAAGCGTTGGAAGACACCAATCACTGAATTTAATTCCGCCACGGTGAATGCATAACCTTGTTGATCGGCGAAGGTTGCAACCAAAACGCCGCGCGTACCAAGTAGTGCTTGCGCCTCGTCCTGATCTAGTTCCTTAGCATTGCTAATGTCACCATCCCCAATACCCATCATTCCTGCAAGATCCCTGCGTAAGGTCTCTTGTTCTGAGGTTGCTTCCAAGAACTGAACCACGGCTTTAATTGTCATAACTCCACTCCTAAATAATTTAAATTATCTATCTATAGCAAATCTCAATAGCAAATATTAGGCCATTTCAAAAAGACTTCTTTTATGCAATGAATATACTGGGGGATGATGGAATAATACGTGACATGCGCCCTACTTTAGAGCGCCATGGCACCAGATTGGAGCATTTAAGAATTGTCTCCTAGATTACTGAACATAATAAAAAGGGTACCGTTAAAGTTGCTAATTGTTAATAAATAACCCTAGATCGGTTTAAGCGATCATCATTACATTCCTCTCAACGCTAGTTAAGTTAAGTTAAGGGATGGCTTATTTTCCTTGAGACAATAAGCCACCAGACCAGCCATCAAGTTAAGCGTAAAACCATTAATACTGAAATGAAGGGAGTGTTCAATGAAAGATATATTCTTTAATTGGTCATTAATCGTCTCGATAATAAATCGCTTAGACAGTATTGCCCGATCCCATAATGACATCGTTTTTGCTTTCATGTACTTGCGAACCGTTGTAATAAATGTGACGCCTTTATCGCCGTAAAATTTATCTGTTTAACCTTGCGCTAGCTCTTCGACCGGTTTGGTATCATGCACGTTACCAGTGGTGACTTTAGCGGCAACAATCTCACCCTTATAGTTAACAATTAAATGTAACTTGAACCAATAGAACCAACCCATCGTACCTTTACCTATTTGTGCAACAACATCAAAGGTTTTATGTCTTGGCATACGAATGTTATGGCACACCTCTAATATTGTAGAGTCAATAAATTAGATGCCTGGAGGTTTACCTTTGAGTGAATTAAAATGAGCTCACATGGGCACAATGAGGCTAGGCATCACTTCCAAAACCGTGTGTAGCTCAATAATTTAGGGAAGTCTTTTTTATAAAAACACCAAACATAGCCTAGGTAATAATTCTTGAAATCACGGTGATGACTCATATGGAAACTAATTATTACAGTCATCATTTCGCTAATAGACATGCGGCTCTCTTCACCTTTGGTGACCACCATTTTCTAATAATTGCTTTTACCATTGCGGACTGAATACTGTGCATAAATCATCGACATCACAGTACAACGCGACTAAATTCTTCATGCCTGTTCCTAGTGTGGATTTGTCTCTCTTGGTCGAGAGAACCGATCCTGGACAGGCATTTAGTTCAATTTCTTAAACCGAGTTGGGATTAAATAGCGTTTTTCTAACTATTACACGGCTCTGCGTTGACGTAATAAATATCCTATTGATTCACGTTAATTACTTAGCTTTATCTTTGGTGCCCGGGAAGTTCGGTCAAATTAACTGGTGTGCCGAGATAATCTATCGATGAATATCAGGTAGCCTACTTTCTATAGTAAGTTAAAAGAGATAAAGAGGTATTCCTGCGAAGAGTCCTATGAACTAGTCTGGAGTAGACCTGCCAAGGCTTTAGCGAAAGAGCTGGATATTTCTGAGAGTATGATTGCCAAGCATTATCGTAGACATAAGAAACATCGCCCTAGGCTCTGCTGCTGGGCTAAAGTGCAGCATGGAAAAAGGGGTTCACGACCTAAATTACGAGAAGTCGAGAATGAACAGCTCATTCGTATTCGAAGACGGGTTTTTATCGCTGTGAAGCGGGTGACAAAAGTATCTAAGGTACAGAGAAAAAACGGCCTGTGGTATTGGAGCGGTCGAAGGTTCGAATCCTTCCGCGCGCTCGACATCGACAATGCACGCGAGGCTTTCCAAATATACTAAGCTAACAGTTTTATTAGTTAGTCATTTTCTGAGTCGATTTCAGGAGTGCTATGAACTGAGTTAGTTCGGAGCATAAAACTTTCAAATCAGTCTATTGCTTTCGCTTTTTGACCGCTTCGACGCTTTCCAGATCATCGCTCGAACTTAATAATGTGCGGGGATCGAGCCCGCCTTGCTTAAATCGTTCACCAGACCAAAACTGGCCCTTTTTGTCGCCACTGACTATACGATACTGCCGATGACCAAACGCACCTTCGTTAGCCCAATCCCATTCCACCTCCACTGCTGAGTAGTGAGCCGATATCGCACGTCGAAAGCCTTCGGTTTTATTGCGACCTGAACCATGAACCAAAATAGGGTGAAAGAATACTGTATCACCTGGGTTCATCTCCAGATGTACTCGGTTCGAGGCATCCACGCCTTTAGCACCGAAGTAACCCGCGTTTAGATTGTCCCACTCAGGGTTTCCGTGTTGCAACAGTTCGCCTCGATGTGAATCAGGAAGAACGACTAAACACCCATTCTCTCTCGTTACAGGCTCGAGCGCCGTCCAGCTAGCCACAATTTTGTCTGCTGGGCGGAAGGGAAAGTACAACAAGTCTTGATGCAGTGGATGCCTTCCATCGACATGTGGAGGCTTATTGATCAACATGGTATGGATCGTTTGTACATCCTTACCAACAATAGTTTCAACGCATTCCAATATCGCGGCATGGGTTGTATACGAATCGAGCACCGGATCGTTCTCGAAGTCTTGAATCTTAGCGATAGCTTCCATACGGCTGCCTGCTTTTACAGTGCCTTTGGCAACCATCACGTCTTTCATTACTAGCATGCCTGGTGATGGTGGTGTGCGCCCCTCAACAATATCCGACAATCGATCGATCAAGATTTGCAGGTAATCAGGCTCAATTAAATTGGGTACAACCACATAACCGTGGTCTTGATAGTGTTGTAACATCGCCTTCGAAATAGCACTCATAGTCTGAATCCAAATCAATTTCAATAGTCATTATCTAAAGATAATACGGTTTGTTGAGCTATGAGTCATGTCGTAAATTGTTTCAAAATCTGCGGGGGCACCCATCGATTCCGCATCAGGAATGCCAGTGGATCAACAATTCGCCCTGTTGGGCAGCAATGCGCGCCAGGCGTTCTGCTATTTCTCCAAATTTCTGCTCAACTTTATCACGCTTGATCTTGAGGGTGGGTGTGAGTACTTCGTTTTCGATAGTCCACGGCTCCCTTGTCAATATAACCGCCCCAATACAGGCGTGTTTTTCGAGCCCATCGTTAACACTGCGAACAGTTCCCACAATCGATCCATGTACTTCGTGTTCGCCCTTTTGTTGCGCTTCAGCAGTGAGTACTGCCACCATTACTGTTTTGGCATAACCGCGACCCAACAAACACTGCTGCTCGGCGTGCGGCTCCTTGGCAAACTCTCCTTCAATCGGTGGAGGCGCGACAAACTTACCATGAATAGTCTTGAAGTAGTCTTTAACCCGGCCAGTGATATACAGAAAGCCATCCTCGTCCACACGCACTTTATCACCTGTGTGGATCCAGCCATTTTGGATTAGCTCTGCGGTTTTATCAGGCTGCTTATAATACCCAGGAGTAAATCCGTCTCCCTTTACTGCAAGCTCGTCTTCCTCAGTGATTTTATACTGCACATCGCCCATCGGCTTACCGATAGAACCGATACGTCGTTGCTCATGAGTAGACGCAATAACACCCATGGCCTCGGTCTGACCAAAGCCTTCCATCAGGGTCAAGCCCATCCGCTGCCACCACTCTATCAAAGCCGCAGGTGTAGGGGCTGCCGCAGTCAGGCAGTACACCACTTCGTCCAACCCCAAACCCTTGACGATAAGATCACCGATGGGGTGTTTATCATTCTGCACCGCTGCCTCTAGCGCCGCAGAGCCTCCGAACTTGGCAATCACTGCCTGCTGGAACTGTTCCCAAACTCGCGGGGGACCGAAGAAAAAGTGCGGACGTGAGCGTGGCAAGTCGCGGGCCACTGTCGCCAGTGATTCGACAAAGCTGATCTCACCTCCGCTCACTATGGATGAGAACTCGACGAGTTGCCGCTCGCCGATATGAGAAAGGGGTAGATAAGAAAAATAGCGAGGATGATCGGGCATCTTAAATGCCGTTGCGGCCCGGCGAAGCGGGATCACGTTACTGTCATGAGTTTGCATAACGCCCTTGGGCATCCCGGTGGTTCCGGAAGTAAACACCAGAGAAATCATGTCATCGTGTTTAGGTTGATAGGCTGCAACCCTGCCTTGCCATTCCAGCACGATAT
>Ga0307489_10002274_pt1 | contig 12851 bp, 22 predicted proteins | sample SB12metaG_FD_202247 | JGI IMG/M metagenome (GOLD analysis project Ga0307489, IMG submission 202247) | Sea-ice brine microbial communities from Beaufort Sea near Barrow, Alaska, United States - SB 1.2 | ecosystem: Environmental > Aquatic > Marine > Coastal | place: USA: Alaska | collected...
ATTTATACGCAGTCCACACACGACCCACTGGCTCGGCCTGTTTGCGTCCGACTTCCCGAATGCGCGGGGTCTCATCCGCCTGTTTGCGAATAGTAGTGCCTAGTCTGTAAAGCGTACTAATGCATCTCGTACTACCCGTAGTAAGTAGGCGTTCGGTGATTCACACCCAAAGTCATTTGACTTTTGGGCAAATTACCAAACTCCAGCTTACTAGACGTTACCAGCCCACAGACTAGGCACTAGCTCTATCCCATACACCAAGTACAATCTTTACGTTTTACACCGACGAGCAGCCCGCACATCGCCCGCCCACCGATTGGCTTAGTAGAACCCCCACCAGGGCTTCCCACACTTTGTGAGCACCTGACCGCCCGGCTATCATTCGAGTGGAAGCCACGTGTCAAACGAGTGGAAGCCACCCGCCGCCACCTATCAAACGAGTGGAAGTCACCTATCAGGCGAGTGGAAGCAACCTATCAAACGAGTAGAAGCCACCTATCAACGCGCTCTCCGGGCCCACCCCGTCACCAAATGAACATCGCACTGTTTGCCAATAGGGTACCTCACACAGTGTTATCGCCACCGACAACGCACTCCTCCACCTCGTCGTGCGGCATATGATCGGACAGCCCCCGGTAGCTTTTCTCCGGCGAGTACGCCACCAGGCAGGGCCTTACACTCGTCCACTTTTCAGCTCAACGCGAGCACTTTTTGAGGGAATATTGGGTGATTTCAGCGCTCAAAAAAACGGCACAGAATGAGCTGAGAAGTGTACGAGTGGACAAGGGCTTACACCCGTCCGCTTTTCGAATGAACTTTTTTTGAGGGAAACGTCGGGCAATTTCAGTGTATCTTAGTGACAAGATGGCTCAGGTTGAGGTGAGAAGTGGACGAGTGTAAGCCCCTGCTACCAGGTTCCGTGCGTGGCTGGTATACAAACACGCGTAGTTCATGAGCTGGTGCGCGAAGCGGCTGTTCTGGTTGCCCGCCTTCAGGGGCTTACACTCCTCCATTTCTCTGCTTAACATAAGCACTCAAGGTCTCGTAACCCATGACACACGTTGACTCACTGTCGACTTATCACGTGCCAACACTCTGCAGGGGCTTACACTCGTCCACTTCTCACCCTAAACACAGTGTCGGGGTGACTAGTCACCCTGATCTCCTCGAAACCGAGGGTGATTTACTCAAGGATCCTAACCCGGTCGGACTGTCGGCGGGTCGCTCGGTGGGACTTTTGAAATGGACTGTTCTGATTGGTCGAACGGGATTCATTACCAGAACTTCGATAGCAGACACTGAGTTGGACGTAAGCATCTTTTGTGGGCTACTGACCTCCACTTCTCAGTCTATCTTGAGCACTTTCATGTGGCTAGGTTGTGTGTTTGAGTCGTAAAAACGGCTCAGGTTGAGCTGGGAACATGGACGCTAGCTTTCGTGTTCAATGACCGAAAGCGGCCCAGGTTGAGCTGAGAGGCGCGGCGAGTGTCAGCCCCTGCCGGCCTTCATCATCTGCCCCCACACCTGCTTGTACCGGCGCAAGTTGAAATGGAAAGCATCGTTTGAAAGCGGTTCATCATATCTTAACTTCAAGCGCTGACACCAAGAACGGTCATGCCCGGTTCAAGCTGGGGTCAAGCTGGGGTCAAGCTGGGGTCAAGCTGGAGTCAGCCTGAGATCGATTCGGGGTGAACCTGGGGTAAATCTGGGGTGTACCTAGGGTGAACCTGGGGTGAACCTGGGGTGAACCTGGGGTGAACCTGGGGTGAACCTGGGGTGAACCTGGGGTGAACCTGGGGTGAACCTGGGGTGAACCTGGGGTGAACCTAGGGTCAACCTGGGGTCAACCTGGGGTAAACCTAGGGTCAACCTGTGGTCAACCTGGGGTAAACCTAGGGTCAACCTGCACCGCCCACACCGGGTGGAAGGAGCCGTGCAACTCGCGAACCATGCGGCGGTGCTCCTCCTTGATGTACCGGCACAAGTGGAATTCGAACGCAGTTTGAAAGCGGCTTGACATAGATCAGTTTCGAGCGCTTAATTCTGGGCGCTTTCAACATGGATTTGATAGGGGCAACCTGCACCGTTTACCTTGGCGCTTATCGCCTCGGCGCGCAGCTCCGCCACGTCCACCCCCGCCGACTAGGGGCTTACACTCGTCCACTTCTCAGCTCAACTTGAGCCGCTTTTGTTACTGACAGAGTGACACCAACCAGCATGTCTTACATAAAGTGCTCAAGTTGAGCTGAAAAAGTGGATGAGTGTAAGCCCCTGCCGCCGACCCCTCACCTCCCCCCTCCCCGCCCCCCGCCCCCGCCCCCGCCCCCGCTGTAGCGTCGCCAGTTGAAAGCGAAAGCAAAGGCTGAAAGCGGTTTATGAGATCCTAGCTTCAAGCGCTGAAACCATAGGCGCTTTCAACACGGGTTTTGATACCATAACCTGCACCGCCATACCCAGCCCCCGCCCCGGCCCCGGCCCCCGCTGCCGCACTTTGCTGCCACGTGGCGAGTTGCACCGCATCCGCCAGGTCGTCCCGCCTGTGCCGCTGCCGCGCGAGCCTGGAGGGAATCCCCTTCTCCACCGCCTGCTCCAAGCACTCCATCTCGTGCGCCAGTTCGGGCACCACCAGCATGGTGCGCCAGCCCCGCCAGGAAGGTCGTTGAGAACAAGCACTCGATCGGGATCGGAGCATCACTCACCTTCGTGGTGAATGCTCATACAGGGGTGTCACAGGGGTGTCACAGCCCCCCTGCCACAGTCTTCTTGCTGCGCAGGATGTCGCCGTAGATGTGGTCCCCCACGTACAGCACCTGGTTCCCGCTGGAGATGCCGAGCATGGAGTGCAGGTGGCGGTAGCTCCCGCCCTGATACGCCGTCACGCAGGGCCACGGGACTACGCAGACCGGGTGGGCAGGGCAAACAGGAATTCATATTTGCTTGAGCTAATAAATGGTCGCTCATGTAAATTACGCGCAGTGTTGATCAGTCTGCTGTACACAGCAGAGTGAAAAATGTACGAGCGATGTCCACCCCGTGCCTTGACGGAGGTGTCGAAGCCCATGGCGGTGTCGGCGTCGGCGGCGGCGGCGGAGGCCCCGATGGGCAGCATGGGCGCGCCGTCGTCCGTTTTGTAGGGGGCAGTGCAGGGTTTAGGGTTCAGGTTAGGGTTTAGGGTAGATTTGGGTATTCAGGGTTCAGGGTTATGGTTTAGTGTTTTGGGTTCAGGGGTTTCAGGGTATAGGGCTCAGGTTTTTTTGGGGGCACCATGGTATGTCGCGCAGTCAGGGCCCCACCATGGCCGTGCGAGGCGAAAAAGCACAGGTAATGTATGAGCAAACGGTGCACAGCTCCGGTATGAGCAAACAGCGTGGGGCGTGGGCGAGGCGAAAGCGCACAGGTACGGTAAGCAAACAGCGTGCCCCCCCCCCCCCCTTGGGCCCTGGCCCCGGCCCCGCCGTGTTGCGTAGCGCGCCCGTGGCCATATCCACCTCGATGTAGCGGCGCAAGTTCAAATTGAAAGCAAACTTCGGAAGCGCGTCATCAGATTTCAGCTTCAAGCGCTGATACCAAGCGCGGTCAAGCCGGGGTCAACCGAAGTCAAACTGCACCGCCATACCTCGAAGATGGTGTTGCGGTCACTCTCGAAGAAACCTGGCTTGCACGAGCCGGTGATGACGGTGTCGAACAGCTCCGTCCACTCCGTGGTCTTCGCAGCCCCCACGTTGCCCTCGTGCCAGGGTCTTCTCAGGTGTTTTCAGGGGTGTATAGAATGTGTATCAGGGGTATATTATAGGTGTGGTAGGGGTGTATAAGGGGTGTACTAGGGGTGAATAAGGGGTGTATTAGGGGTTTACTAGGGGTGTATCAGGGGTGTATAAGGGGTGTATTCGGGGTGTACACTCGTCCACTTCTCACCGTGACGTGAGCACTTTCTGAGGGATACGTGGGGTGTACTGGGTGCTTTCATCCGCATGGGCGGCCTACGTTGAGATGAGAAGTTGACAAGTTGATATTTGGGTTTAGGGTCAAAACCCTAAACCCTAAACATGCCCCTGCCTCATACAGGTAGTTCATCACCACGTTGGTGAAGTCCCACAGCGAGTTGGTGAGCAAGAAGATCTTCTTGCCGCTGGCCTTGAGCCAGGGGCTTACACTCGTCCAATTCTCAGCTCAACGTTAGAGCTTTTTGTGGGACACGTAGGGTACCTTGAGTAGACATGTGGGTCATCACTCGTCGCAAACTGGACCCAAAACGGCTCACTAACCAGAACGTTTCAGGTTGAGGTGAGAAGGGGACGAGTGTGCGCCCCTGCCTTGAGCTGGCGCAGCATGGGCACCAGCACGTCGTCGCGGTGGATGAACTTGGCGGGGTCCGCCGCCACCGCCTGCTTCAGCGTGCCGTCGCGGTGGCACCGCTTATAGCGCCGCAAGTTCAAATTGAAGCAAAAGTTAAAAGCAGGTCATGACATTGTAGTTTCAAGCGCTGACACTATAGGCGCTTTCAACAAGGAATTTGATACTGCCAACCTGCACCGCCCTGCCAGGTCCACCGACGCGCGGATCTCCGAGTACATGTCCTGGAACGTCCTGAGGTCCAGAAAGGAGCCGCTGCCCTCGCTGCAGGGGCTTACACTCGTTCACTTTTCGGCTCAACATAAGCACTTTTGGTGGGCTACATGCGTCCAATTTTCGGCTTTACGTGGGCACTTATACGAGCTATATCCGTATATCGGGAGGTGTCATCGGCGAAAGCGTCTCCAGGTTCAGCCGAGAAGTGGACGCTTATTGTGGCTGCAGTGACCAAACACGGCTCAGGTTGCGCTGAGAAGTGGACGAGTGGAAGCCCCCCTGCCTCGCTGCCGTTCTTCAGCTCCACGAGCTGGCAGAACAGGTAGGTCTCGCCCAACGAGAACAGGGTGTCCAGCTTGCAGGGGCTTACACTCACCCACTTCTCAGCTGAATCTGAGCCGTGTTTGGTCACTGAACACCACAGCAAGCGTTCACTTCCCAGCTCAACCTAAGTCGTGTTTGTGACCACACGGTTTTTCAGGTGATGCGATAGCGGCGGCGCTATGATTGTGTTCCGTCAGTGTGTGACTACAACCTTGCCCACAAAAAGTGCTCACGACAAACTGATCAGTGGAGGTGTGCACTCCACAAAAGGCGCTGACGTTGAGCTGACACGTGGGCGAGTGTAAGCCCCTGCCAGCTTGGCGTAGTCGGAGCCGTCGAACTGGTCCACTTTGGCGGTGTCGCAGTACGTCTTCAGGCGCTCCTCGGTGCCCAGCGCTTGGAACCCGTGGTACGCCACCTTCACGTACTTGTCGTAGCGGCGCAAGTTGAATTTGAAAGCCGATGTCGAAAGCAGCAGCATACCACAGTTTGGTCTCAAGCACTTCGTTCCAGGCGATTTCAACTTGGGCTTCAATGGTCCAGCCTGCACCCTACGGGACTCATGTCTCTGTGTCGTAAAAACAGACCATACGGCAGTTCAAATGGCCTGATTCGTATGGCGCAAGGACAGCGATGTGGTATCGACAGCGTCATTATGACGCTGTCGATACCAGATCTCTGACCTTGCGCCATACAGAAAGGGGGAGTTTCTTACGATACAGGCGAGGGGCCCGAGTCCCGTAGCCGGTCTACCTTGTGGCGGTCCATCTTGAGAATGTTCCCGCGCTTCTTGTCGATGACCAGGCCGCGGACCATATACCCGGGGTCGAAGGTATAGTTCAGCACCTCCTGCGGGTACCCGTACACCCCCACCCAGGGGCTTACACTCGTCCACTTCTCAGCTCAACTTAAGCCACTGTGGTCAGTGAGCCGTTTTGTGTCCAGTTTGTGACGCGTCATGTTCGATATGTCTGCTGCAGGTACCCACGTATTGTACACAAGTGCTGACGTTGAGCTGAGAGGTGGACGAGTGTAAGCCCCTGCCTCCACCAGTTTGCGGCACGTCTCCGTGTAGGCCAGCACCTCGAACGTCTCCGGCTTGTACATGGCCAGAGTGTAGTCCATGTCGAACCCCACGGCGGTGATGGCGCTCATGTTTAGCGAGCGGTTGCAGAAGATGCGCGACGCCGCGTCCACGCCGAGCGCGGCGCCAGGCTCGGGGCCGCCGCCGGATCCAGCAGCGGCGGCAGCGGCGGTGGCGGTGGTGGTAGTGGTTTGTAGCGGCTGGTCGGCCCATTGGGTGAGGTTGGACGGCAGCGGCTCGGACAGCGACGAGACGTGGGTGCGCTGGCGGTGGCCGCCCCCGCCCCCGCCGCCCCGGGGGCTGGGCCACAGCGCGGAGTACCGTGACGAGGTATGGTAGTACCCGCCGCTCCGATTCCCGTCGCTACCGCCGCCGCTGCCGCGGCCCCCGCCGTCGCCGTCGCCGATGTTGGTGGCGGTGCTGGCGTTCGTGAAAGAGGAAGCCATGCGCGGGCGCGGGCGCAAGACTGGATGGAAAAAACGGGAGCGGATTCGAGCGGGACCGGAGCTCGCAGCGGTGGCGTCGAGTCTGCCCAAGCCCAACGGCCGGAGCGCTGCGAGTGAGCACCGCATGGAGGGCAGCGGCGTGGCGTGAGGTGGGAGGATCTTCAGAAGCTGCAGGCACCCTCTCAACTTCCTGTCACACAGCCTCAACAACTGTTTTCCACTGACCTGCGAGCAGCGAGCGGCGAGCGGCGGCTCAGCCTGGGAACGGCGCAAGCACACGCGGGCGACGGCGCAATCAAACGCGGGCTGCCCGCGGCACGTTCGAGAGTACATAAGGCGGACGAGTGCGCGCAAGTCTTGGATGGAACAAGCATCGTCCAACAATAATGAAGCTTTGGACAAGTCGCGAATCTGAAAGTTCGCGGTGGCGCTCGCGCGAATGGAATGTGACAGTTGGTTTGAAGACGCACCAGCCAAGGTGGTGAGGGAGTGGTGATGTCAGGTGACGGCACGTAGCGTGGGCACTGTGTGTATGTGTGTGTGGCCAATGTTGAGCCTGCCATTCAACAATATCCCACAAGGACAGCATCATTGGCAGCTCGCCTCGGTATCTACGGGCTGACAGGGGTTAGGTTAGGTTTAGGGTTATTGTTTTCACAAGCCAAGAAACGCGCAAAGGCATGTTATGTTAATCAGCCACACCTGTCCAGACGTCAGCACCACCAAGGGTCCCGCGCCCCCGACCCCCCGACCCCGCACCTCCGACCCCCATACACTCAACTCTCAATTCACAACTCTCACCGCCGCCGCGGCCACCCGACGCGCCGAGCAGCCGCGCCTTCCCTCCTCCTCGAAGATGCTGCATGGCAAGGCTGCTCGCTTTCCGCCGGGCGCGACGGTGTACCTGTTGGCGGGGGCGCTGGAGCACATGACCGCCGCGGAGCAGGGCGAGCTGTGCGACGAGCTCGCCAGCGTGCGCAGCTTTGACGCCGGCACCGGGCTGTGGGAGGTCGCGCCCTCGCGCCCGCAGTTTAAGGCAGGTCCTCGCATCGCAGTGTTTGTTCCCTTCGCGTCTCCTTCAGCCGTCACATCCGGAATGGTGCCGAGTCTTGGTACTGACACGATCACAGCCACCAGTGCGACGCGGATCGCGCGGCTTGGAGGCGCGAGCAGCGACCCCATCCGCCGTGCACACGCACCGCTCGGACCCGGCGGGCGCGTTGTGCACCCTTCACCCGATCCCCCGGACCGTCTCCACAGCTGTCACAACTTGGCGACTCGATTGCGATTCGAGCCGCGTGTGGGCTAGGGGTCGCTGTGATGGTCATGTCCCCCTGCCCAGAAACCACCCAAGGTCTCCCCACTCGATACCGCGGCAGCTCGACGTTGCGCAGGTAGGCGTACGCTCGATAAGTTAAGCTTCTACGGGAACCACACGTTAAGCTGCTGTTGGAGCCTTCCCTCCATTTCTAACAGTCCTATTTATTCTCAGCGCTGTGTTCCTCGTCCTAGTACGAGTAGATCGTTCCGCACTTGAGTCCGTGTTGCCTGTTCCGCACCTCAATCCGTGTGTGCTCGCCTATGGAAGTGTGCACCTCCCATCGCCTCGCAGTCCTCCCCGCACGGCCCTGGTTGGTGGGGAAAACTTTCAACGTGAATGAGGCGGGGATGCGGCTGGCGTTCTGCGTGCTGGCGGATAACGCGCTGCCGGGCGGCGCTGACAAGGCCAAGGTAGGCCGGTGCAGCTTAACCCCATGCAACCCACGTTTATTTAAAAAAACGCCTGGAACCAAGCGCTTGAAGCTAAGATGTGATAAACTGCTGATTGCAATGTTGCCTCAATTTTGCTTTCAAATTCAACGTGCGCCGCTACAGCAAGGCGGAGGCCGCGAACCCAGCGCTGGCGGCGGCGATGGCGCCGCCCAAGCGCAAGATCAAGCGCGCGCCGGCGCCCAACGGCAGCGCGCTGCGGGGCGGGGGGATGGCAGGTCTTCCATTCGTCCCGTCTCAGCTCAACCTAAGCCGTTTGGTCAGTGAGCCGTATTGTGTCAAGTTTGAGTCGAGCCATGAACCATGTACGAGCATCATGTATCTACTGAAGGTACCCAACGACGCACAAAAAGCGCTTACATTGAGCTGAAAAATGGACTATTGCAAGTCCCTGGGGGATGGTGGCGCTGGAGGCGATCGCGGCCGGCGAGCGGCTGCTGGAGGAGCGCCCCTTCCTGCTGTCTAGCACGGGGGTGGAGCACCGGTGGGCGGACCGCTGGCAGGGCCTTACACTCGTCCACTGTTCGGCTCAACTTAAGCACTTCTTGTGTTACACGTTGGGTGGTTTCAGTGACATGAACGGCTCAAGCTGAGCTGCAAAGTTGACGAGAGTAAGGCCCTGACCTGTGGCGCGCCTACCTCACCATGATGGGCGGCAGGGGCTTACACTCGTCCACTTCTCAGCTCAACCTGAGCCATGTTTGGTCACTGAAGCCACATCAAGCTTCCACTTCTCAGCTCAACCTGAGACGCTTTTGCCGATGACACCTCGCGACATAGTCCATTGAAAGTGCTCACGTCAAGCTGAAAAGTGGACGCGTGTGTGCTACCAAAAGTGCTTATGTTGAGCCGAAAAGTGGAGGAGTGTAAGCCCCTGATGGGCGGCGCGCAGTTCGGCGCGCCTGGCGCCAAGGCCGCGCTCGCGCGCTTCGACGCTCTCGCCGCGGCAGGGCCTGCCCGCCACGTCATCGCCACGCGTTTCGAACCCTCATTTCTTGAGTTCATCCGCATCTCATGACGTGGCGGGCAACATCTAATCCTAAGCCCTAGACCCTAAAAATCCTAAGCCCTAGACCCTAAACCCTAAGCCCTAAATCCTAAACCTTAAACCCATCTGGCCGGCCTTCCGCGACGGGGGACCCCGAGGACGCGGCGTCGTTCGAGACGCCGCGCGCCAAGGCATGGGCTTACACTCGTCCACTTTTCAGCTCAAGCTGCGTCCACTTTTAGCTCAAGCTGAGCCGTTTCTGACACAAAACATACCCTAAATACCTCCTCATACCCCCTGACACCTCCTAAACGATCCCGGAATGCACCCCCTGTCCCACAGAAAGCGCTTACGTTGAGCCGAAAAGTGGACGAGTGTAAGCCCCTGCGCGAAGGCCGTGGAGCTGGTGGAGAAGGCGCTGAAGGCGGCCGGGAAGGCGGCGGGCGACGCGGAGTACGCGGAGATGATGGACGTGCAGGTGGAGAAAGTGCTGGCGGTGCTCATGAAGTGGCAGGCCAACGCGCACCTGTACCGCAACGTGGCCAACGGCGTCACGGCCGGCGGGGCGGAGGGCGCGGGCACGGCGGTGGCGGCAGGGTCTTACACTTGTCCACTTCTCACCTCTACCTGAGCCCTTTTCTTGTCGCTGATCCCACAGCAACCGCCCACTTCTCAGCTCAAGCTTCACCGTTTTTTTGTCGATAAAACTTCCCAAATGGCCCACGAAAGGTGCTCACGTCAAGCCGAGAATTGGACGCGTGTAGTACACAAAAGTACTTACGTTGAGGTGAGAAATGGACGAGTGTGGGCCCCTGGGTGGTGGCGGTGTACTCGCTGATCGCGTGCGTCAACCACTCCTGCCGCCCCAACTGCGACGTCCAGGTGAGGCGGTGCAGAGTGAGCCCATGAAACCGAAGTTGAAAGCGCCTGGAACTAAGCGCTTGAAACTAAAATACGAGAATATGCTTTCAAGATTTGCTTTCAAATGCAACTTGCGCCGCCACGTTTGGGGGAGCTGGAGCGCGCAGCGGGCGGGGGCGGCGGAGGCGCGGGACGGCACGGCGACGCTCAGCGCGCTGGCGCCGGTGGAGGCGGCAGGGGCTCACACTCGTCCACTTCTCACCTCAACCTGAGCCGTTTCTGATACAAAAACACACCTTAAACACCCCCTGACACCTTAAACATCCCCTGACGTATTGGTCGCTGATACTTCATGAAATCTACCAACTTTTCCCACAGTAAGTACTCACGTTTGGTCGAAAGCTGGATGAGTGTAAGCCCCTGGCCGGCGGGCCAGGAGTGCACGTACAACTATGGGCCCAAGGTAAGGGCTTTCACTCGTCCACTTCTCAGCTCAACCTCAGCTGTTTTGGTCAGTTAGCTGTTTTGTGTCGAGTTATGACCTATCTATCTACTTAATGTACCTAGCGTATCCCCCAAAACGTGCTTACGTTGAGCTGAGAAGCGGACGAGTGTAAGCCCCTACACGAAGGAGCTGCCGGCCTGGGGGCTGGCGGAGCGCCGCAAATACCTCAGCGAAATGAACGGCTTCGTGTGTCGGTGCGAGCGGTGCCGCGAAGAGGCGGCGGCGGCGGCGGAGGGGAACTAGAGCGGAGAGCTCTTCGTCCGCCAATTCTCAGGCATTCAGTAGCGATAGACGCATCCCTCATGTAGGCCGCGCACTCACGTAGGCTGCATTTAATTTAAACATAGGCTTGCATCTTAGGTTGCGTAGGCTACTCTCTTCATACATCCTTGATGATACGTCGTCGTTGCCCGATACGCAGAGTGTCGTCCGGCTGTGTGGTTGTGTGGTCCTCTCGTCCTCTCCCGCGCCGTCGCCGGTGCTAGAGTAGTACTCGCCGCACGCGCTGCGCTGCCTGGCGCCCGCGCCTGCGTGTATGCCTGCCATGTGCGCATAATAATCGCTTATCCGCGCGCGGATAAGATACCATCGACTCGGCACTTCACGATTCCTTTCTGCTGATTTCGGTGAGCTGCAGCTGCCACGTGCCCAGCGAACCCGCTGTCCACTTTTCATCTCAACCTGAGCGCCTTCTGTCACTTCGACCGGTGGCACTGGCACCACAGATCAACGAAATGATCTCGGCATGGGATTTCCGACAAAAAGTGCTCACGTCAAACGAAGAAGTGGACGAAGCCGAGTGGGCCCAGCTGCCACTGAGCCACGTGAAGAGACGACGAAGAGCGCGCATCACATCCACGTTCTCAAGCGCCGCCTCCGCACGCACCGGCGCCCCATCCCGGGTCACATCGCGTCCGTCACAACGTCACCTCGAGGGTCGTCACGTTGTTGAGCGTCCCGTGCACTGGGAGAGTGGAGGAGGTCTCAAATATCAGCGCGTCAAAATAACCGACTCGTGGCGAAAAGTGCTCTCGTTGCCTTTCTGGCGAATCGGCATTGTCAGGCAGCACCGAAACGGGGGAGAGCGCGAGCGTTCGTGAAGTGTCAGCGCGGCTTCGGTAGCGCGGAGAGGGGAGCATGGCGGCTCTGAGTGCAGCGGCGGCGGCGCCCGGCGCGTGGAGGTTGAGGCCCACGGCCGCGGCGGTGCGTCGGCCGAGGAATGCAACAGCCGGGACGTCGTCGTGGGTTGGGCGGGGGAGCGTGAGCATCGGCGGCCGGCGTGGCAGCGTCAGCGTCGCCGCCTTCCTTACCCCACGCGCCACCGTCCCTGCAGCAACCGCGACGCGCTTCACCGGCGCGACCTCATCATCTCGCCACCGCGTTGTCGCCGCCGCCGCCGCCGCCGCGTCGCCCGAGTACGAACCCCTGGCGCCGCTGACGCCCGCGGTGAACCTGCCGACGAACTACTTCAAGTCCTTCGACGATGACTTCTACTCCGACACGCCGGCGCCACCGCCCACCGCCTCCCTCCAGGCAGTGGCTTACACTCGTCCACTTCTCAGCTCAACCTCAGCCGTTGCTGGTCACTGAAGCCACAGCAAGCGTCCACTTCTCGGCTCAGCCTGACACATTTTGGCCTTGAAAATTTTCCAACATAGCCCTCATAAAGTGCTCACGTCAAGCCGGAAAGTGGACGCGTGTAGCCCACAGAAAGCGCTGACGTTGAGCTGAGATGTGGAACAGTGTAAGCCCCTGGCTCCAGGACATCATGCCCTACCTGTGGAACATCTCCATCATCGAGCCGGGCATCGCGCGGCGCCTGGGTCTGGCCATTGCCGCTATGATGGTATCGAAGGGGTTTGGGCTTGCGGTGCCCATCATGTTCAAGGTGGCGGTGGGCAGGGGCTTTCACTCGTTCACTTTTCAGCTCAAACTAAGCCATTTCGGTCAGTGAGCCGGTTTGCGTCCAGTTTGTGCCGAGTCATGACCCATATATCTACTGAAGGTACCCAACGTGTCCCACAAACACTGCTTACGCTGAGCTGAGAAGTGGACGAGTGCAAGCCCCTGCCAGTGGACCATCTCACGGCGGCGGCGGTGGTGGGCGCCGGGGACGCGGCCGTGGCGGTGAGCCTCCGCGCCGCCGCCACCGTCATCATGTGGTCCGGGGTGTTCAAGGCAGGGGCTTACACTCGTTCTCATTTCGGCGTAACTTGAGCTTGTTCTGTACAAAATACAACCCAGCTTAACTCATGAATGAGTCCTGGAGTTGCTCAAGTTGAGCTCTAACGAGAACGAGTGTAA
>Ga0307489_10002275_pt1 | contig 12851 bp, 18 predicted proteins | sample SB12metaG_FD_202247 | JGI IMG/M metagenome (GOLD analysis project Ga0307489, IMG submission 202247) | Sea-ice brine microbial communities from Beaufort Sea near Barrow, Alaska, United States - SB 1.2 | ecosystem: Environmental > Aquatic > Marine > Coastal | place: USA: Alaska | collected...
TTAAAGTAATAGAAGATATGGTGGGTCATAAATTCGGAGAATTTGCTTCCACAAGGAAAAAAAACACTTTCAAAAAAAAGTTGAAAAAGAATTAAATAATGGGACAAAAAATAAATCCAATTTCGGTTAGATTAAATGTAAATCGTCATCAAAATTCTTTATGGTTTTCAAAGAATAATTATACTAAAAACCTTCACAAACAGATCCTACTAAAAACATATATTTCGAAAGTTTTTCAAGTATCAAATCTTCCTTTAGGTCCTTGTTATATCCAAATACTTCCGAAAAAGCTAAAAATTTTTCCTTTCTTTAATAATTCAAACAAACCAAGCTTTTCTAATAAGAGATCTTTTCTTTTTAGGCGTTATATTCAATCAAAATATCCAAAAAATCGCACGTTAAATTTTAATTCTGTTTTACCTCGTCACTTTCTCCTTAATTCCTATAATAAATGTTGGAAAAAAGATCTATTTTTATGGCAAAATAGTAAATTATTTATTAGACTATTTTCTAAACTGAGCTCACTGCAAAAAAATAAAAAAGATGACAGTAAAAACGTTCCTAGAAAAAGTCGTCTTTTAGAGAATGAAGACAGAGCATGTAAAGAAGAAAAGTCGGGATTTATACGTCAAAATGATTTTAGTATATTAAAGAGTGAGATAAAAAAAGATATATTTCGATTCTCTAAACTGACAAAAAGGAATAAAAAATCAATCCATGATTTACGAAATGATGTTACTTGGAATTATCAATTAGAATTGAATTCGTTTTTAGATAGACAAAATAAAAAAAAAAATTATCAGGTTTTAGTTCAATGGGTTTTTTATAACCTTTATTCTCAGTTTAAAAGGGACGAATTACTTATAACCTCTAAACAAGCTTGGTTTCTTTTTTTTCAGTTTGTTTTAACCAAAAATGTTCAGTATATTTTAAATCATAACTTATCTAAAACCGCTTCCCTACGTAAATCCTATCTATCTACAAAATACTTAAATGTGTTAGAATCACATGTAGAGAGAAAATTGTTATGTAACTCATCTATTTTGCCTCTTAAAGTCGAAAATGAGTATAAAAGTGCCCATCTATTAGCAAATTATCTATCAATTCAACTTGCAAAAAATCGATCTCATCGTCAAGTTCTGAAAAGGGTATTTCAAAAGGCTAAAAAGTTTTCTTTTCTGAAAGGTATTCGAATTGCATGTTCTGGTCGACTTGGAGGAGTGGAATTAGCGAAAACTGAAGTTAAAAAAATGGGACAAACATCATTAAATATTTTTGCTGAAAAAATAGATTACTCATCTACGAAAGTATCGACTAAGTTTGGAATCATTGGGGTCAAAGTTTGGTTGTGCTATGTTTAGACAAACAAAGTAATTTGAGTTATATCAATAATTTTATACTTTAATTATAAAAAGCTATTAATATGTTACAGCCAAGAAAAATGAAATATCGTAAATACCAAAAAAATATTAGGTTTAGTAAAGCAAAGAATAACCTTCATTTAGCTTTTGGACAATACGGAATTAAAGCGTTATCCAGCGGCTACATATCTTCTAAGTCAATAGAAGCAATTCGACAAACTTTGAATAGAAATTTAAAAAAAATGGGTAAAATATGGATTAGAATCTATCCTGACTTACCAAGAACTAAAAAACCTGCAGAAGTTCGTATGGGAAAAGGGAAAGGTTCTGTTGCTTATTGGACTGCGCCGGTTGCTTCAGGGCAAGTTCTATTTGAGATTAACGCTTTATCTTATGAAACAGCATTCCAAGCTACTCAATTCATATCCAATAAGTTATCAATACCTACCCAATTTATAGAAAGAGATACATATAAATGATCTATGTTGGAAGCTACCTTAGTGTAAAGGATAATTCAGGTGTTAAAGAAGTACAATCTATACGAATCTTTGGGTGCTCAAAAAAGAAGCCAGGGAAAGTTGGAAACTTGATGCTTGTATCTACAAAATCATGTAGTGCAAAACAAAAATTTAGTATAAAAACAGGTAAACTTTATCAAGCCTTACTTGTTCACGTAAAAAAAAATACAAAAAGAAAAGATGGAACTACCCATTCATCTGGAAATAATGTTGCAGTTCTTTTAAATACAAATGGAACTCCTATATGCACCAGATTTTTTGGTCCTATTTCTTATGAAATCCGATCTAAAGGATTTATTAAACTTATATCTACTGCAAAATATCTTTACTAAAATTTAATATAGAGAATAAAAAAAAAAAAAATGAATTTTTATGAATAGATTAAAACAACATTATAACAATATCTTAGAAGAAGATCTACTTCTTAAACAAAATCCACGTAGTATTCAACGTATAATCAAAGTATCTACAATTAACCTCAATAATTCATCTAAAAATTATCCCATGGATGAAAAGCTTATAGTCCCAAATCTTGTAGCTGTTGAACTTTTAGGAGGACAATCTTGTAAAAATAATAGAAGTAAAAAATCTATAGCGAATTTCAAACTTTTAAAAGATAGCCTAATAGGTTTTCAAGTTTGTTTTCGTAAAAACAGATTCTATTTGCTTTTAGATAAACTGTTTCTTTTAGTTGCACCAAATAGCAAAAGTTTTAAAGCTTATAGTAAAAGCCAATTATTAGATTCTAATGGAATTACATTGAGTATAACATCCCCATTATTATTCCCTGAATTTGAAGAAAACTATAATTTTTTTGAATACGTTTCTTCTTTTGATTTTTCGCTAAGTACAACTAGTAAATCAAAGCAGGAATCAATCTTATTATTAAGTGGATTTCAAATCCCTTTTGTAAAAGAAATTTAGTCTAAAAAAGAACACTTTTAATGAAAAATGGAATTCAGTTAGATAAACGTAAACGTGAACTATATAAAAAATATGAACTCAAAAGACTTATTTGTAAGATTTTGTTGTTAAATAAGAATTTACCTAGTGAACTAAAAAAAAAGCGCTTTCGAGAATTATCAAAATTGCCTCGTAATAGTTCTATTACACGAATTCGAAATTATTGTGTACTAACTGGTAGAACAAAAGGTACTCTTCGAAAATTTAAACTATCTCGAATATCTTTTCGTCAACTCGCGTCGGAAGGGTCTCTAATGGGTGTATTCAAGTCAAGTTGGTAATAAAGATTTTTAGTTAGTGGGTTCTAATATAAAAAAAAATGGGGCCTAAATGGGCAGATATTTGAAAACTAATTATTTGAGAAAAAGAAAAAAAAATGAAATCTGTGAATAACCTTTTTTCGTCTCTACAAAATGGACAAAAAGCAAAAAAACATCTAATAAGCATCCCAAAGACAAAAATTGTTTATGCTATTTTAAATATATTATTATCTGAAGGTTATATATGTGGATTTACTTATGTGAAGTCAGATTTTACTCAAAATTGTTTGTTTGGTAATGATAGTAAACATAGAAGTCAAATTCAGGTTTTACTTAAATATGTAAACGAAGAGCCAGTCATAAAAAATATTAAACAAGTATCTTCTTCAGGTTGTCGAGTTTATATTGACTCTAAAAAAATGCAAGATTTACCTTCTATTTGTTTTTTAATTCTCTCTACTTCTAGAGGTATTATGACCGCCAAAAAAGCTAGGTCACTTCAAATTGGTGGAGAGATACTTTGTAGAATTGTATAACTATAAATCCCGGTTTTGAAAGAAAAAGAACTTATCTTTATGAATAACTATAAATTTGTAAAATCAATTAAAATCCCTAGTAATGTTCATATTTTTTTAGATAAAAATAAATTAATATTTTTTGGGCCTTTGGGTATCAATACTTTTAGTTTTCCTTCATGTTCTTCTGAAGAAGAGCGATTAACTAGAAAAGTTAAGAATTCTCCTGGAGGTTTTCAATTAAAATTTGAAAAGAATAACATAAAAAACGAAGTTATTCTTCAAAATACAGAAAATTCTAAACGAATACAGACCTACGGTAATACACTTACATCTTTAATAAACAAAAAAGTAATTGGAGTTGTACAAGGTTTTTTTGTTTCTCTGGAAATCCGAGGAATTGGTTACCGTGTTATTTTAAAAGATATAATAGATCCTTTAAATGTAAATGAAAAAATAAGAACTAAACAAAAGCTTACTTTTAAGCTGGGGTATAGCCACGATATAGAAATAATTTTACCAGCGAATGTTCGCGCTTTTTGTCCTAAACCCACTTTACTATGTATTTATGGAATAGATTATCACTTTCTTAGCCAAATTTGTGCTAAAATAAGAAGTTTTAAAAAACCTGAAGTTTATAAAGGAAAAGGAATTCGTTTAAAAGATGAAGAGATCCGATTGCGTGTAGGAAAAAGAAAATAATTATGGTTTCTATTCTAAATAAAAATTTAAAAGATACAAACAAATTAAAACAAGAATTAAAACAAATTTTTGGGATTGGTATTTGGAAAGCGAACCAAATAAGTGCAATTTTAGGGTTAAACCCTAATATCAGAGTCAATGAAATCAGTTTGCAAAACATAGACCAACTAAGTAATTTGATAAACATTAATCATTATACGGGTAGTGAACTTCAAAAGTTAACCAAAGAAGATGTTGCTCGACTTATTCGTATAGGTACTTATAAGGGGTTTAGACATATACAAAAATTACCTGTAAGAGGACAACGAACGCATACAAATGCAAAAACAGTTAAAAAATTTACAAGGTTCTAATTTGGTACATCAAGATTTGTAAATAATTAATAAAGATATTTGAATAATATCTCCACTTTGCCAAGAACCTAAAAGAATAAAAAAGCGGTCACTATGCAAGTCTTAAAAAAACGATTATTGAAAAAGAAGAATTCAGGCATAATCCATATTCATAGTACATTAAATAATACTTTATTAACTTTAACAGATTCACAAGGGAATACTCTAGGTTGGAGCTCGTCAGGTAGTGTCGGGATTAAAAACTCAAGAAAATCAAGCAGCTATTCAGCTCAGTTAGCTGGTGAAGATTTAGGTAAAAAATGTGAGAAAAAGAATATCCAATTAGTTGAAGTTAAATTAAAAGGGATAGGTTATGGAAAAGAAACTTCCATTGAAGGGTTAAAATTATCGGGATTAACTATATATAAAATTTCGGAGTTGACCTCAATTGCTTATAATGGTTGTCGTGCACCAAAAAAACGTCGAGTATAAAAATAAAAAAATTATTAACATGTTTTTTTCTTAAAAAGATAAATCTTATGGCAGACGGAGCTAAATTAATCGGTGCAGGATGTGCTACAATAGCTTTAGCAGGAGCAGGAGCGGGAATTGGTATTGTTTTTGGTTCATTCATCAATTCTGTTGCTCGTAATCCATCTTTAACAAAAACTTTATTTGGGTATGCAATTTTAGGGTTTGCATTAACTGAAGCTATTGCTTTATTTGCTTTAATGATGGCTTTCTTAATTCTTTTCGTATTCTAAATACCTATGGTTTTGGTTTTACCAAAACCATAGATATTCAGAATATATTTACCATTTATAAACACCATTTTCTCATAGGGCTTATAGTTCAACTGGTTAGAACATACCGCTCATAACGGTAATGTTGCAGGTTCAAATCCTGCTAAGCCCAACTTTTAAAATATTTTCAAATGCGGATATGATGGAATTGGTAGACATGCTAGATTTAGGTTCTAGTGATTTTTCGTGGGGGTTCAAGTCCCTCTATCCGTAATTAAAAGGGTGTGTAGCTCAGCTGGTAGAGCAATAGGCTTTTAACTTATTGGCCACAGGTTCAAATCCTGTCACACCTAAGTAATGTAAAAGCAATTCTATAATTTTAATCTCATGCGGGATAGAGTAATAGGTAACTCGTTAGGCTCATAATCTAAAAATTGTAGGTTCAAATCCTGCTCCCGTGTTTTCCATTTAGGTCTTTTTGTTAATTGATTAACAAAGGATGGGTGTCTGAGTGGTTTAAGGTATCAGTCTTGAAAACTGAAGTACATCCGTACCGTGGGTTCGAATCCCGCCCCATCCGAAGAAAAAACTTTCATGGTGGATATAACTTAATTGGTCAAAGTATCAGACTGTGACTCTGAGAATACGGGTTCAATTCCCGTTATTTGCCTAAGTAAAGACTTTTCTTTCAAAAGCTATGTAAACATATTGGTTAGATAACATAACGGTAATGTATTAGATTGCAAATCTTGTAATGATGGTTCAATTCCGTCTCTAACCTTAATATTACGAGCCTTTTGTTTTATAAAGTCGAAAATAGTTGTACTCCATAAACAATCTAGATATATTATGGGAAATCTTAATTCTTCTTTATTCCAAATTTTGGAAGACGAATTAATAATAAAAGTTATAATCATGGACCAAGTAAAATATTTATCTGTATCAATAATTCTTTTCTTATTAGGGATTTGGGGGATTTTTTTAAACCGAAAAAACATAATTATAATGCTAATGTCAATAGAATTAATGCTTCTTGCTGTCAATCTTAATTTTGTTTTATTTTCTGTCTATTTAGATGATATGGTAGGTCAATTATTTGCATTGCTAATTTTGACTGTAGCTGCCGCTGAATCTGCAATAGGTTTAGCCATTTTAGTTGTTTATTATCGAATTCGCGGAACTGTTGCTGTTGAATATATTAATCTGATTAAAGGATAACCGTACGGATTATTTTATAATCAGATTAACATAAACTTTTTTATATAGAATATAAAGTATGTAAAAAAGTTTCTATTCAAAAAAAAGTTTAAAGTGTTTTGATCTTAGTTTTTAGGGAAAGTGGCCGAGTGGTTTATGGCGGCAGACTGTAAATCTGTTGTTTCTAACTCGCAGGTTCGAATCCTGCCTTTCCCATTGCTGAAAAAAAAGGATGTTCTCTTTTGAACCAGTTTTTTGTTTTTACATGAATTGCTTAATGGGTTTTTTTATTTAATTTGTTGTTTAAAATAAACCTTGACTTGATAAATAAAAGATGCAAGAAATGCCACAGTTAGATAAAGTAACTTACGCTTCACAGTTTTTTTGGTTAAGCTTCTTCTTTTTAGGGTTTTACGCCTTTTTACTAAAAATATTTTTACCTCAAATAAATCAGATCTTAAAAGTTAGAATGAAAAAATTAAGTGGTTCACAAAACAGTTTATCTACAATACAAGATGAAAATAGCTCTATCCAACAAAAAAATGAATTGTTATTTTTACGTGGGATAAGAGATTCTAAGCAGTTTTTTAACGAAGCTTCCCAAAAAACTAACGATTGGTTAATAAATAGTCTAGATATAACAAATAAAAGTGTTTTTGGAAGTCTTAATAAAACTTATGTTCAAACAATTGGGCATGTTAGTCTAGTACAAAACTGTATACTGAAACAATTAGAAATATTACTTCCTCCAACTGCAACTCCAATAGAAAATTATGGTTCACTAGTTAATCGAGAGAAGGTATGTAGTTTAGCGATTGTAAATAGTTTACAAAAGTAATAAATAATTAGGATCCATACTAAATTGTGATAGTATTTTATTCTACAAAATTTTTATAGATAAAACAACTTTTCTAAGTAAAATAACTTTTTCCGACAATTACTAATTACCTATTATACCCACTGATGAAACTAATTATTATAAACAGTTTGCAAAAGTGACAAATTTAAATTTTATAGTATATGAATTACTCTAAAACGAAATCGTTATTATAAATTTAAGATTTAATTAAAAATCTACTTGTTAATTATTACATAGAAAGTAAAAAAAATGAATTCCAATTTAGTTAATTATGCCCGTATTCTTGTATTCTTTTTCGTTTGTTCATCAAAACAAATATTCATATATAACGAAGAAACTTTAGTAGCACTTTGCTTCGTTGGTTTTATGATCTTTAGTTTTTCTTATTTTGGGGCAAGTATTCAAGAATTTTTTGATCAGCGAAAAGAGGCAATCCAAACAGAACTGCAAGAGTTTTCTATCTTAAAAGAAAACTGTTTAAGCAGTTTATTAATTGATTATCAAAAATCTTCTCAAACTGTTACTGTATTACAAGATATGAACCAATTCTGTACTAACCAGTTGGTTATTCTTTGTAACTCAAAAGAAAAAAATCTACAGCTAGATTTTTCACAACAGATTCAGCAAAAACTACGCGGGTTAAGTTATTCTCAAAAATTGTTAGAAGAGAATTTACAATCTACAATCTCTTTAGGGTTTAGAGAATCTGTTCTGGAGGAATTTCAACGATCTCAAAAAGAACTAAAAGCTAAATTAATCGAACAAGCGCTTCAAGTATTTAAGTCTGATTCTAAATAAAGTGAATTCCAATTTCAAATGAGGAACTATAGTTATCAAATTTGAATTCTAATTATAAGCTGTTTAGTTTAAATCGAGGAATTTCTTGATTTGAACTAAATTGCCTAAAAATTAAAAACCTCATTTTAGTCCCATATTGCGCAATTACAAAGATAACTATCCTTTTTTAGATATAATATTTTTATAAAAAAAATTAAATACCAACAAGAAGATTTGAATTTAGTAAACAAAGGATTTAGCTGTATGGCATATTTCGCGCAGCGCTGGTTATTTTCAACAAACCATAAGGATATTGGGACATTATACTTAATTTTTGGTGCTATCTCAGGAGTTCTAGGTACATGCATGTCTATACTTATACGTATGGAATTAGCTCAACCAGGTAACCAAATTCTTGCTGGGAATCATCAACTTTATAATGTACTAGTAACTGCCCACGCTTTTTTAATGATTTTTTTCATGGTAATGCCTGCACTTATTGGTGGGTTTGGTAACTGGTTCGTACCTATTATGTTAGGTGCACCAGATATGGCTTTTCCTAGATTAAATAATATCAGTTTTTGGTTATTACCGCCTTCACTTTTACTATTATTAAGTTCCGCTTTAGTAGAGGTTGGAGCAGGAACTGGTTGGACTGTTTATCCCCCTTTAAGTAGTATAGCCTCTCACTCTGGAGGATCAGTAGATTTAGCTATTTTTAGCTTACACTTGTCGGGATTAAGTAGTCTTTTAGGAGCTATTAATTTCATAACAACAATATTCAATATGAGAGGTCCTGGAATGACTATGCACAGACTTCCTTTATTTGTTTGGTCAGTTTTAATAACAGCATTTTTACTTTTATTATCTCTCCCTGTTTTAGCAGGTGCTATCACAATGTTACTTACAGATCGTAACTTTAATACTAGCTTTTTTGATCCAGCAGGTGGGGGAGATCCAATACTTTTCCAACATTTATTTTGGTTTTTTGGTCACCCTGAAGTTTATATATTGATTTTACCTGCTTTTGGTATTGTAAGCCATATCGTAAGTACATTTTCTCGTAAACCTGTATTCGGTTATCTTGGGATGGTATATGCAATGTTAAGTATTGGAGTTCTTGGATTTATTGTATGGGCACATCACATGTTTGTTGTGGGATTAGATATTGATACAAGAGCTTATTTCACTGCGGCTACTATGATTATTGCAGTTCCTACAGGAATCAAAATATTCAGTTGGATAGCAACTATGTGGGGTGGTTCCATTGTTTTACGTACTCCTATGTTATTTGCTATAGGGTTTATTTTTCTTTTCACTCTAGGAGGTCTTACAGGGATTATTTTATCCAATTCAGGGTTAGATATTGCTTTACATGATACTTATTATGTTGTTGCACACTTTCACTATGTACTTTCAATGGGGGCAGTATTTGGATTATTTGGTGGTTTTTACTATTGGATTGGTAAAATTACAGGGCTTCAGTATCCTGAAACTTTAGGACAAATTCACTTTTGGATAACCTTTATTGGAGTAAATTTAACTTTCTTCCCAATGCATTTTTTAGGACTAGCCGGAATGCCAAGAAGAATTCCAGATTACCCGGACGCTTATGCAGGGTGGAATGCTATTTGTAGTTTTGGTTCTTATCTATCTGTTATAGGGGCGCTTATCTTTTTTTATATTGTTTTTGCTACTCTTACAGGGAACGAAAAATGTGATGAAAACCCTTGGGCTCCTGAAGACCAAAAAGATTTTTCTAGCACTTTAGAATGGTTATTGCCAAGTCCACCAGGATTTCACACTTTTGAAGAAATTCCTTCCATAAAAAGTAGCGACAAAATAGGACAAATAAAAGGTTAATTGATTATTTAATGATTTATAACATCTACATTTAAATACTTTAATTCCTAAAAGCATTTAACGTTTAAGTTAAATGCTTAATTATACACAAAAAAAGTGAGCCTTTCTAATGAGTGATTAGGTAAAAAAAAAAAAAGCTTTTTTGCTCAAACTTTTAAAAAGAAATTGATTACGTAAATTTATTATTTTTTGTGGAGACGATTTTTTGTATGGTTTAAAGTAAACCATCCTCTTTCCTCAACATCTTAACGTTCATTGAGTTCAGAGTTCTGATTGTCTGTATCCGTGTTAGACCAGCCAAAGAGTCGGTGGAATACTTTGACAATCAAAGCTGTCAAAGAATGATTTTATTATGATGCTAACTTTCCTTGAATACCACCTTTTTCTTTATAGTAGAACCTTCAAAACTGGCTCCTCTTCAAAGTCTCGTACTGGCTAGAGTATAAGGAGCACAGAGGTCATTTTAAATATTTTGGTTGTATTTTGAAGTTTTTTTACATATAATCCCAACGTAGCGTATGGATGAAAGCAAAACAAGTAAAATTCTTGCAAAAAAAGCTTCATTAATGACTTTAGTCCAAAAAAAATCACAATATTATCGTGAACTTTTTTATAAGGAAAATTTATACAAACATTTCAAAAATAACAAATATGTATTCATATATTATGTAAATAATATTAAACTTTCTGATTGGCACGATCTCCAAGATGAATTAAAGGAAAAAATACCTCGCTTAGAAAGTCAAAGGATAAAAAACAACTTTACGTCTCAATTCCTACAATTTTCTAGACTGCACAATAATTTATGTTCTTTCAATGGGCCTTCTTGTGTGTTCTTTTTTAATGATTTTGAAGACTGCTTTATTCTTTCCAATGCTATTGAAAAATCAAAGTTTTCTACATCAAAATTTTTACCTTTGGGTTTATTTTCGGATGAGGAATCCTATGACATAGCAAAATTAAACGAGCTACAAAGTCTGAATAAGAACGTTTATTATCAACTTTTCAGCAAGCTGGAATTTTGTTCTTCTTAAAAATTTGATGTCAATATATACAAATAACTAGTATGTCATTCATTATTGTTATTTTTCATTTACTTTGTGAATGCTGAACAGTATTTAGTTTTACATAAAAAAGAAGCTTTATGTTTTTTTTCTCATATATACAGGAAATAAAGAATCGGTGCCTTTACTTTTTATTATCGACTATCTTAACATTTAGTACAGTATATTTCTATTCTGAAAAATTCCTTTATCTTTTGACAAAATCTTTTATATTGCTAGATTTCCCAAAACATAGAGGATTTATTTTTACTGATATGACCGAAGCTTTATTTACTTACTTTTATATGTCTTTTTTAATTACTCTTCTTTTTTCAGTGCCTTTTTTATTATACAGCACTCTTAGCTTCTTAAAGGCAAGCTTTTATGACTTTGATTTTTCAAAAGTTTATAAAGAAATAACTTATTTTCTTTTATTGCATTCCTTTTCTTTTTGCTTATTCTTTTGTTTTATTATTCCAAAAGTTTGTCAATTTTTTCTGGGTTTTGAACAAGAAAATGGGGTTATTCTTTTGTTTCTTGAGGCTAAAATTTCATCTTTTTTAAATTTTTTTTTTCATTTCATTAACCTAAACTTTGTTTTAACTTCTTTAATATTTATTGCCTTTTTAGGAGTGAAAAAAAAATATTTAAGCTTTTCTTCAATAAAATCTTTACGGCAAAAATTTTTCTTTTTAAGCCTCTTACTTTCTGCTTTTATTTCGCCACCCGATATGCTATCACAAATTAGTCTCACCTTTCTTATTTTATTTTTATATGAAACTCTTTTCTTTTTCGCAATATTTCAAAAGAAAAAAAGTAATCATAAAAGTATAACGATAAAAGCACTTTTTACAAAATAATCCTCATTATTGGAAACCCGACACTATGAACAGTTTTTACTTATAATAAAAAAAGGATCCGCGATTATCGTAACCAAATAAGACAGGACTCATATCAAAATAAAAGAACCCTTAAATAAAAACATGACAAAAGATTACTTTAAAATTCGACCCGCTAAAAACAGAAAAAACGACTCCACCAACTCATTAACAGAAGTCGGGAAAAAAGGGTTTTTTTATAAAAAAGCATACAATTATGAACTCTAAAGTGGAATATATATTATCGAAAATGGACAATCTAGTTAATTGGGCTCGTAAGGGTTCCTTATGGCCTGTTACTTTTGGATTAGCTTGTTGTGCTGTTGAAATGATGCACGCAGGTGCAGCCAGATATGATTTAGATCGTTATGGGATAATTTTTCGCCCAAGTCCTAGACAATCTGATGTTATGATTGTAGCAGGGACTTTAACCAATAAAATGGCCCCTGCTTTAAGAAAAGTTTATGATCAAATACCTGAGCCACGTTGGGTCATTTCTATGGGTAGTTGTGCTAATGGGGGGGGTTATTATCATTATTCTTATAGTGTTGTTCGAGGGTGCGACCGAATAGTACCTGTGGACGTTTATGTGCCAGGATGCCCTCCTACAGCGGAAGCTTTACTTTATGGTCTTTTGCAATTACAAAAAAAAATTAAACGTAGTAAAACAACATTATTATGGTATAATCGTTAGTAAATAAAATTTCTTTCATTGAAGAAATAAAAACTACCCATTTGTTTTTAAATAAAATATTTTGGTGTAGATTATATTATAATCTGTAATAATATTTAATAAAAAGGTTATCCAAATGAAAATAAAAAAACTAGCCCATTTCTCAG
>Ga0307489_10002278_pt1 | contig 12841 bp, 18 predicted proteins | sample SB12metaG_FD_202247 | JGI IMG/M metagenome (GOLD analysis project Ga0307489, IMG submission 202247) | Sea-ice brine microbial communities from Beaufort Sea near Barrow, Alaska, United States - SB 1.2 | ecosystem: Environmental > Aquatic > Marine > Coastal | place: USA: Alaska | collected...
CCAAAAACACCGCCAATAGTACAACCTAACAGTCCATTAACCAGTCCTTGAATCACAAAAGTTAACATGATCAGTGACGAACTAGCGCCCATGGTTTTTAAGATAGCAATATCGCCTTTTTTATCATTCACCGCCATAATGAGTGTTGAAACAATATTAAAACTCGCCACAGCAATCACTAAAACCAACACGATAAACATCACCATACGAACCAGTTGAATATCGTTATAAACATGACCTTGACTTCGAGTCCAGTCATAAATATAAGCATAACTATCAAATTGATACGCAACTTCTCGCGCGACATCTTGTGCTTTAAAAACATTGGTGATTTTTAATCGAAAGCCCTGCACTTGTCCTGGCTGGTAAGACAAAACTTCTCTGGCATTTTTTAGTGACATATACGCTAAAGTATCATCAATTGTCCCGCCAAATTTAAAAATACCAACAATGGTCACATTACGTTTTATCGGCGCTGAAAATATATTTTTTTGTTGGCTGTCTTCATTTACTTTTGGTTGAGGTAATAGAATTTGTGCATTATCGCCAATGATCACATTTAATTTATTTGCAATACCAATGCCAATAACAACACCGAGCACATCATCACGCTCAAGATCTTGCCATTGCCCTTCGATCATAATACGTGTTATTGCAGATACTTGTTGTTCCAGTTCAACGTCAACACCTCTAATTTCTCCTATGCCTTTGAGATTTTTGCCATGCTGCATTACGCCAGTCATTTTTATTACAGGGGCTGCTGTTTCGACTTGAGGATGTTGAAGCACGCTTTTTATTTTTTCCTCCCAGTCAGTTACTGGTTCATTAACCGTGATTATCTCGGCATGGGGTACGACTGACAATAACCGCTGTGCAAGTTCTCTTTCGAAACCATTCATCGCCGATAAAACGACAATGAGTACCATGACACCTAAGGCAATACCTGCAGTAGATGAGGCAGAAATAAAGGAAGAAAATCCATTGCCATGACGACTTCGAACATATCTTATGCCTAAAAACAGACTTAAAGACTTAAACATTCACACTTTCCTGAGGGTGATTTTGTACTAAAGAGTCTTCTAATGGCATCAGTGTGCCATGTGCTAATTTTAACTGTCTATCCATTCTTGAAGCTAAAACCAAGTCATGAGTAACAATAACAAAACTAGTATTGACGGTCGCATTTAAAGATTTGAGCAATTGAAAAATTTGTTCTGCGGTATCAAAGTCTAAATTTCCTGTTGGTTCATCAGCTAACACCAGTGAAGGATTCGTTACTAACGCTCTAGCAATAGCGACTCGTTGACGTTCACCGCCAGAGAGCTCGGATGGTCTATGATGACCTCGGTGACTTAAACCCACTTTCTCTAACATTTCTTGTGCTACTTTCAGTGCTTTTTTGGGCTTATCTCCTCGAATCAACAGCGGCATAGCGACATTTTCTTCTGCTGAGAACTCCATCATCAAATGATGAAATTGATAAATAAAACCGATATGTTTATTACGAAAATTTGCCCGATCTTTCTCCGTTAATTGGTGGATATTAACTTCATTAATTAAAACCTCACCTGAACTGGGCTTATCAAGCGCCCCTGCGAGGTGGAGAAAAGTACTTTTACCACAACCTGAGCTGCCAACAACCGCCAATAATTCTCCAGTTTCTACAGTTAAATCAAGGCCATTTAATACGTTTGTTTCGATATTACCTTGATGATAAGACTTAGTCAGTTGATGACATTGTAAAACACTACTCATGTTAAATCTCCGATACTGAAAGTCAAATAAAAGGCTTGTTTATTCATTACGTAAAACCTCGGCAGGCTGAGTTGTAGAAGCTCGATACGCAGGATATAGAGTCGCAAGAAGACTCATGCTCAATGCTGAAAGGATAATAACAATAACATCACTGGTTTTTAATTCAATCGGCAATGCTTGCGCTGTATACCCAGCACCAAAGAAATTAAGGCCAAAAGTATCAATTATCATATTTATATTTAATGTTAGTGCTACACCTAACATAGTCCCCAATATAACGCCCCATAAACCATTAATCATGCCCTGAGTAATAAATATCTTAATGATATCGGTCTGATTCAAGCCTAGTGTTTTCAAAATACCAATTTCACCTTGTTTATCAATAACCACCATTACCAATGCCGAAATAATATTAAAAGTAGCCACGGAGATAATGAGACTTAGCATCAACCACATCATATTTTTTTCCATTTTCACAGCAGAAAATAAGACACCTTGGCTTTGTGTCCAAGTGGTAAATTCTAAATGGTGACCGAAGGTGTTAGCAAGTTGAGTAACAACTTGTTCCGCATTAAAAGCATCATCGAGGTATAAGCGTAATTGATTAATGCCATCACCTTTACGACGCAATAGTTTCGCGCCAAAATCGCTATGAACATAAACCATAGCGGCATCGACCTGTGAGCCGACATTAAAAATTCCTGTGATGGTAAAAGTACGCTGAACAGGAACACGCCCCATTGGGGTAAATACTGTTTTATTGAGTAAAACAATACGAATAGTATCGCCATAATCGACGTTGAGTTGTCGTGCTAAAGACTGGCCCAAAACTAAATTATACCGCCCTTGTGATAAACTGGCTAGACTACCAGCAACCATATGATTACTAACGACATTGTTAATTTCAAACTCAGGGATAATTCCGTGAATCAACACACCTTGCAGTGAATCACTTGATTGAATTAATGCCTCAGTTTCTAAAAAAGGACTGGCTTGAAGCACATGGGGTTGAGTCATTAATAACGTTCTTTGTTTCTCCCATTCAGGCATAGGTTTATTATCATTACTGATGATAATATGAGGAACTAAACCTAAAATGCGTTTTTTTAATTCACCTTCAAAACCATTCATCACAGAAACTACCGTGATCAATGAAGTAACACCTAATAATATGCCAGCGATGGAAAAAAAGGTGATAAAGGAAACAAATCCAGAGCGATTATGACTTCGACTGTAACGATGACCAATAAAAAGGCTTACAGGTTGAAACATGAATAATAGTGCAACTATGCTAAGTGATTAATTAAATTGTTATTTTTAAATTGATAATACAAACAGTTATACCCATAACATTATTCATCAAATTATTATTAAGCATATCATAACGATTCTAAGCCTTGATAAACATTATGTAAATAAAAGTGTTTTATAAAAAAATTCGTTTTAAACTAACACCGTAATCAATTATTTTTTAGAGATAATAAGTATGCCTATATCAGATAGAGAAAAAAAACTTAAGCAATTCAATGCGTTCTTTTCAATTAACCATAACTTTAACGTTAATGTAGCTGATATTGATAATCAATCATTACCCTCATTCGAACAGTTTATGCAAAAGATGCCCCTGCCTTTTAAAATAGCCGGTGATATTGCTCACATTGATCAAGCAGCACTTCGTCCTTTACAGGGTATTAGCAGTAATGCAGCTGGGCAACTTATTGAGTATTTACATCATCAAACTCAAAAAATAGATTTACTAATTGGTTATATCATTGGCCAACAAGATTTAGAAGAACATCGTTTTCAGGGAATTAATTTTGGTGGTGGTGGCTTGATTTTTCATTCGAATAAACCATTTAAATTAGGTCAAATGTTAGAGTTAAAAGTATTTTTAGAAAATAACAGTACTGCGGTATATTGCATGGGTGAAGTTATTGACACAAATACTAATAATGATGACGAGGTCACGCCAATAAAATCAAAAATTTATGAGGTAAAAGTTACTTTTCATTATATCAAAGAAGATGATCGAGAAATATTGGTAAGAACAAGTTTGCATGAGCAGTCTAAACAATTACAAGCGTTAGCTAAGAGTCGAATAAGGAATAAGGAAAAATGACAAATAAACTAAAACCCTTTTATATTTATTTGACTTAGCCCCCAATGATGCTGAACAATTAGCATGAGTCCCTCAAAGGTTTTAGAGAATTAATATGACACTTTCTATCTTAGCCATCATTGTGCTTATTTTAGCCATGATAATTTCTGGCTTAATGGTACTTAAAAAATCAGCGAAAAAATTTAATTTATCAGACCAGGAATTACAGAGAATAAAAAAAAGAAACTTAGCCTTAGATAAAAAGGATCAAAAAGACAATGTATAGCTCAACATTCAGATGCCAAAAATCAGCTAGCCTAACTCCGGTATAATGTTTTAATTAAGTGATACCCGAATTTAGTTTTAACAGGACCATGTACTGTTAGTATCGCCTTTTTAAAGACAACATTATCAAACGCCTTTACCATTTGTCCCGGGCGAAACTCGCCAAGATCTCCGCCCTTCTTTTTAGAAGGACAAAGTGAAAATTTACGGGCGAGCTTTGCAAAGTCCGCCCCATTGTCTAATTGTGCTTTTATCTCATTTGCTTGTTTGTCCGTTTTAACTAAAATATGTAATGCACAGGCAACTGCCATGTTTACTTTCCTTGACTGTTATAATCATTTAATTATAACAGTATAAATTTAAAGATGTCCGATGACATTTTATGTCGACCTTTGCTACAATAACTTAAAATTAAATCCTACTGTTATTTTTGAGGTTTTTATGTCGTCAATACAATATCTTTTTGATAAAAATTTACAATGGGCAGAAAAAGTAAAAAGAGAAAGTCCCGATTTTTTTAAAAACCTTTCTGAACAACAATCACCTAAATATTTATGGATTGGCTGTTCAGACTCTCGAGTACCGGCAAACAGTTTGATGGGTATGGCCCCTGGCGAAGTATTTGTCCACAGAAATATTGCTAATCAGGTTATCCATACGGACTTGAACTGTTTATCTGTCATCCAATACGCTGTTGATATATTAAAAGTCGAGCATATTATTGTTTGTGGTCATTATGGTTGTGGTGGTATCAGTGCGGCTTTAGATAATGAAAGCCATGGTTTAATTGATAATTGGTTGCAACATATAAAAGACGTTTATCGTTTTCATCAACAACGACTTGATAGTATTGATGACATTACAGAGAAAACAAACTTAATGTGCGAACTCAACGTGATTGAACAAGTAGCCAACGTCTCGAGTAGCACTATACTTAAAAGAGCTTGGGCTAATAATCAAAATATTACCGTTCACGGTTTCATCTATAAACTACATGATGGTGTTCTAAATGATTTGAACGTCTCGGTAAGTCAATAAATACAAATAGGTAATTCCCATAATTGATTAAAGCGACTTCACCCAAACGCATTAGAACTTTTGTGAATGCAAATATCTTGCTGCGCCTATACCCAGGGTGTTCAATTTAGTTTCGGACAATGTATGTCATGTGCCAAAGCTAACTATCGTTTCTATATCTTTTTCTATGTTTTTCGAATAAACAGCTTTAACAATTGAATTAAATTTTTGTTAAACTGTGTATTTAACATTTGTATGAGTGGAAGTGATGGTTAATAAACTAATGATTAAGCTGAAGATTTGAGTAAGATTTAAAAAAATATACATAGCCTTGTTATTTTTTTAGCCACTTATACATGACCAAGGCATCTTCAAACCATTTACAAGATGATTAAATGTTTTTGGAAGTTCGCCAACAGTTTCAAAACCAAGTTTTTTCCAAAGACGAATAGCACCGTCGTTACTCGATGCGACGAAATTGAATTGCATAGCTTTATAACCTAGCTCTCCTGCAATTCTTTAGGAGTGTTCACACATAAATGTTGCAAGCCCTTAACCTCTAGCACTAGGGGAAACAATATAGCCACAGTTACACACATGGCTTCCGGGCCCAGCTTGATTTGTTTTTAAATAGTAGCTTCCTAATATTTCATTATTTTTTTCGAATAAATAGGTTTTACGAGGTAAATCCAGTCAAATAGTTTCTGCTTGCTTTTTAGTTATATCTATTTCATAAGCATATGTTAGCCCAGCAGCAACTATCTCATGAAAGATAGGCCATATTGCATCCCAATCTTCTTTTGTATCTTCTCTAATGTTCATCGGCATAGCTCCTCAGAAAACATAAAGCACAAATAGTGGACTGAGTAATACTTGCTAGAATGTGAAACTAAGTAAGCGTTACGTAGTCCTTTTTATTTTATTTTATTTTATTTTATTTTTAAATTACAAATGCAACGATAATTGCTGTTACCGCTAATATACTGTACTCCGGCGTTCCAGTTGGTACTTTGGAGATCACTAAAAAACAAATAAAAGCCAACGTAAATAATATAGCACTACCAACGAATACCCCAATTAATGTATGCCCCATAATTAAGCCAACAATGGCTAAAGAAATACTAAATAGTAAGGCCGAAAAGTAAGGTTCCTTCTTCACTAAATATAATTTATATGACAGAGCTAACATCAAAAGTTTGACAATAAAAAAGAGCATGAACATACCTTATAAAATAACGCCACGTTAAGCGGCAAAAATTTATTTGCTAAAATGTGAACAAAGTGTGTCAACCAACAGTTATTTCTAAGGTTGAACGCCTTGTTATAAGTAAATTTAGATAAACTGCTTTAACTGTTATCTATAAGACTTTTAATTTCAGCCCGTAAACGGATTAAAGAATCTAAGTGGTTATCTGACGACTTCCTCCCTATTTCTTCAGCCTGCCTAGATTGAGAAAATTTAACAATATTTAAGGCCATATCTATTTTTTTCAGTAAAGCAAAAACATCATCTGGTATTGGATTAATCCATTGTAATGAAGATGATAAATCCTCGGTTCCACTTTTAGATAATAACTTTATTAGTTCATCAGAATGCATAAGTTACCTTTACTTATAAAGCCTCACATAAGAGGTAAATAATAGTTGGTTAGGATAAGCGACTAAGGAGTAAAAACCAACGCTACTTATTCGTTTGTACGCCTTGTTGGTAATATTAGGCTGTAAACCCTTGGTTTATTTTAGTGTTGTTACCCTCAAGTTCAGCCCAGTAATGCACCCTTATACCATCACGCTTCTTACGAATGATATAAGTACTACCAACTTCCGCATTAAAAAGAACGCAACCTTCTGAAGTTATCTGGCCATTTAAATAATCCACTTTAACGTTACTTTCACCTTCAAGAAGCCGAGTTTCTTCTGGATATCCTTTGAAAAAGTCACCTGCAGCTTTACCATTTATTGTATTGATATAAAGGCGCTCATCAAGCACTACAAATATACCGTGAGCATGTACGGGATCTGTTTTTAGTAAAGCTGAATTATTCGAAGTTACCCCTTCTGGTTTATATGTTGTTGATTGGCAACCAACCAAAAAAGTAGATAACACCAGTAATGTAATTGTAAATACTTTATTTATTTTTAACACCTAATTCAGAGATATTACTAACGCCCGCTTCAGCGGAAAATATAGTTGGTCAAAATGTTAAACGGAATAAAAACAACCAATTGATTTTTTCTGTCTCAAGCGCATGTTAGCACTATATTATACTTAGCTATTTTTATTACCAAACGATTTTATCAAACTTGAAATATATAAAATAAAACAAAAAAATAAAAACTGGTTTTATCCAGTCTATTGATTGCTCACTATGAACTATTAAATCATAAATAAATAAATATGCCTGCCGTAACACTAAAACTTTCTCAAATTTCATCTTTCATATAAATAAACCTGCTCTAGTGCTAATGCCTAAACAAGGGGCTAAAATGGAGCAAAGCGAACAACCCGCTGTTGTTAATCCTGTTAATTTGCTTATTATATACATTCCTATTTTCTATATTTTTGTAAAATAACACTAAGTTGATTAGAAACCTTGTAACATTCAACTTGTTTTTTACCTTTTGATTTTTTACAACCAGTCAACCTTTTAGGTTCATTGCCTGGTAAGGGGTCATCGTAAATAACAGATTTAACCAATTCAATATCAGCTTTAGTCCCACTTTCAGTGAAAGATTCGATATCTTCATCTAGATTTTTAGGCGGACTTACTATCCATAGCCATTCCAAGTAACGTACAGCCTTGAATTGAAGAAAGTAACGTTAGAAGTAATAGTTTAGTTTTCATAGGTTGAATCCATAACGATGAGTATAACGCCTTATCAGGTGTAAATTACAACTAATTCATGAAATTAGCTTCTAAGTCTAGAAGATATAAGTACACTTCTGGTGAAAAAATTATACATTATTTTCTTCAATTTGTTTGATTGCCATCTCAATATCTACAGACTCTATAAATGTAGAAGCGTACGTCTATGCTTTTACTACTTTGGAAGATTCCAGTTTATAAAACGTTAAGCGATGGTTATGGTTCGCTAAAATGTAAAGTGAAGCGGAACTAACCAACTGTTACTTGCCCGGTTTGAAAAGCTTATTAGGCTATTTTTAATCATAACATTGTATTTTACCGACACTAACAAAGCGGCTTGGTTTTAACATTAACATCCCTGTTGCAGGCTCTCCTATTATGTATGCAGGTTCGCTAGTTTCAAGCTCTGTAATATTATTGTGCCTTGACTTTAAAAAGGTCATTTTTTCGAAAGTATTATTTGCGGTTTCAACCAAAGTATCTTTATCGCAGCTCATGCTTACAGTTGAAATATGAATATCTAAAACTTTAAATTCGCTGTCTAAAATTAACCTAACAGGAAAGCTCTCTTTTGTGTAAGTTACAGAATATACTCCACAATGCTCACCGACCTGTGAGGGAGAATCAAATTTATAATAGTCGCTAGGCAAGAGTTTCATTCCTAAATATATCGGTTTGAAGCCAATTCTCTCATTATTTTGATACATCAAATCTAAAACTGGGCAACTATTTTGAGAAAGTGACAAATTAGAAAAAAACAATATTGATAAGAATAATAGTTTCATATGCTTCCTGTCGATTGAATAGCCTAACGCTTTACTAAGCGGCGAAAAATAATTGGCTAAAAGTTACTCAAACGAATGCTAGCCATCCGTTTGAGTAACTTTTAGGCGAAGAGAACACCCCAAAAGCCAACAATCAAGTTTTGAACGTTTTCCATATTGCCTTAACCTTATTAATGGCATCACGTTCAATTTTCATCAGAGGATCCTCCTCTCCTATTTTAGGTCCTCGAAACATTAATTGAGCAAAGTTAATTACTTCTCGTTCAGTTTTGTTAATCTTTGGATATTCTGCGACTTTTTGCTCATTCATGTTTTGTTCCTGCATTAAAGTATGAGTAGAAATTTCAAATACAGCAGCAAGGCATTTTAATGATTCCAATCCAACTTTCTGCCCACTCTCAATTCTCTGGATCGTCCGAGTGCTTAATCCTGAATATTGGGCAAGTTGATCCTGTGACCATTCCTTTTCTAATCGACGTTGTTGAATATTCATCTATGTCCCTTTTACTGTGACTACCTTTATGACACTTTTTGAACAGTAATAACACGACATTATAGTGACAAAAGCTATTTTGTCGGCGACAACTAGCGATATATTCGCCTAACGCCTCATTAGCTAACGCATAACGGTTTGCTTTATTTTTTCATTTTTCTTTTACAAAAACAATGACAACCGTTATGCGTTAGCGTTTGACGACTTGTTATAAATACTATTTCTACTTAGATAAAGAGATTCTGCTCTAATTCTAAAAGACGTTTTTTCAATGGTAATCCGCCACCATAACCAACAAGCTCGCCTTGACTACCGATGATGCGATGACAAGGTATTATAATCGCTAACCCATTTGCACCATTAGCATTGCCAACTGCTCTCACCGCACTTTCATTTCCAATTAATAAAGCTAAATCTTGATACGTTGCTGTTTCACCGTATTCCACTTTATTTAGTGCGCCCCATACCGATTTTTGAAAATCCGTACCAACCATTAATAACGGAATATCAAATACGTTACGTTCACCAAGAAAGTATTCTTCAAGTTGAGTCTTTGCACATTCTAAAAGATCATCATTTTTTTCTACAAATGATGAATTAAGACCACGCTGAATACTATTATCAACGGAGCCTCTCATTTTGCGATACCGAAAATCACATAAACAAAGCTTACCTTTGTATGAACCAAGTACAAATTCGGCATAAGGATGTTTAAAGTATTGAATATTAATTTGAGTCATTGAATACCCTTGTTTTAAATAACTTACCCGAATTATAACGCCCCACTAAGAGGCAAAAATTGTTGGTTATAATAAGTGCACGGAGTGAACAAAAAGCCAACTGTTTTTTGTCCTTGTTGATTTTGTTGTTAGGGCCAAACTTTTTCCCTCGCACAGTGTTTTTCAAAACTAGAATCTACATCTTCAAGACTAAATTTAAAATCCATTTGGACTAAGGTTAAAACGGGTTGATTAGTTATATTTTCCTTTGTAGGTTTATATTTAAAAGTTGTTAATGCGGCTTGAGCACTTTCATCAAATAACCTTTTAGGATAAGACTTATTGACTTTATATCCTTGTACTTCCCCTTTTTCATTTATAGTAACTCAACGCATCCAGATTTTTTTGCATTGCTGCTTTCATTGGATATTTTGGATTAACTCTTTCATTTATCTTCCAATATGTATCGAAAATACTTTGGTCATAATCATTTGTTAAATCTAAATACTCTTTTTTTCTAGCTTAGTGTTTATAGATGAGCAGGACATTAATGATAAGGATAATATTAGTAATGGATTCTTCATTTATCTCTTCCTTTAGATGAATATGTAACAGATTAGAATTTTAGCCCTAACGCCTTATGAATGGGCACAGTTTACTGCGTCCCAATTGCTGAATATGTTAGGTTTTAATTGCCTGGGTTAACAGAGATTTTAATTGACTCTTTGCAAATGTGTTCGACTGATGAGAGCTTATTCATTAGTAAAAAACCTTCATTTAATATTTCGTCAAATAATTCCACATCTTCTTTGTTAAATTCTGGATGAGCCTCAATGAGGCCTTTAATATATTGAAGTTGATTGAGCAAGTTGTAGATTATGTGCTGCGAACTGTGAATGGTAGCCAAATAAATCTCTTTTTTTTCTTTCTCGACACTATCTTTAAGATCAACGATTTCTTTGCTGTGAGCTTTCCATTTGAATACTAAAATTGCCGTTACCCATACCGTGAAGATAGCCAAAGCACGATTAAGGAAGACCTTCGATTCGTCACCACCAGCAGGAGAAAAGTGGTACCCTAGAGCAACCATTATTGAACAAATAACAGCGAAGTATATGACAGAACTTTGCTTTGTAGCCCAAAGGGTAATGAGTATAACGGTGATGTATGGGGCTCCCCCTGCAACACCTAAAGGTAAATTGATATCAATTACAAATATTAAAATAGCGATACCCAAACAACTGATATAAATTTTCAGATCTTGAGAGCTCAAATTTCCACGTCCTATTTTGAGATATTAGTTGAAGTTAAACCTAAAACCCCGTTAAGGGCCAAATTGTAGTTGGCTAAAATGTGAAGCTGAGCGGAGCAGAACCAACCAACTACAATTTGTCCCGTTTGAACAGCTTGTTATACGTTGATTACAATTTACGCTTGTTGGTTTTAGGATGACCGTTTATGGAGTGGCTTAAAAATACCAACCAAAAAAGCAAGCTCCAATAAAACAGCTAAAACAATAAAGGCAATTGAACCAATAGCACTACCAATAAAATAACAAACTAGTGCTAAGCAAATCAAAGCGCCTAATAATAAATACTTACCTAATTTACTCATATTTCCTCCCTCTTAGAGCCAAAACTAAACTCAAAAACGTATAACGCCACGTTAAGCAGCCAAAAGTTGTTGGCTAAAATGTTGAACGAAGTGAAAACAGCCAACTATTTTTTGTCCGTTTGAATGGTTTGTTAGGTAAAACTTGCACCTATAATCATTGTTATATGTGCAATCATGTGTGCACCTATGGCACATTCTAAACCCCGTTTCCAATATAAATAACCTGCGATAAATCCAAAAGCTGCGTTACCTAAAACAATATAAGCAATCAATGGAACAGTAACTTCAGGCGATAATGCAAAAACCACAGGCAAATGACCAAGACCAAATATTAAAGCAGATACAATAATTGCAAGAATATAGTTGTGCGAACGAATATCAGAACCGTTTTTTTGAGTTAGACGATATGCTGCCCAAACGAAAAATGACATTAAGCCCCAACGAATAAGTAACTCTTCGGTAATGCCACCGTATAAAATTTTGCTATACCAAGGTGGAATTAGCTTTTCACCAGCACTTAAAAATTCAGCTGGAAGATAACTAGTTAATGTACCAAGAAATACAAGTATAAAAACACCACCGATGATACCGCCTATTAGTGCTGGTATTATTTGTGGTTTTAATTCTTTGATAGCATTTTCTGAGCGAGCTAAAGCAAAAATGACAGGAGCTGATAACCCTACTTTTTTGGAAAAAACGGATCCAAGCAAAATCATTAGTAGCAGTAACACAGAAGACTGTGCAACAGAGATAAGTTGAATAATTTCTACTGAAAAAGGCAATGCCGCTGATTGTAATGCTAATAATTGTGGAATTAAAGGAACAATAGATGCTATTCCCAAGAATCCAAGGGTAAACATTAAAAGACTAGGTTTTATATTCTTGACGATACCCATTTACACGAAACTCCTTGGTTTGCCTAACGCCTAAATAAGAGACAAATAATAGTTGGCTAAAATAAGTGACGAAGGAGCAAATAGCCAACTGTTATTTGTCCTATTTGAATGGCTTGTTATGTGTTTGATCTTAAGTTTTCAACTACGGCTTCTGCATTGCCTTTACGGGCTGCGTCGGCTACCTCTTTAGTTACGACAGTTTTACCGACAGGTGCAATTGAGATACCAGCAAGCTTTAAGTGTTGTAATGCGAATGGAATACCAATAATCGTTATAAAGCATACTATAGCTGAAAACACATGACCTAATGCA
>Ga0307489_10002279_pt1 | contig 12835 bp, 17 predicted proteins | sample SB12metaG_FD_202247 | JGI IMG/M metagenome (GOLD analysis project Ga0307489, IMG submission 202247) | Sea-ice brine microbial communities from Beaufort Sea near Barrow, Alaska, United States - SB 1.2 | ecosystem: Environmental > Aquatic > Marine > Coastal | place: USA: Alaska | collected...
AGTATAAAAAAATAGGATGTCGTTCGACTTCAAAGGGACGAGGTTCACAGTGCGGTGCTTGACGTGGCAAGCGATATCTGCCCGGCCCGACCCCATGGCGCTGTTTGAAGCGCTCGGATCCCGGGCTTTGAAGCAGATGGCCGCCAAGGGGGATGGGGAAGCGCTGTTCAGCCAGGGCTGCCTGTTAGTGAGTCGAGCAGACGGGGTTCCGGGCACACCTCTGGGCGCGAGCGGCAAATACAGGCCTAGCACTCTGCACCGCAGGATTTCGGGTGGCTCACCAGACCGAGACGCGTAGATGTGGTAAACTGAAGACCAAGTGCTTTATTTGCGGGTGCTGACCCTGTGCGGAGGAGGGCATGGCGCTTCTGGAGAAGGCGGCAGGGCAAGGGCACGCGTACGCTATGTTTGAGTTGGGAAGTCTTCACAACACGAGAAAGAATACGAGCAAGCCGTGGAGTGGTACACCAAGGGCGCCATGGCCGGATTGCCAAAATCGATGTTCTGCCTCGGCAGCTGCCTCGATGCAGGGAATGGCATGGCGGCCCCGGACTCCCCGATGGCGGCGGACTGGTACAGGCAAGCGGCGGACGCGGGCCACGGGGGCGCAGCGTTCAACCTCGGCACGATGTACGTTGTCGGCCGCGGCAGGGCCTGGCAGACCATGCCTGCCTTGTCACCACACATGTTAGTCCGTCGTGTCTTCATTTGAGCGGTATCACGTGACGTGACGAGCATCATCTGCCAGGCCCTAGGGCGCGGCGTCACGCGTAGCAAGCGGCGGGCGATGCAATGGTTGCGCAAGGCCGCAGAGAACGGCCTCGTCGAGGCGTGCTTGACACTCGCCACTCGCATGTACATGGACCAGCCCTACGCCCGCGAAGCTGGGCACGTGCGGGATGCCGCCGGTGTCGCCAAGTCGGCTGGGGTCATGGAGGTTCACGACGTTTCCCCAGATGTCTTGACCGGCGTGACGCACTGGCTGCGGAAGGGAGGGTTTAATACAGCCAACAAGCTCGACTTGTTCCGCAGAAAATAACTGGAGGGGTCTGCGTATTGCTGGAACGAAGGGTGCGAGGTTGTGGGCCAGATTAAGGAATTCAAGGTTTGCCCGCAGTGCAAAACCGCCCGGTACTGCGGCGACGCCTGTCAGAAACGGGACTAGACAGCGGGTGGGCACAAAGAAAAGTGTGGCAAACTAGAACAGGCGCATTCGTAGTGGCCGGACCGTACTGTAGTCTAGTTGTCTACGACGTTGGCTGGCTGAGGTGCTGACCGCGGGCTCAAATCCCACCATGAGCGCCCGCGCCGTACCACGTACAGGCGAGGGCGAGGCCGAGGCGAGGCGAGGCATACGGCGTCCCCCCACCGGATCTGCGCGAAATGGCAACTCATTATGAAATTGTATAAAGCAAATCTTGACAGCAGTTCATCGCATTTTAGTTTCAAGAGCGGAAACAGGCGCTATCAACACCATTTCAATGGATGAGTTGCTGCGTTGACATGCGTCATCGGCAGGAAACGGCAATCGAGTGATGTACCAAGAGTTTGAACTTGGGTATTTGGCATTTGGTCCCGTGCACCAATAATGACGACGGCGGGGAGGAGCTCTGGCGCCCTGCAACGCCGGCACCGCACACGCGCACGTAGGCGTGATCACTTGCAAGTTGTGCCAGGGTTCGTTCGTACTACAATGATAGTGCGAGTGCATCGGGTATGCCAGTGCGTGTGGGACCTTCTGCCGAGTTGTTATGATTTGGCAGCCTCCGCTACTACCCATGCCCCCGCCGCTGCTCAGGGCGGGCACCACAGTCGTGTTGAAATGGGCGCGGGTGCACGGTTGCCCGTGGGACGCGACGACATGTTCGTGGATGATCCGTGTGTATGCTGAGTCTCTCAAAAGTACCACCAGCTCTAGTAGAGTAAGACGGAGGCGGCTATTCATTTGGTAGATGACATGTTCATCATCTTTCTCAACTCATATTCAACGAGCCCCAACACCCAAGGCACCTACATGGCGAGCATGAGGCCATAAGCCAGCCCCGCCCACCAGACCAACCCTGGGATGAATGTGGTTCAGACATGTATCCCGTTGTATTTACCCCCTAACTACCTAAAGCCAGGCGGCTCAATGATAAAAGCTGAAAGCGGAAGTAGCGTAGGGATAAGGCCCTGCCGTCGCGGTCGATGCAGAACGTGCCGTCGGCGTTGATGCGCGCATCGTCGCGGCCGGAGAACATGGCGGTCAGGAAGGTGTCGGGCACGTAGGTCAGGGTCTGCAGCGACGTTTCAAACCGCCCCCGCCCCACGTTGAGAACGATCCAGTTGCTATCGAAGGTGTGCGTCCTCTCCATCGCGGCCTTCTCCGCGTCCAACGCCGCGCGCTCCGCCGAAGCCACTCGTCGGATGTCCGCAGCCTTGGTCGCCGCGCCCTCCTTCACCTTTGCCGCCGCCGCGTCTGCTTCCGTACGGACCACTTCCACCTAGTTCAGCTTTCCTCTCAGCTCTCGCTCGCTCCTCCAAGCTCTCCTCGTCCCGCTTACGCTTGGCCCCCGCCGCCGCCTGGAATACCGCCAGAGCGTCGACACTGGCGGTCGTGGCATCGTGCAGTGCCTGCTCTTCGTCCGTCATTTCGGAGTTGACGGGCATGGAGGCCGCAGTGGGAAAGAGGGGCGAGTGGCAGTGGGCGTGCGGGGGCTGCATAAGTGTTGTGTGGGTTGGAGAGGAGAGAGCACATGACTGGTAGGCGACACGTGGCCGAGGGGTGCCCACGTTTCCTGGTGTGGCCGAGAAGAGAATTCACCGTTTCCGAGGAAACTGCGAAGGCTGAGTCGTTGTATTCTAAGGCTCGGGTGAAGACGCGTCACTTTTCTTTACGCCGCCTTCCGCGCGCACACGCTGGAACCGCGTCTTCGTCCGACCCACTGCGTGCGCAAGTATATCCATGTCGTCTTCTTCTTCGTCCCCCGCGCCCGGCGGCGGGCCCGAACCCTCGCCCTCGCTCGCTGGTCTATCGCTATGTTCTCAGATATCAGACGGTGTTGGTGGGGGCCGCGGTGGGGGTGACGCCTCGGGAGCCTCGGAGCTGCCGCTGCCGGCGGTGGGCACGCGCGTGCGGTGCAAGGGCCTGACGGGCGCGGCGGAGTTGAACGGCTGCCACGGGCGCGTGGTGAGCCACGAGGGCGCGCGGGCGAAGGTGCAAATGGACGGGCCTGCCGGCCGCGTCGTTGGCGTGCGGCCGCAGAACCTGGTCGTTCACGTCGGACTGCTCGACGTTCTCGAGGCCCTGCCCGATCTCGTCAGGGAGGAGGTGTTTCGGCGGCTGGACCCCACGGACCTCGTGCTGGTGCGACGGGTGAATCGCGGCTTCAGGGCGGCGGTGGAGTCCTCATCCGACCTCCCGCGCGCGGGCTTCAGCGAGGGGGTGCCGCTCGAGGTCGACGGGTTTGTCAGGTCCGTCGAGCTGCTGGCTTGGGCAAAGGAAAACGGGTACCCGTGGGTTGCGGGGACATGTTCATGCGCAGCTGGGGTCGGGAACCTGGCGGTGGTGCAGTGGGCGCGAGAGCACGATTGCCCGTGGGACGTGTCGACGTGTTCATTCGCCGCTCAGGGCGGGCACCTGGATGTGCTTAGGTGGACTCTGGAGAACCGGGGGACGTGTGGCACGGGGACGTGTGCCGCCGCCGCTCGGGGCGGACAGCTGGAGGTGCTGAAGTGGCTGCGGGCGCACGACTGCCCGTGGGATAAAATGACGAGTCATTACGCCGCTCAGCGTGGGCACTTGGCTGTGTTGAGGTGGGCGCGGGAGCATGGTTGCCCGTGGGATGCAGAGACGTTCTGTTATGCTGTTGGGGGCGGGCACCTGGAGGTGCTGAAATGGTTGCGGAAGCACGATTGCCCATGGGATGACAGAACATGTGCCGCAGCCGCTTACAGCGGAAACCTGGAGCTGCTAACGTGGGCGAGGGAGCATGCCTGCCCGTGGGACGAGATGACATGTGCATGCGCCGCTGAGTTTGGGCACCTGGAGGTGCTGAGGTGGGCACGGGAGCACCACTGCCCGTGGGATGAGAGGACGTGTGCTGCCGCTGCTGTGGGAAATCTGAATGGGCAGCAGTGGGCGAGGGAGCACGACTGCCCGTGGTTCGAGACGGCGTTTGCCGCGGCCGCTGAGGGCGCGCACCTGGAGGTGTTGCAGTGGGCGCGGGAGCACCACTGTCCGTGGGATGAGGCGACCTGCGCCGCCGCCGCTGAGTTCGGGCAACTGGAGGCGCTGAAGTGGGCGCGGTTGCACGGCTGCCCGTGGGGCAAAGGGACGTGTGAGAGCGCCGCTCGGGGCGGGCACCTGGAGGCGCTGCGATGGGCGCGGGAGCACGATTGCCCGTGGGATGGAGATGTCTGTATATTCGCCGCTCAGGGCGGGCATCTGGAGGTGTTGAAGTGGGCGCGGGCTCAAGGCTGCCCGTGGGATGAGAGGACGTGTCACTACGCCGCTCAGCACGGGCACCTGGATGTGTTGAGGTGGGCGCAGAAGCACGGGGGCCTGTGGGATGCAGACACATGCGCTTACGCAATTGGGGGCGAGCACCTAGGGGTCCGTGGGGTCCGTAGCGTTCTAGGGGTGTTGATATGGTTGCGGGAGCACGACTGCCCGTGGGATGAGAGGAACGCGTTGTGCCGCGGCTGCTGTGGTCGGAAACCTGAATGTGCTGCAGTGGGCGAGGGAGCACGACTGTCCGTGGGATGAGTCGGTGTGTGCCGCGGCCGCTGAGGCAGGGCACACGGAGCTGCTGCAGTGGGTTCGGGCGCACGGCTGCCCCGGGTAGCCCTTGACACGCCGCAACCAACGTCACCCACACACCGAGTGCAAGCACACTGGTGTAATAACTATCCAGCATCCGCAAGAACAACCGCCGGCGCGAACGACGTTAAGAAACACGGAAGCCACCTCCAAGCTCGAGCGCGTGTTGTGGTCCTAGACAAACTATGCGCTCACTACCGCGTCGTCGTGACGCCGTTGTAACAAAACAATACACGATGAAGGGAACTTTGGAGACGCCCACGATAGGTTTGCAAAGCGTGCTTTAGCGGCCGCTCCAGCAAGGGACGCATTCGCCTTGGAGTATGTTGCTGTTGTATCGTTATCATACGTGAGTCCTCTACCCATCTGTCTACAGTACACTCCTTTGCACCTTAGTGTCTTCTCTCATATCTCCTGGCTCTACGTTATACTACGTACTGAGCAGGAATCATGACTACGGATTCATCTCACGGGGGCCAAGGCGGAAGCCTGTTGCCTCCTCATACACGCTGACGCCACGAGGGCCGCTCGCTTCGGGCACCTGGGCGACCCTGTTATGAAAAAATGTGTCCCTACAGTACGGTTGAAATAATTAAACGAATAATTGAATGCTTGTCTGTCTACATGGGTGGTGCAGCATAGGCCTCGACGGCGGCGCGCAAGGCCCCCCGCGCGGCGCCCTCCTCCTCCGTCAGCGGCGTCACGTCGTGCGCCGCCACCTCGCTGCGCCGCCACAGCGCGGCGAGCACCTCCGCGGGCCAGGGGCTTACACTCGTCCACTTTTCGGCTCAACGTAAGCACATTTTGTGGGGTACGTTGGGTGCATGATCTTCCCCGAGTCTATTAGACAGGGGGACACGGGGACGTGTGACCAAAACGGCTTAGGTTGAGCTGAATAGTGAGCGAGTGTAAGCCCCTGCCGCGGGCCCAGCGGCGGCCACCAGCGCCGCCTCCGCCGCCGCCCACGCCGCCTCCACCGCCGCCAACGACTCCGCGTCTTGAGGCGACGGCCACGCCGCGCCCAGCACACCGCGCCGCGCCGCCGCCGGCAACCACGCCCAAGAACCATCGCCTGTCGAGCCACCACCGCTACCATCACCGCTACCATCACCGCTACCATCACTGCTACCACCCCCCCTACCAAACCCGCTACCACCTCCGCTACCACTACCGCTGCCCCCCGCCCAGAGCTCTTCCGGCGCTACACCCAGACCCAGGGCCTGACAATCGTCCCCACTGCAGCTCAACTGCCATAATTCTTTGAGTGGTGAGTAGCTTGAGGTGAGGTTTATCGTTTCAGGTGCAGTGGACAATCCAGCTGAGAGTTGAGCTGCCGAGAGGGAACGATTGGCCAGGCCCTGCCCGGACCCCAGGGGTGATGCGTCCACGGCTCCGGCGCCAAAGGGTCCCCCGCAACAGCCCCGCCCCCGGCCCCGGCCCCAGATGCGGCTCTGGCTGCTGCTGCCGCCGCTGCCGCTGCCGCTGCCGCCGCCACGTCGGTCAGGCGCGCCTCCAACGCCCCTGCAGCGCACGAGAGCAGTGCGGCGCGGGTGCAGAGCACGCGCGCTATCGCCTCCCACCACCCGCCGCCCCCCTCCGCCCGTCCCCCCCCGCCACCCTCCTCACCCAACGCGTGCAGCACACACGCCACCGTGCGGCAGTCCCACACGAAGCGGTCCCGCCACGCGCGCGACGGCGACAGTCGCAGGTACAACCCTGCAGCTGCCGCGCCACCCAGCTCGGCCATCGAACAGGGGCTGACACTCGTTCGCTTCTCAGCTCAACCAAAGCCGTTTTGGTGATACCTCCCTGTGTCCCCCTGTCTAATAGACTGGGGGGAAATCATGCACCCAACGTATCCAACAAAATGTGCTTACGTTGAGCCAAAAGGTGGACGAGTGTAAGCCCCCGCCATGGACGCCACCGCCGTCGAAGGAAGCGTCGACGCCAGCTCATGGGTGAGGCGCGTGGCGCCCTGCGCCAGCACATTCCGCCACGTGGCCAGATGCGGCGAGCACCTCGGAGCGTTAGGCATCGCCTCGGGTTTGCGGTGGAAGCCCCACGTCTGCGCCGCCGCGCCCTCCACCCAGAGCCTGCCCACTCGTCCCCTGACTGTTTGCTCGTAGTGTACCAGTGTGGATCCTGGACAAAACGGGTCAAATGGCAGGTGGGCGGGAGCGGCGTGCAGGGGTGCGCTCATGTCGTGTCATCTTTAGCATCTAGCTAGGATAGCGCGCGTATACTCTGTACTGAGATAAGCGCTGTAAAAGAATAGCGGCGTGCAGGGCCGTGCCTGGAGTGCGGTGGCCGCCGGCACCAGCCAGGCGCTCACCGCGCGCGCCTCCGCGCACCAGGGCCGCACCTCACTGTATTTTTGAGCTGGCACTTTAAGCCGTTTGTCCCTGATACCACTCGATTTATCCCATGGCAGATGGGCTTCACCTGAGCATTATTTTCAGCAGGCACTCTGAGCCGTTTGTCCCTCGCCTGGTGCCACTCGGGTTATACACCTCAAAAACTCTGAAGGTGAGCTGAACGAAAGTACTGAGATGACAAGTGTGGCCCTGCCGCGGCGGCGGAGAGCAATGACAGGCGCGAAGCAGCGTGATCGGCGGCGGCGGCGGCGGCGCGTAGCGGCGGGTGCGCGGGGCACACCGCGCTCCGCCCCTGCCCCGCGCTCCGCCCCACCCCTGCCCGCGCCGCCGCCGCCAGCCCCGCCATCGCCGCGCTACCCGCCGCCGCGGTGTTGCAGGCCACGGTGTAGGGGCGCGAGTTCAAATTGAGAGCTAAACTTGAAAGCAGTTTATTGTGTTTTGGTTTCAACCCCTGAAATTAGGCGCTTTCAAGTTTCAACTTGGGAATGAATTTGCACCAGCCCACCATGCACGCCGCGGAGAAGGTGAGGACGGGCGGGGGCTCGCGGCCCAGGGCGCGGCCGGTGGCGCCTCGGTCGACCGCCGTACGGCGCCCCAGGGCGTCGATGCGGCCCTCAAGTGCGGCGCTGACGGCGGCGCCGACGGCGGCGCCGACGGGCGCGACGGCGTTTACGACGGCGGCGCGTTCGTCCCAGGCGCAAGACGGCAGCGCGGCGACGGCGGGGAGGAGGCGGAAAAGCTCGGCGAGGGCGGCGCCGCACGTGGCGTCCACCAACGCCCTCTCACCCGCCCCATGCCCCGCCGCCGCCGCCGCCGCCGCCGCCGCCGCTGTTGCCGCCACCGCCGATGCGGCCCCATTCCCAACCACGTCCCCGCCACCATCACCGATGTCGCCACCGCCATTCTCGAACACGCCCCCATCTCCCCCCCCGCCGCCGCCGCCGCCGCCGCCGCCGCTGCCGCCGTTCTCACGCCGTCTGAGCGTGACCGGTGCCGCCGGCAACCCCGCACTCGGTGCCACCAACCCCACGTTCGGTGCTGCCAACCGCACACTTCTTGTCGACCCCGCGCCGCCGCCGCTCTTCTTGTCATCACTGCGTTCCACGGCGGCGGCAAAGGCAACGCCCCCGACGCCGCCCACGATGGCGGCCGCAGCTTCCCGCTCACCCGCTCTGAGCGCCGCCGCCGCGGGCGTCGCTCTCCTCCTCAGCTCCTCCACAAACTTTCCGCGCCGCGAAATGAACGGCGCCTCCACCCAGGGGCTTACACTCGTCCACTTTTCGGCTCAACGTAAGCGCTTTCTGTGGGATAGGGGGTGAATTTGGGAGTTGTTTAGGGGGTGTCTAGGAGTTGTCAGGGGCAAGTAGGGGGCTTCAAGAGTGTATTTTGTATCAGAAACGGCTCAGGTTGAGCTGAAAAGTGGACGGGTGTAAGCCCCTGCCTCCACCGCGGCGCGCGCGTGTTGCGCCGCGCTCGGCGCCACCGCCAGCGTCGGCCGCCACAGGTGACCCGCCGCCGCCGCCGCCGCCGCTTCCGGCAACCCCTCCCCCAGCGTAGGGCCAGGTGGATATTGCTGTTCCTTGCCACGTCAGAGGATGGCGTCCAAACTCAAGAAACAGGAATCTAAAATGTGTTGGACAACGTGGCCGGCATTAGTTACTCAGCCCTGACGCTTCCCATGTCATGGGATGGCGTTTAACTCAATGAAAGAGGGTCCAAAATGTGAGGGATGGCATAGCAAGCAGGAATTACTGAGCCCTACCTGTGCAGCCACTCTGCTGCCCCTCTCAACTCAGCCAAGCCCCTCAGAGCCCCCTGCGCCGCCCCGCCATCGCCCCTCGCATCACCCATCTCAGCCAGCAGCCCGTCGAGTGAGCGCCCGAGCGCCGCTGCCGCGGGCGCGCCGCACAATCGACCCAGCACGTCACCGGGTGGGTGCTCCGGCAGTGTGGCTATCAGCCGCAGGTTAGTGCCTGCCAGACAATGAAGCCACGTCGTGTGATGCCAATAGGCCGATTTCGGTATATCGCCTGGATTAAATGCCCATACAGAGTTGCGGGCAAAGCGTCAGCGCTCCGCACGGGAAAGTGGGCGCCAGGTTGAATGCCCATACAGAGTTGCGGGCACAGCGTCAGCGCTCGGCGCGGAAAGCGATATACCGATCTCGGCCTATTAACGCAAGGAATGAGGGTCTACGATGCGGAGGTCGACGTGGCGGGCATTATCTGGTACGCCCTGCCGCAGCTGCCACTGTGCCGTGGCCGCCAACTGCCGCACCACACTCTGCCCCACCTCCAGGTAACCATCCACTCTGACTGTTCGCTCATACGCTACCGGTGAGTCTGGCTCGGGGCTGCTGACACCCACCGCACTGTGCCGAGCCGCCACCTCCCGCACCGCCGCCGTGGTGTAGCGGCGCAAGTTGAAATTGAAAGCAAAACTTGAAAGCAGTTTATCATATTCCAGTTTCAAGCGCTTAGTTCCTGGCGCTTTCAACATGGGTTTGATAGGGTCAACCTGCACCGCCTCGCCGTGGCGTCCCTCTCAGCCTTTGGGACTGGAGACCCGCCAAGCCCCGCGGTGTAAGCGTCCGATACCACTCGCTCGGGATACCTGCGCGTCAGTTGATAGGATGCTAGCTTCAGTTGATAGGATGTTACCCGCAGGTTCCTCTCTAGTTGATAGGTTGTTAGGTTCAGGTTGCTGCCAATTGATAGGATGTTCAAGTGGTTGGGGTCAGGGTTTAGGGTTATTACCGTGACAACACAGCCTCCAGCGCCGCCCACCCAGCGTGATGTCGAGAGTCGGTCACTTCGCCACCGTTAGCTTCCGCTTCTGCCGCCGCTACTCTCGCCGCCGCCGCCGCCGCCGCCGCCGCCGCCGCCGCGGCGCTCTCTGCCAACCAAAACACCGCGCCAGTCGCTAACACCACCTGCTGGTTTTCATGAGGTTGCTTCACAGCGGCGGCGGCTGTGGCCGCCGCCGCCGCATCCGGCGATAGCGCTGAGGCCGCCGCGCCCTGTGTTTGCGTCGCCGTAAACCGGTCCAGCGCCGTCACAAGGTCAGCGCGGAAGTGACCTAGCAGCGGGGCCCGGCAGCGCTCGGCGCGCGACAGCATATCACCCAGAGATAGGGCCTGGTCGACATTGCGCTCCACGTTGTAGGATGCCATGTTAATCAGGAAACGAGGGTTTCAAACGCGTTGGATGACGTGGCGGGCAATATTTGCCAGGCCATACCCAGCGACCCCGCGGGGTACCCGGAGTCAGCCACCACCGCACCGGGCCCCTCGCCGTCACCGCCGCCGCCGCCGTCGCTCCCTGCCTCGCTTGTGAATAAGGTCCCAGAGTGGTCGACAACGCGGCGCCCGGAGTGCGTCCTACTGCGCACGCGCAACTGAGGGAGATGGTTGCTGCAGCTGCCGCTGCCGTCGTCGCCGTCGTCGTCTTGCGTTGGCGTTGGCGTTTGCGGCGGCGCGGTGGAGCCGGGCGGAGCGAGGAGCTTAAGCGAGTCGAAGTCAGTGGCTGATGCGCTTGTGATGGTGGTGAGCGCCATGGGAGTCGTCGGACGGAGGACTCCGTCGAGCGAGCCGAGGTCCGAGCCTTCACGGGACGCCATGCCCAGGCTTGCTCCTCGTCCCGAATGTGGCCGCCGCGGTTCTGCAAGGAGGACAACTGGCGGGGAGTGCGCAGATGCGAAGACCGGGGTTGCTATGAGAGTGGCGTCGGAGCCCACGGTGGGAGGCGCGCGGTCGGGCGTCGGCGGCGCGGTGGAGGAGCGCGAGAGGGGAACGGGCAGATGCGACGCCGTAGTTGGGAACGCGAGTTGGTTCCGGACGAAGGTGAGGTAGCCCGAGAGCGCTTTGCCGTGTTGGCCGATTTTGAGATGCTCCTCGGCGTTCTCGAGCGCCGCGAGCGTGTCCTCGTCGTCGCACTGCGCGAGCTGGATGTCGAACGCGTCGGTTGCGCTGGACGGCGCGGCGCCCACGCCCGCGCCCTCGGCGACGGGCGCGACGGTGCATCGGCCGACCAAGTCGTTGTAGCTCGCGTGCAGCTCGGCACGCAGCTCGGTAGCGCGCGAGCGGAACGCGGCGGCTGAGGACTCGGCGCGCGCCGCTAGCTCGGCGAGCTCGGCGGCGTGCTGCGCCATACTGAGAATGGCGACAGCGCTACGCGGCCCGAGGCGACAGGGGGGCGCGGCGCCTCAAGAGTGCCCACCCATTTGACAACACAACGAACGGCAAAAAAAATTGCAAGAAGACCGCGGCGAAGAGGGTCATTGAGAATTGAGCACTCGAAGTCTCGAACCGTCGTTGAATCTCCTCCCCCTCCTCCGCGCGCACAGTCAGCATTCACAGTGCATTTGGTCATGCTCCGATTTCGGTCGAGTGCTTCTTCTCAATGACCCTCCTTCCGCCTCGTCATCACTGTTGGGGCGGATCCAAGAAGCGGTTATTCTGTTTTGTCCGTCTCGAACCCCGAAACGGAGTCCTTGTCGCGGCCACACGCGGCGCGCGCCTCTACGCTGTAGCCACTGCAGATGTGCGCGGGGTGGGGGGACGCGACGTCGGCTGCTCGCGCCGCTCAACGCGTCCTGCCCTGTCCGCGAACCCACCCCAAATCCCAACCGCCCTTGGTGCCCACAAGTGGGGTTTAGATTTAGATAGAGCAGAGTGACAATTTCGCGTGGCCCCATCAGTACTCCGGCTGCCTCCTGCGCCGCGCCATACATGGCGACGGCGCCGGCGCCGCCTCCGCCGCGCGATGGGCCTTGGCCTCCGCCGCCGCAGTGCCCCGGCGCGGCGCTCTGCGACCCTGCAGGTGCGTGGACCTTCGCATTCCCCCACGTTGCGTTGGAGAAATGAATTGTTAGCCACGAGGGATGGGGAGGTAGACTCCAAGGGGGGAACCGGAGCCAAGGGTGGCTTCAACGGTGGCACACGTGGCCTCGTGGCAGTGGCGGCACAGCTGGCCCCAGCATCAGTGGTACCACAGATGACAGTGGTGGCAGCGGTGGCACAGGCGGCCCTAGAGGCTGCGGAGGCCTCGGAGCGGTGGCTGCCCCAGGCTCGCGAAAGCTCTACCCCAGGAGGGGGGGATGTTGAATGACGTGCTCCAGTGGGGCAGTGACGCAGGCGCAGGCTGCTGCCGGACATCGTGGCATCGGTTACACCGGTACAGTGCAGTCAGCCAGGGAACGGGTGGCCAGGCTGGAGAGGAGGAGGCGAGTAAGCAGTAACGCTAACGCCGGCCGCCAACCCATCCCAATTGCAACGCAGGCGAGGAGATGACGACGGTGGGGCCGGAGGAGTGCGACTACGTGTTCCACACGACGGCGGGCAGCGTCACGTTCCGCGCCTACCGCTCGCTGTCACCACTGGGCGCCGACCGCATGCACAACCTGGCGCGCCTGGGGTACTACGACGGCAGTCCGCTTTACCGCGTGCTGCCCGGCTTCGTGGCAGGGCCCCATTCAGGGCCTTACACTCGCTCCCGTTTCAGCTCAACTTGAGCTCCTCTGTCCACCGTATAACCCAAACTTGAGCTCCTCTGTCCACCGTATAACCCAAATTAACTCATGAACATGTCCTGGAGTTGCTCAGCTTGAGCTCTAACGTGAACGAGTATAAGCTCCTGGCCCCATTACACCTACGACTGAG
>Ga0307489_10002280_pt1 | contig 12835 bp, 10 predicted proteins | sample SB12metaG_FD_202247 | JGI IMG/M metagenome (GOLD analysis project Ga0307489, IMG submission 202247) | Sea-ice brine microbial communities from Beaufort Sea near Barrow, Alaska, United States - SB 1.2 | ecosystem: Environmental > Aquatic > Marine > Coastal | place: USA: Alaska | collected...
AAACCTAACGCCTCTTTAATATTGCTGGCTGCGTTATCGGCCATCGCAATACTTGTGCCCTCCAATACGTGCACCATCCCGAAAAATCCAAGGTGGTTCACTCTATTTACCATGTCATAGGCGTAAGCAACCATCAACTCTGTGGCCATTGAAGGCGGTGTTGCGCGCACCTCCTCTTTGTCGTAACCACAGCTTGCAATGTCGTTTAGTACCCATTCTTGATGGCCTAATTCTTCTTCAATATATTCAGCGACTGCTTCACGTAACCATTCTTTGCTTTCAGGTAAACGACTGCCTACCGACATTAACAATGGCACGGTATGTTTAACGTGATGATAAGCTTGGCTTAAAAATGCCACATAGTCAGCAGTTTCAATATCCCCAGAAAAGCAGCGATGAATGATTGGAGACGACAACAAATAATCACGTTCAGTGGCCGTTTCGTTTAAAAGTCTTTGATATAAGCTCATGGTTTTTTTTCCATCTTTCACCAATGTAAATTTGCCATGATTGGCGTGATTAGCGTAAATCGCAGCAATTTTTGCTTGGTAATGTTGATTAATTTGTTCACGTCTCGGACGCATGTTGGCGGTATACAATCCATCTTCAAATCCCATCGCTTGAGTCAGGATGATATTTGCCTTAATTTGTGCATAATCGGGTAACTGGCTATTCATTTTATTGATAGCGTCATCAATAACAGGTTTGATAATTTGCTCTGATATGGGTACTAAAATCGCCATACAAAAAGGTCGACTATCACCCAGAACAACAGACTGCAAAAATAAGCCTGTCGCCTGTAATTCAGATTCAATCCATTCAGGAGAAATATTCCGCCCAAAAGAATTGATAATGGTGTTTTTAATCCGACCTTGAATGTAAATCTTGTTGTTTTCGAACTTGGCGATATCACCTGTGAAAACCTGGGTTTTGTACCAAGAGTTGGCGTCCTCCAAATATCCTAAAAAGGCATTGCCAGTTATGACTAACTCATTATTAATGACTTCTGCTTTTAAGTGCTCCAATACTGTTCCTGCACTTAATACGTCATCGTTATGGGGCGTATTGATACTCACAACAGAACTGCATTCCGATAACCCATAACCTTGATAAACAGGTAAACCTATACTTCTGGCGTCTGCCAACAATGAGGCTGACACTCGGCTACCACCCACGGCAATAAACTTAAGTGACGCCGGTGGTTGCCAGTTATTCTTGATAGCCATGACCAATACCTGGAGTAACTCTGGTACCAAAATCAAACTGTTTGGCTGAGTTTTACTGATGCAACTTAACAGCGCATGGGGATTAACTAATCGGCTACCTTCAAATCCACGTTCTGCATCACTCGCTATCACTACCGTGCCAGAAGCTAACATTGGGCAATACACGCCTGCGATGTTTTCAAGCAAGGTTGCCAGGGGTAACAAACACAAATGCCGAGGACTCTGTAAACCAATACTGGCGACCAGTGCATTGGCCACTGCCATTCGATTTTTGATGCTTAAACAGACCCCTTTGGGTGTACCCGTTGAGCCAGATGTATAAGTGATTTTGGCCGTGCCATTGGGTGCCTTTAATTGAGTTTCTTGCACCAGTTTGTAAGTACTAAGCGCGACGTATTTACATTCACATGCTTCACCAAATTTGATTTTTTGTTGACTGAAAAGAATGTTTGGCTTTACCGAAAATAGCAATTGGTCATATTGGATTTGAGTGAAAAATAATGGAATAGGCGTAAAAACAAGCTGTGCCATTTGGCATGCCAAATCAACCACGATCCAATCAATGGAATTGTCTGCATGCAAAGCGACTGATGTGGCTTTTTGCTCTTGCAACCATAACGATAATATTTTTACTCGCACTGCTAAATCAGCATAAGTCATGCTGGTATCCGACGTTTCAATGGCAACTTGATGCTCAAGCCCTTGGGGGATATTTGAAAGTTGTTGTATCAATTCACTCATTTTAATGACCTTTTAAGCTTGCTGGTAGTCAGTGCAATTTTGGATGCGAGTTGCTCAAACATCGCTTTAAAGTGCGGTGATTTATCCACTACTTTCATTACACTGGCCAGAGAAACAAAGACAACTTGAGGGTTTGTTTCGTAGTAAGAGCCCCATTTTTGTGATGACCCTAGTAATTTATTTTTATCCGCTGGGGCGATGTGGTGACACTCAATACCTGCTTTGCTGATTAATTTAACGACATGATCAGTACCCGCAAATGCCATATGCTCATAGCCGTTACAAAACAATGAAACGGCAGTGGTAAGAAACAGTGGAATAGTAAATTTGTTTGAATTGCTATAAAGATGACCAATTTCAGCAATAAGCTCACGAGGGACGGTTGCATATTTTTGCGAAACGTAATGTTCTATAGGTTGGGTTAGATACTGTTCAATAAATAAGTTATCTGTTGCGGCCCTTATCCCCAAAGCCGCCTTGAATTTGCCATTATTAATGGCTAAAACATAAGGCATACTAATATCAATGTCTGCACCATAAGTCGATACAAAGCCTGCTTTGATAAACTGCTCTGCGGCTAAACGTCCAGCATCACTTTTTTGATAAACATCTAGGGTAAATCCATACTTTGAATGAGTTGAAGGAGTTAAAGGTGTCAATTGACGAATAAGGGACACGCTATTTAAACGTTGCCCAGTAACAAGCAGAGTCACTTTGTAGTCACTGAATAATGTTGTTTGTACGGCTTGCATCATTAATTGCATCACTAAGACCTTTTGTTACTTTCTGATAAAATAATAAAGGTCAAGCCTTAAAATAAACTTAAGGTTTAAAAAGACATGAAAAGTATTTGATGGTGAATGTCTTCCAGAGTGAACAAGACATGGGTTACTTGGTATCCAGCAAGTGATGTTTTGAGCCTTATTTGGCATCCCCCGCTGAACAATACGGTCAGGCTCTTATACATCCCAATAAGTGACACATAGCAAAAAAGTTAAACACTTCACTTTTCCTCCTTGGGTTAACTGCTTCCTTTGTGGATAGCTATTTAATTGTGATACTTGAAAATGTCTGGACCACAGAGGCTGCACGCGCAGAGAAGTTGTTAGTTTGATGGACGGGTTTGAGCAATCACGCAATACGTCGATTCAATCACTCGGCATTTAAAGGCTCAGAATGCCGGATTCAGCGAGAGTTTAAAGCGATTTAGGTAGGGCCACTTAGGTAGGGCCGCTTAGGCTGGGCCTCCCAGGCAAGGCGGCTATTTGCAGGCTTAGTCATCTATGTCGAAAATGGCCAACGCACTAGAAACCTTGATTGGTTCAAGACATAAATCACTTCCAGTGAATCCATTTATATTGATAGCATTTATGCTCATAAAATATACATATATAGGAAGGATAAGCAATGTATCTTAATCGTTCAGCGGGTTAAGTCCCCAAGTCGAATACTCATTGCGGTGATGCCCGCATAGGTCATTTCCTGGTTCAACAGGGTTCGAAATTCTGTAATGTCGGAAGCAAATATGATACCCACACCTTCTTTGTTGCAATGCATCACCATGCCTTTTTGTTCGACATAAGCGTGGTCTTTATCTTTGCGGGTAAAATAGATTTTAATAAAGTCATTAGTGACCAGTTTAGGTTCCGGTAATGCTATAAAAGCGCCAAAATGATGAATATTTCGTGTAATGGTGTGGCCCAGGTTTGCCCCCTTAAATTGAAGCTGAACATCTAAAGCTAAGGGTATTCGAGTATAAGTACGATGATGAAGAGACACTTCAACTCCTGCTATTCAATTTAGAAGACATTGGCATTGACTAGCAGCCTTAATTCACTATTCGTTAATAGCATTATAGGTATATCTCTATAGATAAAATTGATTTGAATCAATTTAGAATAAGAGAAAGATAAACACTATTACCATTTACCTAATCTGCAACAGGCTATATTGGGGTAAGTCTAGTGATCTTAAGAAAAAGCCAAGGGGTTGCAGTAACAGCTATTGGCTTAGCAAACAAACACAAAGGATAAATTGCTGACCACCGAGCGTACCCATTAAAGTCCAGTCAACATCTCCAATCTCAGAGTGTTTATTTACTCTGACACTTTATCAATTGTACTGCTTCAATATTACCCGCTGGCACAAAGCCAAAAACCTGACCATAAAAACTAAGCTCTGAATTCAGTGCTTTGATATTATTTGCTGGTTGTCTAAAACCATGTCCTTCACCTTCAAAGGTGATGTAAGCGGTATCAATACAATTATCTTTTAGAGCGTTGAATATTAATTCAGATTGATTAGGCGGAACGACCTTATCGTCCAAGCCTTGAAGTAAAAGCAAGGGAGCCGTTATATTTTCAACACTGTTAATAGGTGAACGTTGGTCGTAAACGCTTTTCATCTCAGGATAAGGACCAATGAGTTGCTCAAGATATCGCGATTCAAACTTGTGGGTATCACTTGCTAAAATGCCTAAATCACTGATCCCATAATAGCTGGTACCGGCTTTAAATACCGTTTGAAACGCTAAAGCTGCCAAAGTAGTATATCCACCGGCACTGCCGCCACGAATAGCGACTTTATCTGCATCTATAAAACCTTTAGAAGCAAGCCATTTAACCCCATTTGATGCGTCTTCAACATCGACTATTCCCCAATTAGGATAGAGCTTTTTCCGAAATATTCTGCCATATCCAGTGCTGCCTCTATGGTTGACATCAAAAACTGCAAATCCTCGACTCGTCCAAAATTGAATGCTTGGATCTAGGCTCGAATCTGTAGCCCCCACTGGGCCTCCATGAACTTTAACAATAAGCGGAGGCAAGGTATCTTTTGCCCCTGAAAAATTATTATTTTTGGGAGGATAATAGAAACCATAAGCAGTTTCATTGATTCCAGTAGGAAACTCAATTGGCTGGGGTACAGAAAGTAAATGTTTGGCTATTAGGGATCCGTTGGGTTGATAAATTTTTTCATAATGATGAGCTGTGAGCTGGTAAATAGCGTTGCCTGTACTAGGCGTTGAAGCTCTGAAATAAACAGTATCATTTGCCACCGAAATTGAATCTGCTGATGAAAATGCATCTCCAATATTAATCATTTCACCTGTCGTTAAGTTAACCCGCGCTATGTGATCCATCCCCTCCTGTGAGTAGGCAATAATAGCGTAATCGTTGTTTTCAATACCAAAACTGTTAATTTCAATATTTTTGTGAAGCACTTTTTGTGGTTTATTCTGTTGCTCAGACGGTTTATCAATCCGATATAGTGTCCACCAGTTTTCAAAGTCTGCGATAAAATAAAGGGTGCCATTTTTAGAATAGTGAGGATGTTTAATCGACACATTGCCACTTTGAGGTACTTCAACAACTCGTTCGACTGAAGCATTTTCACTGAAGTTTATCACGCGTAATTGTGTATCATCCCATGGCATATTCGGATGCGACCAGGTGATAAAAGCGACTGATTTACCATCTGGTGATAAATGCGGAGCACTGACAAAATCTGTACCTTCAAATAATATGGTTTCAGCATTTGCCTCGCTTAAATTAATAGCCACAAGTGTATTAATGGGTTCTCCAATGCCTCGATGATCCTCTCTGACACAAATAAGTCGGTTATTATGTTGATCTATTATACATTCCATATACCGCAGGCCTTGGCTAGTGATAGCTTCTGGAGGGCTATTTGAGGAGATGCGGTATAATTTTTGGTCGCTGAATTGAGAATAATAAATGTCGTCCCCATCAACTAAATAAGGACGTCCGCCATATTCATGAACACGGGACCTAACACTGACTTCGTTTGACGTTAGCTGCACGGCTGTGTTTGTTTGATTCAGTTTAAACAGTATATTTTTGCCATTTGCAGAGGCTTTTGACTCCACAAAATAGAGTTGATTGTTTGCCACCATAAGATACGAAACGTTATCTGATGCTTCAAAAATACTTGCGGCAGTGATAGGTGATGGCCAAGCTCCGTAGGCTGCTGTGGTGTGACTCATTGATTCTGTCGCCTCATTAGTTGGTTTAAAAATCAGATAAATAGTAAGAACTAACAAAATTGAAATTATGAATATTTTTGCTTTCATTGTTAGGTTAACCATTTATTTTTTGTTTGAATAACAGTGTAAAGATTATGCATAACCATGTCTAACAAGTCCGATAATGCAGTCATTTTTTTACTTAAGGAGCAGTATTAATATGTAATCCTATTAAGTGCATTGTTGACTAGATTGACGCTAGACAGGATCCCTTGGTATTAACACAGTTTAAGGATTAAGGAACTATGACTAAAGGCGGCCCTCAGTCGTGATACGCACTATGTCTCCACAATGTTTGCAATGCACCGCATCACTATCATGACGATTTAGACCACATTTTGGACAGGCATATTTAACTTTTGAAGGGCGAAAAATAGTTTGGATTAAACGCAAGAATAACGAAATCCCAAAAATCATGATCAAAACCGCTAATATCCGTCCATCGGTGCCTAAAAGTGTAATATCCCCAAAACCCGTGGTAGTCAAAGTGGTAATAGTAAAATATAAGGCATCGACGTAATTGGCTATACCCGAATTTTTTCCTTCCTGACTAACCAATACGACAGCAGTGATAACAAAGATAAAAACCAATAATTTCACCACACTAAATATGGCAGATTCAAGTTTGAAGTGCATAACCTTTAAGCAGCTATAGCCACCATGAGTTCAGCCGTTAATTTGGCTGGCGTTTTATAATTTAGTTTCTTTCTTGGTCTGTCATTGAGATTAACTATTACATCTTGAACTGCTGATTGCGATACCTTTTTAAAGTCTGTTGATTTCGGCCAATATTGTCGTAATAGGCCATTGGTGTTTTCATTCAGTCCTCGTTGCCACGAACAATAAGGGTCTGCAAAATAAATATCACATTGCAAACTTTCAGTCATCTTTTCATGGTACGCAAATTCTTTACCATTATCCGCTGTGATAGTTAACACAGCACCTTTAAACGGCGCTAACAAAGCGATGGTGGCTGCTGTGACTGTTTTTGCTGACGTGTCATCTACACGTGTCGAAACGGTAAAACTCGTTTTCCGCTCTACAATCCTGACCAGTGCGCCACTATGACCTTTGCCAATAACGAGGTCAATTTCCCAATCACCCATTCTACTTTTATCATCAACAACGTGTGGACGCTCATCAATACTAATACGGTTCTTAATAAACCCTCTGCCAGCTTGTTTATCCTTACTACGTGATTGATAAGCTATTCCTTTTCTACGTAAATGTTGGAATAAATGGCCACCACTTTTTTTGTCAGACCAAATGTGTTGATAAATAGTTTCATAACTAATATCGATGCTCTGGTCCTCCATAAGCCACCCAGACACCTGCTCTGGACTCCATTTTCTGGTAAGTTTTGACTCAATTAATGCAATGAGTACTGTTGTCATTTTAATGGCTTTACAAGCGACTAATCGGCGTGTGTCTGTCGATGTTTGAGCTTGCTTAAAACGATAGCCTCGTTTGCCTGTATTACGGGAAAACTCCCTGCTAATAGTGGATTGACTCACCTTTAGTTGTTTGGCTATTTTATTTTGGCTCATTCCTGTTTTATTTAAAGCATAAATCTGGCATCGTTGTTCATAGGTCAGTTGTTTATATGTTTTCATTGTTGCATCTCTTGCCGGAGAAAAAGCGATTAGCCTATATTCAGCTGACCGCTTTTCCTACCTAATCAAGTGATGCACTTATTAGTTGAATCCAAGATTGTATTTAAAGTGTAATTGTTAAAACATTATCTGATATACAAATACTTATCAATGCTTTAACTAAGTAGTCTGCTTATCTTTCTTGCAAAACCTACCCAATCTCCATTGATGGCGTTAGCTTCTTTACGTTATTGTTCTACCAAATTTTTCCATCTCAGGTAAATTTAACTTGTTTATTGGGCGGCTTGATTTTTGATATCGAATGGCTTTAGTTGGAATGTAAGAGCAGAAAAAGAGTAGTTTGATAAAAAATGGCCACGGCCTTGCCTGCAGCAGCCGATGCCTATTCCGTTTATTTTCAGTCACTTATATATCTAGGACAGAATTAACCTCAGGGTTAATAAAATCAGATACACCCCAGCCAGACTTTAGATTTAAGTTCCAGCTATTGTTTTAAGCCATGGCGTTTATTTCTGCCAATGCCAATTCAATCTCCTGTTTATTATTAAGCAATGATGGCGCAAACCTAGCATAGCTGACTCGATAAGGTGTACTACTCATAATAATGCCTTTTTTGTGCATGTTTTCCACTACAGAAGCAGCCTTCATTCCTTTCACATCAAAACAAGTGAGCCCCGATGAAAGCGCGTTTCCTGTTGGAGTATAAAGAGTGATATGAGACATCTTTGCTAGACCTTGTTTGGCCTGCTCATTCAAGTTATGAATTCGCTGTTGTACATTCGCTTTGCCTAATTGCAAGTGCAGCTTGAACGCTTCGGGCAATGCCCAGCGATGTTCAAATAAGTGAAATCCTCCTGGCGTCATGTGTTCACCTAAAGACACTTAATCCTGAGTCATACTGCCCAACCACACCTCGTAAGATGCCCTGAAACTGGGGATCACAGGCTCACTTTGCTCTCAAGCACGGTCATTACCCAAGACGACACCGGTTTCCTTGGGCCAAAGATCCACTTATGTGTACCCGCGACAAAAAAAGTCACAGCCAAATTGACTCACATCCTGGTTCTCAATGCCAAAGCCATGGACGCCATCCACACAGAACAATATCTGCCGATTGGCTTTCCGTTGTTTACTGAGTTGAGTAATAGTGTCGACCATCGCTCTTATCGGCAATTTTACGCCTGTGGAAAAATGCACCCATGTGGCAGCAACGACCCTAGTTTTGGTGGTAATTGCCGTGCGTAGACGTTTTTGGACATCGGCCACACTGACTTGAGCAGGGTTTTCATAGAGTGCAATACGCCTTACTTTGGCACCGGTGCGATTTGCCCTATGAGCCAGCGATATATCAGTGGAGTAGTGATCATGAACAGTTTGCAATACTTCATCTTCATCCTGAAGCTTAAGTCCACTATAAACCAAGCCTAATTCCGTGGTAGTACTATCAGTCAGGGCTATATTTTCAGCCTTAACGCCCATATATTTGACCGCAGCATGATTAATTTCTGCATCAATAGTTTGAAAATGATGAAGCCAATAATCAGAAGGATTTTCATCAAATGCACGGCGATGTTTTTCGATGGCGTCTGACACAGGTTTCGGATGTGATGCCAACAAGAATGTTGATAACTGAATGTATGGCACACTTATCGGTAATGCAATATTTCACATTTAGATTTCACCTATCGTACTGGGGATTGTGATAGCGTTGCACCGGAATATACCTGATATAGTAGTAAATCAGGCATCATAGCTTAATAGTAACAGGATGGGATATATGAAAACCGTAGTCGTTACAGGTGGTTCAAGCGGCATAGGTCTGGACATTGCCTGGGCTTATACAAAACAAGGTGCCAATATTATTTTATTAGCCAGAAATCAGGCGCGTTTGGATGCCGCTGTAACTGAATGCAAAGCCTTAGTCACGTCTGACAAACAACAGATATTGTCATTTTCTGTGGATGTGACCGACAAAGCACAATTGGCTAATGTGGTAACCACAATTAAAAATCAAGTGGGTGATCCAGACTTACTGGTATTAAGTGCAGGTATTGTTGCCAGTGAACGTTTTATCGAACAAAGCGATGATGATTTCGAGGCTATTATTCAAACAAACGTGATGGGTAGCCGCGCTGTGGCTCGTGCTTTTTTACCTGGTATGATCAGTCGTAAATCAGGTCAAATTTGTTTTATCAGCTCATTAGGCGGCATTATTTCCACTTATGGATACAGTGCTTACAGTGCTTCAAAATTTGCCGTCATAGGCATGGCCGGTTGTATGCGCCAAGAGTTGGCAGAGTATAACATCGGTGTCAGTGTGGTTTGTCCACCGGAGGTGGATACGCCAATGGTGACCAAAGAGTCTGAGCACATATTGCCCCAAACAAGGTTTATCAAAGATGTAGGGGGTACTTTACAGCCTAAAGCGGTGACCCAAGCCACGCTCAAAGGTGTTGCAAAAAACCAATTCATTATTGTGCCGGGTTTAATGGCCAAACTTTCTTATTGGCAGGCTCGTGTGTTCCCCAGAACCTTTGCTGCATTTATTCAGATTTTAGTGCGACATTCCAGTAAGGCCTAAAGTATTTGGGGGCAGAACAAAGACACGTCAGTATTTTCTGCCATTTACCTTTCCTGTATTAAGTTATTGGTTAACATTATTTACTTGTGAAAGATGTATTTTCATCAATGCAGCTATCATTACCTAAGGCTATTTCAGGCCAAGTAGCGACTCTAATATCTTCTATCAGCGGCCCTTCAACCTCAAGAATCAATCACCTTCGAGATTGAACTTGGGACTAAGCCAAGCGCATTCTACTCCCCACTATATATTTTTTAAAAGCGACGGATCTAAGGGTATACAGAAACGTGTATTAGAATTTCAAAAATAAAACGATGTCAGCATTTAATGTTACTTTGACCTTAATAAATACTGCAGGACGTACTGTTTGCGACAAGTAATGTGGTAAAGTGCACATCTATTCAATTCCAAGATACTCAGATTTATTAAGCTCACCTTATGATCCCATGGACCCATCTAGACACCGCACAAATCCCCAACGATGGGGGTGAATTGAAACTGTCACAGCGCGGCGATGAATTCTCTATAAAATTTTCAGGCAAACGTGGCGAGCTCATGAATAGCCGTGTCTATAATTCTGAAAAAGCACTATCCCAGTTAGGATGCGCTCATATTAAACCACACTTAGATGCACATATTTTAGTGGGTGGTTTAGGCATGGGGTATACCTTAGCAGCAGCCCTAAAAGCAGTGAATACTGACTCGCAGGTGACGGTTGCGGAATTAGTACCTGAAGTAATAAAATGGAACGAAGGCCCTCTAGGTACCTGTGCTGGGAACCCTTTACAAGACTCGCGAACTCAAGTACACATTGGCGATGTCAAACAATTGTTGACCACAAGACAACCTACATTCGATGCAATTTTACTGGATGTTGATAACGGCCCCAAGGGGCTGACTCACTCAGATAATGATTGGATTTATTCAGAAGACGGACTAAAAGACATCTATGATACTTTGCAACCCAATGGCATGTTGGCCATATGGTCTGCAGGTCCCGATTATTTATTTACTGTGCGCTTAAAAAAGATAGGCTTTAGAGTGGATACACGCAATGTACAAGCTCGCCCGGGGAAAGGCAGTCAGCATACGATTTTCCTAGCCAAGAAACTTTAGCACCTAATCGATAAGGCCATCCATGTCATTTTCATCTTTGCTGTTATCAGCGCCCATTCTAAAAGCAGTCACTGATTTAGGTTATACCCAACCCACGCCCATTCAAGAAAAAGCCATCCCGGTTATTTTATCAGGTAAAAACCTGATAGCGGCTGCACAAACCGGCACAGGTAAAACCGCCAGTTTTGTCTTGCCAATTCTGCAATTACTTAATACTGGTCGTAAGCTACGGGGTAAACGTGTGCGTGCGCTTATTCTGGTGCCCACCAGAGAATTGGCGGTGCAAGTTGAAAAAAGTATTGCAGCATACAGTCAATATTTAGAACTCATATCAATGGCCATGTATGGAGGCGTTGATTCATCTGAACAAACCCAACGTTTAATTTGGGGCGTTGATATATTGGTTGCTACGCCGGGTCGTCTTTTAGATCTGGCACATCAACGGGCATTACATTTTGATGAACTTGAGGTTTTAGTACTGGATGAAGCCGATAGAATGCTAGATATGGGTTTTATTGGTGACATAAATAAAATTATTGAACGTTTGCCGCAGCAACGTCAAAACTTATTATTTTCAGCGACTATTTCTAATGAAGTACGTGCTCTGGCTAAACGGTCTATCTACAACCCAGTTGAAATATCAATTAAGGAAAACAAAGCATCCGCACCTAAGATTAGTCAATGGTTAGTCACAGTGGATAAAGGCAATAAATCGGCATTATTAAGTCATCTCATAAAAGAGCAAGCATGGGATCAAGCCCTTATTTTTATTGAAACCAAACAAGGGGCCGCTAAGTTAGTCAGCCAATTGGAAAAACGAGGTATCCCAGTAGAGAGTATTCACGGTGACCGAACTCAAGCAGTGCGCGAAAGAATTTTGGCCGACTTTAAGTCTGGTAAAATTAAATTTTTAGTGGCCACAGGGATCGCGGCTCGTGGTCTTGATATTCAAAATTTATCACGGGTGGTTAACTATGATGTACCTGATCAAGTTGAAGACTATATTCACCGCATTGGCAGAACTGGCCGAGCGGGTGCCACAGGGGAAGCCATATCATTTGTGGCTAAAGATAACTTTAGAAACCTGTGTGCCATCGAAAGCCGTCTTGGCCATATCATTACCAGAAAAACCTTTGAAGGTTTTGATGTCAAAAAAACAGTGCCAGATTCTATTTTGAATTACGTCCCTAAAAACAAACGGAAATAGCTTTTCAATAGGCATGTAAAATGATAAATCACCGACAAGTTCACGCTAGGCTCCCTTAGTTTTTTAACCCTTGTTTCGTTTTGTCTATTCAATACATTAACAACGGTCTAATTAATCATTGTGAGTTACAAAACGCCAATCAAGATACTGATATCGGAAATAAAAGAGTCAAAGCCATTTTAAATGATAGCAGCGACCTATTCCAACCCTCACATCAATGCCCTTAAATCCAACAAAAATAATGCCTGTTGAATAGACTAGGAATGTGGTTTATTGTTTTCACAACGGGCACCTCACAATGTGACC